>Ga0307994_1000181_pt1 | contig 51197 bp, 49 predicted proteins | sample EllFjometagen261_FD_203171 | JGI IMG/M metagenome (GOLD analysis project Ga0307994, IMG submission 203171) | Marine microbial communities from Ellis Fjord, Antarctic Ocean - #261 | ecosystem: Environmental > Aquatic > Marine > Unclassified | place: Southern Ocean | collected 2014-11-02
AGATGGTGGGGGGAACTGCGCAGACTCCTGCGGAAGTACGGTCGTGCCGAGACCCCGGAAGCGAAGCTGAGGAGGCTCGGCCGAACGTCCGCGGAAAGCGGAGCAGTTCCCCTCACCATCCAGCATAAACCTGGTTGACAGAGCCCTGGCAGATTCTATGCTAGAAAACAACAATCTTTGCGAAAAGAGCCTTTTATTAAGCTCCGTGCCGAGACCCCGTTCGGCTATCCAGCACACACGAATTGACAGAGCCTTGTAAAAAAATATTAAAAGGAAGGATTTTCCTATAATAGTAGCCAATAGATATAATGGAGGAGAAAGAATAAGCAAACAAAAAAGTTTTCTTAAAAGGTTTTGATAAACATGAATTGTGGTAGAAGAAGGATAAGTATTCATTGATAATTATATAAATACCAGTTAGAATAATATTATTAGAAAATTCTCTCAATTATATAAACTAGAAAAGAAACATATTACATTATTAGAAAAGGGGATATTAAATTGGAAAATACATTCGTATACTCAAAAGATAATGCAAACCTTGGAGATACCGTTCAATTCAAAAGAAAGAAACATGTAATCAATGGTGTGGTTACTACCCTTAGAGAAAACACGGTCATTGTTAAAATGGACCAGGATGTTGCGAAGAAGCTGGATTTACCGGATGATCAAACTGTCGTTTCACATAAAAACTATGTTGTCATAGAACGTGCTGAAATTGGTACACAACCTGTATTTGTTTATGATGGGTGGAATAGCGCATTAAAAGCTTAATTTCCAGCATTCAAAGTAAAAGACCCTGATACGCCTACCATTAATTTGGATTAGCCGTTTCAAGGTCTTTTTATGTGGAGTCTGTCACTCGCTAATGAAATGAATCAACTACAACCTGGTTCATTTATTTTAGCTGCATATTCCTTCACCATTTCAATTGTGACAAGCTTTCTCTGTGGAACGACACCTTGACGGGCAAGGACGTTGATTTCATTCGTCACTTGATTAATGGCATCCGTTGTAAACGGCTGCTCATTCAAACAAAGCTGAACGGCTTCATCGATCGCTCTTTCTCTATGCTCATCCAATATCATAAATTGTTGTACCAGTTGATTTTGCTTACTTGAATGCTTCGTAATGTCTTTATGTACACTCATGATTTCATCCCTCTCTATCAATTTCGCATTATACCCTCTATTATGCCTTCTTCCAGGCCCTCATGGCAATGTCTTAGAATATCACTATCTATAAGATAGGGGACAGGAGCCTTGAAATTGATTCTTTCAATTTGATCTTCAGAGGTCTTTCATCATACTCTTCCATGGTTAATTCTCTGCTCTTCTCCATAATCTTTCCTGAACACAGCGCTCAGACTTTCAGAAATAGTTTGATCATATAAAAAGGCATTTACCTCGAAGTTGAGGCGAAAGCTTCGCACATCAATATTTGCCGTTCCAACAGAAGAAATGGTTTCATCCACTACAATGGTTTTGGCATGAATAAAGCCGTTATCATATATATAAATCTTCACTCCTGCCTTCAGTAACTCACCAATGTATGAATAGGTCGCCCAATACACAAATAAATGGTCCGGTTTGTTTGGAATCATAATCCGGACATCGACTCCTGTAAGAGCAGCAATTCTCAGAGAATCCAGCAGGCTGACGTCCGGTATGAAATAAGGAGTTTGAATATAGATGGATCGTTTGGCAGATGAAATCATTTTAATATATCCGTTTTTAATTTGCTCCCATTCAGAGTCGGGGCCACATGTCACAATCTGTACTCCGGCATGGCCAGTAAAGGAAGGCTGTGGGAAGTATCGTAAATCGTAGGCGATCTTCTTCGAGCGGCTGGCTTGATTCCAATCCAGAATAAACCGGGTTTGCATGGCAAGTGTTGAACTCCCTATGATCCGCAGATGAGTATCACGCCAATAACCGAACTTAGGATTCAAGCCCAGGTATTCATCTCCGATATTGAATCCGCCCACATAGCCTACTTTTCCGTCAATAATCACGAGCTTTCGGTGGTTACGATAATTTAGGCGGAGATTGATGAAGGGGATTTTTGAAGGGAAAAACACGGCCACTTCCCCGCCGGATGCTAGGAGTTCTTTAAAGAAGCGTCTTCTTGTCCTCCGGGAGCCCATTTCATCATATAAAACCCTGATCTTTACGCCTTGCTTTGCTTTCTCAGTAAGCTTCTCCAGGATCCGCTTGCCTAAGTGGTCTTTCTTAAAAATATAATACTGAATATGAATATGATCCTGTGCTGCGTCCATGTCTTTCAATAAGGACTCAAATTTGTCCTCCCCGTGGGTGAACAATTGTACTTCGTTATCCTGGGTCAAAAGTGCTTCATTATTTATGAGGTGCATATAAATAAGGTCCTGATAGCGGGAGGACGTTTCATTTTTAAAAGGGAATCGGTGTTCTTTCAGGGAGTGCATCTGCTTTTGAATCAAATCTTCAATGCCGATTTTCTTCATATCTTCCCAGTCGAATAATCGCTTTCTGGTTAAGTTCTGACCGAAGATTAAATAAAGAATAAAGCCCAGCAGGGGAATGAAAAACAGAACCATAAGCCATGCCCAGGTCGCACCGGCATCTTTTCGCTCCAGGAAAATGATGGCCCCGGCAAGAACTAAGTTAAGAACAAATAAAACCCCTAAAAGAGAAGATAGGATACTCATAGTATGTAAGGCTCCTTTAACTAGCTTTCTATAAGTAGTATACCTGAGAATGGAATAGAAAAAAATGACAAAGAAAAACAGAGCAGACTGTCAGCCTGCTCTGTTCGGTAGGATTCTTTAATCATTCACAGCTTTTTTAGTCATTTCCCGTCCACGTGTTGGCCAGCTTTCGACACCCTTTAAACCAGGAATATCATCTGCATAGAAAATCGGGTCCAAACCTTGTCGACGCTGAGACATATAATTGTCTAAGGCTTTAAAAGCAATTGGTGCTAAAATACCGATGGCAATTAAGTTGGTAAGAGCCATTAATGCCATGGAGAAGTCTGCTAAGCTCCAAACAATATCAAGGCTTGCAACTGAACCGAAGATCACCATTCCTAAAGCAATGAAGCGATAAATCAGAAGTCCAGTCTTACTTTTATTAATGAATGGAAGGTTGGCTTCCCCGTAGTAATAGCTTCCAATGATGGAGCTAAAGGCAAAGGTGAAAATGGCAATCGCTAGGAAAATACCAGCCCATGAGTTAAAGTGCTCTGACATGGCTGCTTGAGATAGCTCGATACCCGTCAGCCCGGAACCGTACGCATCTGAAGTTAAGATGATAAACGCGGTTGCAGAACATACGAGCAGCGTATCAAAGAATACACCCAGTGCCTGAATGAAACCTTGTTTGACAGGGTGAGAAACAGATGCTGTAGCGGCAGCATTGGGCGCACTACCCATACCGGCTTCATTGGAGAATAGTCCGCGTTTTACACCGTTCATAATCGCGGCACCAATTCCGCCCCCGACCACTTGCTCAAATCCAAAGGCACTTTTGAAAATAAGTGCAATGACTCCCGGCATTTCTGTAATATTCGTAATGACTACAAATAAAGCTAATACAATATAGAAGACTGCCATGATTGGAACAATGATGGAAGAAAAGGTCGCTATACGTTTAACGCCCCCGAAGATGATGAGTGCAGTCAAACCAGCTAACACAATTCCGATAACAAACGTGTTAATTCCGAATGAATTACTGAAAGCTGTTGCGATGGTGTTACTTTGAACCGCATTAAAGGTTGTCCCAAAGGAAAGGATGATGGTGACAGCGAAGATCGAACTCATCCATGGCTTGCCCAGTTGTTTCTTCATATAGTAGCCGGGGCCGCCTTTGAATCCAACCTTATCCTTTTCTTTGTAAATTTGGGCCAGTGTACTTTCGACAAACGCGCTGGCTCCTCCCAGAATGGCGACTAGCCACATCCAGAAGACTGCTCCAGGTCCCCCAATTGCTAAGGCAATGGCTACTCCTGCTAAATTACCTGTACCAATTCGAGTACCTGCTCCAATAAAGAATGCCTGCAGGGATGATATTTGCTTTTCTCCTTCCGCCTCGACCACATCTTTATCTCCTAATAATCGAAGCATTTCACCAAAGTGGCGAATTTGAACGAATTTAGATCCGATTGTGAAGTATAATCCTAAAATGAGGAGTACACCTATTAAAATATACCCCCATAATATTGAATTTGCTTCCGTGACTAAATTGTTTAAAATATCCATGATAACCCCCTCAGAAATTTGTGTCGGTTACGTTTAATATTATCTGAAAATTTGAAATAAAAGTCAAGTTATTATCTGAATATTAAAATATTACCAGGGGTTATTTAGAAGGTCGAACTATTTTGTCATAGTAATAAAGGTTTCTTTTGTAGTTATGAGACCAAAGTAGTGGTTGAATATATTATCTTAAAATAGTGTATTTCTCTCCATTGGAATAATTATTTTTTTATTAAGGGACAATAACGGACCAGGGCTTAAGCTTCATAAAAAACGACGATTCTTAATACCGCTAATGATTTCCGTGCAATACTTCGCTTTCCGCGGGTAGCCCGTGAGCCTCCTCGGCAAGCCTGCGGGGTCTCACATAAGCTACTCTTCCCGCAGGAGTCTTCGTCTTGCACTCCAATCAACCGCTGGAGAGAGCTAAAATCTAAATGTATATTAAACAAATTAAAAACCGGAACTAATTTTGCTCCAAGAAAGCAAATTAGTTCCGGTTTTACTTAGACAAATACTCTTTTGTCCCAGCCTCGCTTTATATAATTTATAATGTCCTGCTTACCCATTCGGCAATCCAGGCGCATGCAACGGCGGCATAAGTTCCCACCACGTTACCTAGTATCCCCATCAATAAACCTACAGGGGCAAGAGAAGGCTGGAATACAGAGGCTACAACAGGTGCCGAGCTTGTCCCTCCGATATTTCCTTGAGATCCTACAGCTACGAAGAATAGAGGAGCCCGTAGTAAGCGTGCGACTAAGAAAATGATGATCACATGAATGGCTAACCATACAATCCCCATTGCGACGTATTGAGGGGAATCCCATACATAAGCAAGATCGGCTTTTGCTCCGATCGTTGCAAGCAGGAGATAAATTCCTGCGTACCCGATTTTACTTGCACCGTAGTTCTCAAGGGTGCGAATTTTGGTAAAGGAGAAGATGATCCCGACTGCGGAAATGATCATAATCGTCCACGTTCCAGCAGAGAGTACATTGGTGACCGGTAACGTTTCTGAGAACTTTCGTACAACGTAAGCTACACCGAATCCTAAACCAATAATGGCAGCAAGGTAAGGAACCTCGATAGGCTTAGAATTTTTACGTTGAAGTTCTCCCATATCCTCATTCACCTTCCGGATGATCGAGTTATCCGCTTTGTTCCATTTATCGAATTTATGTTGGAATCCTGCAAGGGCAATCATGATTCCCATCCAGCTATAACCGACAACGGTATCGACGACAATAATAGGAGAAAGGATTTCTTTCGGTGTGCCAGTAGCTTCAATCATGGCTGCCATGTTGGCGCTCCCGCCAATCCAGCTTCCTGCAAGTGCCGCTACGCCAGTCCATGCGTCCTCTGGAAGGAACGGCTGGAATATGGCTAAAGCGATGGGACCTCCGATCACGACACCAAGAGTCCCGGCAAGGAACATCGTAATCGCTTTCGGACCCAGCTTTAATGTTGCTGGAACATTCGCAGAAAGAAGCAGCAATAATAATCCGACTGGTAATATGTAAGCCGATGTAAAGTCATATAAAGATGACTGATCCGGGATGATTCCAAACGTTGTAGATAACATCGGAAGGAAATAAGTCCAGATTAATGGTGGAGCATAGTGAAAGAACTTCTGTAAGAAAGGGTTCTTCGACTCCCCAAGAATGAACACAAGACCTACTAAGGCAGCTAAATATGAAAAGATTGCCATAGGTTCTTGAATTAAGATAGTGTCAAAACGCCACCACATAGTAAAACCTCCTTAAAAATAGATAACAAGGTTTACTATAACATTGAAAACGTTTACTATTTAGAATTTTAATAAGTGCTAATCTTTGATCAATACTGAATATAAGAAGGGGCATACAAGAACAATGGAGGAGTTATAGATCATTATTCTCAACAAAAAAAGCCACAGGAATCCATGGCTACATCTTGATTGTTCATATGAAGCAGGGATGAATGCTTGTCATGAGGATTTTTAATATAGAAGGATGGGATAAGGTTTAATAATAATTCCAGAATCCTAAAGCGAATAGTAAAATACCCGTAATCATTGAAATACCAAATAACATAAATAAGAAATCAAAAATGCTGTCGGCGAAGACTCTCCTGCGGTTCTCACGTTTAAAATGACGTACTTCCTTGCGATACGATCGTGCAGCACGACTCATAAAAAACCTCCTCCTCCATAAACATCATTTGTATTTACACATATTCGTCATAATCCAAGAAAATCCTTCCTGAAAGTGAAAAATATGCCGACTTACCTATAACCAAGTCGAATGGAGGGACGGACCTTCTTTACATTTTCAACACAAATAAGAGGCTATGCAAAGATAGCCTCTTATTTGGATAAAGAAAGCTTAGAAGTGAGCACCTGTAGCCTCAGTTAGCGGAGGTGATTTTGTGAAATTCCACTAAGGGCGCTTCCGGCACTTTGATCCGATTGCTGTTGTACTGCCAAATCTCCCAGAGCCAGCATTCCGACCAGCTGTCCATTTTCCACGACAGGCAAACGACGGACCTGGTGTTGAGACATCAAAGCTGATGCTTCTTCAACCGAGGCATCCGGAGAGATTGTCACAACCTGCTGTGACATTACTTGAGAGACATTTCCCTGTGCACCTTGAGTCAGTCCACGAGTAGCAATATCACGGTCTGTTACCATACCGACAACTTGTCCGTTTTCAACAACGGGAACGGAACCGACATTCTTGGAACTCATTTTAGAAGCGACGCTCTGAAGTGAGTCCTGATTTGAAGCAGCTTCCACATTTGTCGACATAATATCACGTACTTGCATGTAAATTCCCCCTTAATCAAATTGGCAGTACACCATTATTATTCAACAAACCCCCTCAACTATTCTTAATGCGTTAAGCCATTATTTTCAAATGAGAGGGACGGACCTTCATAGAGTGTTTCCCGGTTATCATTTAGTAATGAACATTTGAGTCCAATACGTCCCATAAGATCCTCCCTTGGCATATCCCACCCCGATATGAGTATAGGATCCAGTGAGAATGTTCTTTCGATGTCCCGGACTATCCATCCACTCACGGACAACTTGCTCAGCACTTGTTTGACCGGCTGCAATATTCTCAGCGGCCTGACTATATTCGATGTTGAAGCTTTTCATCATATCAAATGGGGATCCGTAGGTCGGACTTCTGTGCGAAAAATATCCAACGTCCCTCATGTTACGTGATTTATACCGGGCAACCCTGGCTAGCTGCCAATCAAGCTGAAGAGGAGAAAGGCCGTTCCTTTGCCTCTCCTGATTGGTTAAATCAATGACTTGACCTTCAATCGATTTAGCTTTTTGAAGCGTCGGGATGTTGAGTTTTTGATTGGGATAAATTAAATCCGGATTGGACAATTGAGGGTTGGCTTCAATTACTTCAGACAGTCCGATCCGCAACTTCTTTGAAATTTTCCAAAGAGTATCTCCTTTCCTGACTGTATAAGCACTTGCAGCAGCCGTTTCATTTAGACCCAATAGACTAATGACAATGGATAGTACAACAATGATGAGAGTCAGTTTTGTTTTCATGATATTAAAATGTGTAATCAGGGACAAAATATTCTAAGAAAAAGTGTGGAAATAGGATTATAGTTTCATTTTTAGGGAAAAGGAAAACCATTAACCAAAAAGTGAAACTTTTCTTTAGAATAAACGTACAAATAGGTAACGACATTTTATAAAAGAGGTGAATAACGTGGTAAAGGAGAACGATCGCTTAAAAAAAGTGATAACGAAATTGTCGAACGTTGGTGTTAATATTTCAAAGACGAAATCAAGACGTGAAATTCTTCATTCACTGAAGCAGTATCAGCCATTACCTAAGACGTTAACCCAAGACTATTAAACTTACTCCTCGAGAAACGTTGGACAGACATATTCCGCCTTTGTTCACGATATACTAAGTAGTAGTGAAGAGGAGGGGTAGGTATGGAGAGAATGATGTTTGATTTACAGGCATTAAAGGAAATCAGAAAGAAGGCAGATGAAATTTCATACTACTGTATGAGCCGGGAACAGCCAGATCCTCATCGTGCAAGCATGGCGTTAGATCAGGTGTGTCGTGCACTTGCTATGTTTGCAGAAACGGAAATTCATCGAATGGAAAATCACCATATTCCTTATGACCCCGAAAGTTATATTAAAGGTCGTCTTGGGATTGCCTATCGATCTGTTCTCCAAGTCCCTCAAGAAGATTCCAATACAGCATAGTAAAAGAGGTTGACCCAAGAATTCAAGGGCTTCTAAGTCAGGAACATTATAGATATAAATCAGAAACTCTGAAAGTATTAGGACTGGTCCTTTAAGGATGACATCACTCATCGTTTTGGGTCAGCCTCTTTTTATTTACTACTCTAAAAGTTAGGTGACGATATTCATGACGAGGTTTTCGGATATATTGTTGATTTGTAACGGGAAGGCAGGTCAAGGAACGTTAGAAGTTCTGTTAAAAGATGCCGTGCCCCCGTTATTAGATATCTGCACGAACTTAATTATTCATAAAACGAAAGAGAAAGGCGATGCCGAAAGAATCTGTAAGGAAACGGGAAGTCAATATGAACTGGTGGTCATTATGGGTGGTGACGGAACGATTCATGAGGCCATCAACGGATTGGCAGTCTTAGAAAAACGGCCATTGGTAGGACTCCTCCCTGGAGGGACGTGTAATGACTTTGCACGCTCGTTACATATTCCCATGAATATTGGACAAGCTGTCCGACTCATTACCGAGCGTCCTTTCGAAAAGGATATCGATATCGTCAAAGCGGACGAGCGGTATTTCAGTAATTTCTGGGGAACGGGGCTGGTCTCTCAGACGAGTGATAATATCGACGTGGGATCAAAGAGTGTCCTGGGAAAACTGAGTTATTATATTAGTGCGTTTCAATCCATTCAGGATTCCCCACTCTTAAATGTAAAGATAACAACGGAAACTGAAGTGATCGAAGAGGAAGTGGTGATGCTATTGGCCGCTAACGGACGATCGATAGGCTCTAATCCACTGCCCGACTGCATTGATATGGAGGATGGGTTAATGGATATCTACGTTGTCAAGAAAAGTGGATTTCCGTTATTAAAGGAATTTCTCGTTATCAAAAGTACAGGCAATATCAGTGAACAATATGACGATATTATGCACATTCAAGCAAGGGAAGCCCATATCGAACTTGGACAGAATGAAAAGCTTGATATGGATGGGGAATTGTATGAAGGAACCAGGCAATCTCTTCAAGTGTTAAATAAGCATCTGCGATTTTTGGTTGGAATGTCAGAATAAAAAGAGAGCAAGGGGGCTTATTTGTCCCCTTGCTCTCTTTTCCTGTGATTATACAGTTTGTTTTCTCTTCTTTATGACCAAGTATACAAGATAAACGGTGATTAAGACGCCACCAGCCCCAAGCGTAAGAAGTGTAAAGTTCTCTTCAATGAAAGGTTTTGCTTTAGCTCCAAGTGCTAAGATGATTGCACCTTCAAGGAAGAAACGAATTCCTCTTCCGATAATCGACCAGATTACCAGTACTCTGATCTTAACACCGGATACCCCTGCGAAAATCGTGAAAATCTTATAAGGGACAGGTGTCAGTCCTGCAATTAAAAGAGCCATTGCTCCATATTTAGTAAAGTATTCCTCTACTTTTTGAATCCTTTTTTCAGAGAAGAAATGCACAAGGATCGGTCTTCCAAGTTTTTTTCCGATCAACCAGCCAAAAAGGGCACCAATAACGGAAGCGATCGTTGTATAAAGTGCATAAAACAATGCGCTCTCTGGATTGGCAATTGCTAATGGAATCAGTAATACATCAGGTGGAATGGGGAAAAATGATGAATCGGCGAATGAAACAAGAATCAGACCCCATACACCATAATCCAATAACCAAGCTTCGAAAGCGTGAAGTAGTTCAGACATAAGTTCAGTAATCTCCTTTATTGATCAAGCGTTATTTTCGATTTTAATGGAACATAAGAAAGTATATCACTTTTCATAAAAGGAGTCATGAATTAACCTGTAGGGATGGAACGAATTCACGGAATTATCCTACTTATAACATTTAACAAAATTTGAAAAAAGCTTTAAGTGAAAGGCTCTTTTCGTATAGTTTGTTGCTATTGTAGAGGAGAAAGTAATAGTTGATTTCCGCTCCAGGATGCTCGCTTTCCGCGGGGCTGGCGGTGAGCCTCCTCGGCTTCGCCTCCGGGGTCTCACCTGTCCAGCTATTCCCGCAGGAGTCGAACATCCTTCCGCTCCAATCAACTTTCTGAGTATGTATCCTTAATAGAAATCAATAATAACAAGAAATTTAGCAAACTATCTCATTTAAAGTAAGTAGAGATTGAATTTCCCTTTAAGGAAGAAGAATTATTTTTTTCTAATTACTTTATTTTCTAGCACACCTTGAAGCTCTGTCATGAAAATACTGTTAAAGATGGTGAGGGGAACTGCGCAGACTCCTGCGGAAGTACGGACGTGCCGAGACCCCGTTCGGCTAAGCTGAGGAGGCTCGGCCGAACGTCCGCGGAAAGCGGAGCACTTCCCCTCACCATCCAGCATAAACTGATTGGCAGAGCCCTGGTAGATTCTATGCTAGAAAACAACAATCTTTGTGATAAGAGCCAAGCGAAATAATCTATTTCTCGGGAAATAGTGACAGAAATCTTATTTATTCTACATTTCTGAAGGAGACTTCATTCCTAATAATCGTAATCCTTCCGCGAGGACAGTCGAAACAGCGTGAACCAAGGCTAAACGGGAGGCCTGCTGGGAGTCTTCTGAAATGATTTTAGTTTTTCCGTAGTAACGGTTAAAGCTTTGTGCGGTATCGACTAAATATTTGGCAATGGTTGAAGGCGCATAGTGTTTCCACGCCTTCTCGACCATCTCCGGAAATAAGCGTAACTGTTTAATCACTTCCCAGCTTTCAGCATCGTCAAGCCCTTCAAACGTCAATGGAAGGGGTCCACCCGCTTTTCTCAGAATGGATTGAGCTCTGGCGTACGTGTATTGAATGTATGGACCTGTTTCACCTTCGAAGGTCAGCATATGTTCCAGGGAGAATTCAATGTCGTTCACCCGATCATTTTTTAAATCATGAAAGATAATGGCGCCAACCCCAACATCTTTCGACACCTCTGAAGCATGTATTAAGTGAGGATTCTTCTGTTTAATATTTTCTTCAGCCATATGAATCGCTTCTTGAAGAACCTCTTGGAGTAAAATGACTCTGCCCTTTCTGGTGGACATCTTCTTTCCATCTTTCAGATAAAGTCCGAAGGGGATATGTTTCATATCATCCGCCCAGTTAAACCCGAGTTTCTTCAGTACTTCCATCACTTGTTTGAAGTGAATGGTCTGTTCCTGGCCGACCACATACAGAGCTTCATCAAAGTCATGCTGACGATGGCGATACAGTGCTGCAGCCAGATCTCTCGTAGCATAAAGGGTGGCTCCATCAGACTTCTTGATGAGACAGGGCGGGAGATTCCCCTCTAAACGAACGACCTTTGCACCATCGGAGGTTTCGAGAAGGTTATGATCTTGAAGCAATGTCACGACTTCATCCATTTTGTCATTGAAGAACGCTTCGCCATTATACGAATCAAATTCCACTCCGAGCAACGAGTAAATCGTTTTAAAGGCATGAAGTGATTCATCTTTAAACCATTTCCAAAGCTCCGTTACTTCCTGGTCTCCATCTTCTAATAGCTTAAAGGCTTTTCTTCCCTCTTCCTCAAGTGAGGGATCCTTTTCTGCTTCCTCATGAAATTTTTTATATAAAATAAACAATTCAGCGATCGGGTTCTCCTTCACTTTTTGTTGATCTCCCCACTTTTTGAATGCGACGATCAATTTCCCGAATTGTGTACCCCAATCACCGATATAATTGATTTTCTCTGTTGTATAGCCGCATTTTTCGGCAATGGTGGCGATGGAATTTCCGATGACTGTAGAGCGTAAATGTCCCATGGAAAAAGGTTTCGCAATATTAGGGGAGGACATATCCAATACGATGGTCTTTTGATTTCCAAATTCATGACTTCCGTAATCCGTGCCTTTCGTCAAGATGGCTGAAACAATTTCTTTCCCTGCTTTCAATCCATCAAATCGGATATTAACATAAGGACCCGCTGCTTCTACTTTGCTGAAAAAAGGAGAGGAGAGGGCATCGGCAATCTCTCCGGCAATGATGTTGGGTGCTTTCTTCCATGATCTGGCCAGCTGAAAGCACGGAAAGGCAAGGTCCCCCAAATGAGAATGTTTGGGCGTTTCAATCAACTCATAAAGATCATTCTTGTTCCAATCAGACAGCACATGCGTGAGCCTATCGGCTACTATTGATTTCAAATCCATCATCTACACCTCCTGATAAAATCAAACACAAAAAAACCCGTCTCTATCCAACATAGAGACGAGTTTAGCTCGCGGTACCACTCTTATTCCCCAAAAGGGCGCTCATTGTATAACGGGAAATCCCGGTTTTTCTCTACTATCTTCAAGAAAAACTTCTCAGAAGTGCGGTTCATCCCAGGCTTCCCACCAGGCTTACACCATCCCCGGTTCGCTTTTGATCCACGTCGGAATTACTCTCTTCATCATAGAATATTCGTATATAATTACTATTATTTTACACATTCTGGAGATGAATGCAACCTGTAATTAAGAATCTTCTGATGAAAACATATACGTTTTATGGTGGAACCTCATACTGAATACAAGTCCGAGGGCCAGCATATTCCCCATAAGAGAGCTTCCCCCATAGCTGATAAAAGGAAGGGGGATCCCGGTGATCGGAAGTAATTGAATCGTCATTCCGATGTTCTGGAACACATGGAAGGTAATCATACTGATAATCCCTGCGCATACATAGGCGTTGAATGGTTCTTTCGTGTCCAAGGCGGTTTTCGTCAGATGGTAAATTAACAAGAAGTACAAGCTGATCACGACGCTTGCGCCAATAAATCCGTATTCCTCCCCGATCACACTGAAAATGAAGTCGGTATGATTTTCCGGGATATATACTTCTCCATCACTGTAGCCTTTCCCGAAGATCTGCCCGGAGCCAATGGCGTTAAGGGAGTTAATTAAGTGAAACCCTTCTAATTTTGCGTAGTTATAAGGATCTAACCAAGCATAGATACGTCCAAATTGATAAGGCTTTACATTTAAGTATTTCTCAAGCAGCTCAGGAGCCCAAATCACAAGTGAAAGGATGATTCCCCCAAGCACCCCGATAGAAGCATATATCGGAACGATCAGCTTCCACGTAATACCTGAAACTAAAATGATTCCGGTCATGATGGCTAAAATGACAAGGGAAGTCCCTAAATCCGGCTGCTGCATAATAAAGGCAAGGGGAAGGAGAGTCGTAGCCCCGATTTTCACTAATAATTGAAAATCTGTCTGTAATGTTTTACTTGGATTTAGCTCATGATGATTTGTAATGATTCGTGCAAGAGCAAGAATTAAGAACGTCTTCATAAATTCTGAAGGCTGTATCGAACCAAGCGGTCCAAGCATGAACCAGCTTTTGGCTCCGTTTCTGTAAGGGGCGATGCTTTCCGGTGAGATGAGTAATACTAGCAGCAGGAAAATCCCTGCACCGTATATGTACCAGGCAAGTCGCTTATACTGATCGGAATCAAGGAATAAGGCCCCACCAATAATAATTCCACCTACGACATACCAAAAAGCCTGTCTTATCACAAAGTTTGTCCCATATTGACCTGAAGTCTGGGCACTGCTTATTCCCATAGCACTAACGATAAAAAACAACATTAATAAAAAGAGAAGACCCCAATCGATCTTGTCAGCAAATCGCTGGCGAGTTTCCATAATCAATTCACCTGAATTTCTAAAGATTTCACATTCCTAGTCTAATAGAAATGAAGGGAAATTTCTACTCATGACCTTGATAAAATACGGAAGTTCTGACGGGATGTTACAGGCATTAAACGAAATGTGTCGAAATGAATTCAATGATAAAGCCCATGGGAGTGGGATCCGACAGAGGAAGAGTGAAAAGTAATACCATTTTTTACATAATTATGATCATTATTTGTCTTCAGAATATGAGAAGAAAGTGCCGTGGCCTAAAAGCGTGACCGCGATTCCTTCCATTCCGGTCAACCTAAATAGAAATAATGAAAGCCAACGGTCCTGCAATATGACTATTTTCGACAATTACCTGCGACTTTTGTCATCATTTTGAAATGAAATAGAAAAGAACAAGTACCCTACATATTTGCTAAAATAGAAACTACGAGTTGTGCATCGTGTCAATCAGATGGAGGGAATGTTCTTGAAGGCAAATAATCAGGTTAAAGATATCATCTATGTTCACAAGAATACGGAACGTCAGTATGTCGTTTCCTACGGGATCAATTTCAACGAGTTTGCTTCAAATGCCCGAGAACCATTGAAGAATCTACTTCTCATAAAGCATCAGTACGAGCATGGCGCTTTTAATATACATACGCATATGGAGTATGTGGAACAGGATGAAATGAAGAAGATCATGAATGATGGGGTACAGAGCTATGGTGATTTCTGTTGGATTGACTTTGATGAAGAAGTGGGAGTCAACGAATTGAACGGTCAGGAAATCGCTGAGCTTCTTTATATGGGACACGTCAAGCAACCCCTGAACCCTCCTTTTTATTCAAAGTTGAACAATCGTTACGCGTACCTTTCCCATGATGATGGGTGGTTTAATAAGATTTATTATCGGGAATTTGAAGACTTCTATCATATGTTAGGAGCGACGGTTTCTTCGAAATTGAGTACAGTCAAAGGCGGAAAAGGCTTATTTGGTATGAAGAAAGAGAAAGACTATCCTATCATCGGTCAGGAAGTGATTCATTCCTTTAGAGACAAATTAAAAGAAGGTATGGTCATTTCGTTGGAAAAAGCCATACTAACGAGAGGCAAGATAGAAATCCCTATATGGGTAATCGGTGATTATTACGATATGGACGAGATGGCGGAAGATTATAAGCAAATCCGGAAATCACCAGCAAACGGATTATTATCCTATGATCGTAAAACGAAAAGCTGGAGTGCTTTACTTCGGTAATGAGGAAAGAAGGAGCGTGAAAGCTTGGTTGAAATTCAGTTTCATGACAACTTGGTTCGAGGAGTGTTTCTCGAGCGCCTCAATCGGTTTGTGCTCGAGTGTCAGCTCCCTTCAGGTTCAATAGAGAAAGTCCATTTACCTGATCCAGGCAGATTAAAAGAATTATTGGTGCGTGGAAACCCGATCTGGCTTCAGGCATCAACCGATCCTAAAAGAAAAACAAAATGGTCAGCCGTCATGACGTATGATGCTTCTAACGATATGTATGTGTCTTTGAATACCCAATATCCGAATCGGTTAGTGCTCGAAGCCTTACAGTTGGAAGTGCTGGAAGAGCTAAAGGACTGGCGGTTAGAAAAAGCCGAATATACAGTAGGAAGCTCACGCTTTGACTTCTTGCTCACCCACAAACAAAATGAACAAAAATTACTGCTTGAAGTAAAAAGTGTCACCATGGTAGAAGAAGGAGTAGGGAAATTTCCTGATGCCGTCACGTCAAGAGGTGCAAGGCATGTAGAGGAGCTTACACATCTTCAGGCGAAAGGAAGCTATCAAGCAGCCGTCCTGTTTATTGCTCAGCGAACGGATTTGCGGGGGATCACTTCCGCTCCTGAAATCGACCCCCATTTTTCCCGGGTCATGGAAGAAGCCCAAGATCAGGGTGTCCGATTTTTTGGGAGAAGCTGTATTGTGACGCCAGAGCGAATTTCCTTAAATGGCCCTTTACCTGTATACGCAAAAAAGGATTAATCTCACTGTCATCTGAGCATGTGAAGATTAATCCTTTTTATGTTCTACTGATCCACCTGTACCTCTGTTTTAGCTTGATAGTTCTGGTCTCCTTTAGCCGTTAACCAAACGGTCAATGTATAGGTACCGCTCCCGACATTGGGAACAACAACCTTCTGGGAAAATTCTTCACCTTGTTTCACGGTGATCTCCTGGATTGCCTGGGTATACATCTTATTTTTTGAGTCCTTATACACTACTTCACCTTTATCGTTTCTAAGTTCAAAGTCAATGGTTTGTCCTGATGAAAAAACGAAGGTTTTCTCTTGCTCTGTTTGGTTTTTAATTGAATATACATAGACAACCTGACCGCTTCCATCTTGTTTTGTTAATGAAGGTTCCATTTCGCCTGCAACAATCCCTTTCTGTACAGAAATATCTTCACCAGCTCCTGAGTTTTGATCCTCTTTGGATTGACTGCTGTTCTCCTCGTCAGCCGTACCGCAGCCAGCTATTCCTGCCACAAGTATTATAAATAACATGATCAATCGCTTCATGCCAAATCCACCTCCTTACTGTATTAGACAGGGTTTATCCCAAAAGGTTACAAGTCTTCCCGAATATGAGCACGATGACACATGGGGATGTGCTGAACTTGTTTCTTTCTATAAGGCTCTTTTCGCAAAGTTTGTGGTTATCTTAATGAAGAATGTAGGAGTTGATTTCCGCTCCAGGATGCTCGCTTTCCGCGGGGCTGGCGGTGAGCCTCCTCGGCTGCGCCTCCGGGGTCTCACCTGTCCAGCTATTCCCGCAGGAGTCGATCATCCTTCCGCTCCAATCAACTTTCTGAGAATGTATCCTTAAGGGAAATCAATAAAAACAAGAATTTTAGCAAACAACCTTACTTAAGAGTAGAGATTGATATCCCTTTTATAAAAGAAGAATTTTTTTTTCTAGTTACATGTTTTTATTACGCATGTTGAAGCTCTGTCACAAAAAATCTTTTAAAGATGGTGAGGGGAACTGCGTAGACTCCTGCGGAAGTACGGGCGTGCCGAGACCCCGGAAGCGAAGCTGAGGAGGCTCGGCCGAACGTCCGCGGAAAGCGGAGCAGTTCCCCTCACCATCCAGCACATACTGATTGGCAGAGCCCATGAAGAGCTCATGTTAAAACAACAATCTTTCCATAAAACCCTTCCTCTAAAAGGTATAAATTACACATATGTAAGGCAGATTACTTTTTTAAATCCAGAGGTTCAGTACAATAGAATTATAGAAAAAGAGCAGAGGAGCAAGGTGTATGAAAAAATGGTTGGCTATTATTGGTTTTATTTCCTTACTATTAGTATCTGCTTGTGGTCCTTCAAATGCAACCGATAGGGGGGAACTTCCCGATGAAGATTGGGAAACTATCACGTCGGTAGCAGAAGGAACGAAAGTGAATCTCTTCATGTGGGGCGGTGACGATGGGATTAACCGTTATATTGATGACGTAGTTGCTCCTATGCTGAATGAAAAAAATAATATCGAGTTAAATCGAGTACCTTTGGACACACCGGAAATTCTGCAAAAGCTACAAACGGAGAAGCGGGCGGGCAAAGAGAAAGGAACGATCGATATCGTATGGATTAATGGAGAAAACTTTAAAAATGCAAAAGAAAATGACTTACTTGCAGGTCCGTTTACAGATAAGTTACCAAACTTCACGAAATATTATGATACAGAAAGCCAAGCGTTTCATTATGACTTCGGGACGGAAACAGAAGGGTATGAGGCACCGTGGGGAAAGGTTCAATTTGTCTTCTTTTATAACAGCGAAAAAGTGAAAAATCCCCCCTCCAGCTTCGATGAATTAAAAGCATTCATGAAAGAGCATCCGGGGAAATTCACCTATCCTAATCCGGCCGATTTTACCGGGAATGCATTTCTTCGACATGTTCTTTATGCGAAATCGGACCGGGATTTAGCTCAGTCTTCATTCGACGAAGGAACAGCAGAGAAGATGGGGGAAGAGGTATGGAAAGAGCTGAATGACATGAAGCCGTTCTTATGGCGAGAAGGAGAAACGTACCCCGCCACATTAACAGACCTTGATAAGCTATATAGCCAGGAAGAGGTTTGGATGACGATGGGATACAACGAAGCGAGAGCAGAACATTTGATCAAAGATGGGGTGTTCCCGGAAAGCACAAAGTCATTCGTATTAAACGATGTGGGATCAATCGGGAACACTCATTTCCTGGCTATTCCATTCAATAGCCCCAACAAAGAAGGAGCGCTGGTGGCCATCAATGAACTACTCTCTCCTGAAGCTCAGTTTGAGAAAGTAAAGCCTGACTACTGGGGGGAAAGTTCACCTATTTCCTATGAAAAGCTGAATGAGGAATGGAGAAATAAATTTATGAGCGTGGATCGGGGAGAAAGTGTACTGAAGGCATCTATACTCGAAGAGACCTATAGGGGAGAACTGGATGCGGCGTACGTGGAATGGTTGAAGGAGAACTGGATTCGTGAAGTGGCAGAGAGTCAATAATACGTTTCTTCTCATTCCCGCCCTACTCTTTTTCATCTTCATTCCTGGACTTGGTATCGTGCTTGCTTTACTGGAAAGCGTTAGAAGTGAAGGAACAATCACATTCGGACACTACGCTGATTTATTCAAAGAGAAGCGTTTTGTGACATCCTTTCTCTTCAGTTTGACTGTGACTTCCATCTCGACCATTCTATCTCTTTGCATTGGATTGGGGATTGTGAAGGCATTCTCACCTTTACTAAAGGAAAATAAACATAAACTTCTTGTATGGATTCCCATGCTGGTTCCCCATTTTGTATGGGCTTATCTCGTCTATTTGCTCTTTAATCAAAGTGGTTTTTTCTCCAATGTGTTCGGAATGGCCGGATGGATCGACGACCGAAGTCAATTCCCGACCATGGTCCAGGATCGGAATGGAATCGGAATCATTCTGACGTATGTCTGGAAGGAGGTACCCTTTGTTACCCTGATGCTGTTACCAGTTTACGCAACGCTTTCTAAAAACTATAAAGAGATCGCTTCTTTACTGGGGGCGGGTCCCTATAAAGCATTTTGGGTGGCAGAATGGCCATTTATCCTTCCTGTTCTAGTTGAAACCGGAGCGATTCTGTTCGCATTCATTTTTACAGCATTTGAAGTGCCCCAGCTTCTGGGAGTGACGTCACCGCAAATGCTGGCGATCCTTGTTTACGACTGGTTTTACAGTGGCAGCTGGAGTGACCGTCCCTTGGCTTTCGCCTCACTCATATTAGTCGGGCTTGGCATTGGGTTCGTGATGTGGCTCCTTATTTACTTCACAAACAAGAAAAGAATGCACATTACAAAAGGGATTGGAAATTAGAGGTGTTCACATGAGAAAATCGTTATTTTATATCATATCCTTCCTTCTTTTTGTGTTTCCCCTCTTATTTTTAATTTATAAAAGTTTTTTCGGTGTTTGGAGATGGGGGAGTCCGGTTCCTGTTGAACCTGGTTTAAGGGCGTGGCAGGTGCTAATAAATGAGGGGGAACTCATGAGTTCGATTGGTGTCTCCATCTTGATCGCCATTGTTGTACTGGCGATCAATCTCCTGATTGGTCTTACTTCAGGAAGAGTGTTTTCATTATCGTCGTTCAGAGGGAAGTCCATCGTGGAAGCACTTCTTATGTTGCCGCTATTCCTACCCGTATTAGTGGTGGCAATCGGACTTCATATTACGTTCATACGATATGGACTGGCTGATCACTGGACCGGCGTGGCTCTCGTTCACTTAGTACCCACCATTCCGTATAGTATCAAAATGTTCAAAACAGGCTACGAGAGGATCGGTACGAAATTAATCGAGCAATCAGCTATGCTTGGAGGCAGAGCTTTTCAACGTTTTTACCATATTGAAATGCCCTTGCTTCTTCCAAGCATTCGGAGTGTTTTATTCCTGACGATTGTCATCAGCCTGAGCCAATATGTGCTTACAGCGATTATAGGGGGAGGGAATGTCGTGACGCTCTCGATGGTCTATTATCCTTTTACCGATACGGCAGATGAAGCGGTGATGGCAGCCTTCTCCATCGTGTTCGCCCTCATTCCCATCTTGCTTTACATCATTTTGGAAGGGTGTTTGAAATTCTTACTCCCTTATCAACATCCAAGAGGGAGGAAGAACCTTTGAGTTCATTCATAGAAATTAATCAATTAACCAAATCATTTAAAGATAAAGAGATCTTAACCAACGTAACGTTCTCATTAAAAAAAGGGGAGATACTTACATTGGTTGGAGCATCCGGGTCTGGTAAATCAACATTCCTTCGCATTCTCTCCGGGTTAGAGTCTGCGACAGAAGGGAATACGTATATTGATGGGAACGATATCACCTCTTTAAAGCCTCAAAAACGCCCCATTGGGATGGTCTTTCAACAGCCATTATTATTCCCTCATATGAATGTCCTTGAAAATGTCATGTATGGGTTAGAAATGAAGGTAAGAAATAAAGGGGAAAACACGAAAAAAGCCATGAACTATATTGAAAGAGTCGGCCTGGGAGAAGTGATGCATCATTATCCTTCTGAGCTTTCCGGTGGTCAGCAGCAGCGGGTATCCCTGATTCGTTCTCTGATTTTGAAGCCGAAGCTTTTGCTTTTGGACGAACCTTTCAGCAGTCTGGATTTGCAGCTAAGGAAGGAACTGAGGCAATGGGTCCGGCAGATTTTTAAAGAAGAAGAAACAACCGTCATATTCGTCACCCATGATCGTGATGAAGCATATGAACTTGGAGATCGAGTGGCTGTTTTACAGAGCGGCAGATTCTTGCAGATAGGAACACCGGAGGATATCTATTATCGGCCACACACTCCATTTGTGGCATCTTTCATGAGTGACGGTCTCACCCTGAATCAGAAACAATTCATTCACGCTTCCCACATAAAGGTAAGCTTCCACGTAGCTGACGGTTCCTTGCCACGATGGAAAGGAACTGTGATACAAAAGTTATTTGTAGCAGGGACCAATCTCTATGAAGTATGGGTGGATGAACTAAAGCAGAAGCTAAATCTACCAATTGAACTAGAGGTTTCTACTGAAGACATCTGGCTTTATGCAGAGGAAGAGAGCATCCAAACGTTTCAGAAAGAGGAATAGGAGGGAAGAAGAATGAAGAAGAAGGAAATCGGTAAGATCCTGTTGTTCATTGCCATATTACTGCTCCTCATGTGGCTGAGCCGGAATTTTTTTTACGTAAAGCCTCATGACATCAGAGATTGGATCGTGTCCTATGGTATTTGGGCTCCCATTGTTTTTATTGTCGTCTATACGATTCGTCCGCTGATTCTTTTTCCAGCTTCCATCCTCTCATTGGCTGCAGGTCTTGCTTTCGGTGCATTTGAGGGCTTCATCTACATTCTGATCGGGGCTTTAGGTGGTGCAACGGTAGCCTATTATACTGCAAGCTTCCTTGGGGCAAAACTCTTAAAAAGACCGTCTCCACGCATGATTAAGATCCGCGAGAAGATGGAAGAGAGCGGCTTCGTTTATGTATTACTATTACGGCTCGTGCCGTTTTTAAACTTCGATCTCATCAGTTACCTTGCCGGCATGGGGAAGGTGAGATACACCCCTTTCATTATCGCTACAGCCATCGGGATTCTACCTGGTACGTTTGGGTATGTATTTCTCGGGTCAAGCTTGGTAGGAGAAGACCGAACGAATTTATATATTGCCATCGGTTTTTTCTTGATGATGATCATCGTTCCGTTAATCTTTAAGAAGAAAATGAAAGCATGGCTGGGATTATCGGGTAAAGAGGACAAGTAAAGGATGGGAAACACATGTTAGATACGCATGCCCGTAAGTGGGTACAGCCAAGTATAGAGGGAACAGCACGTTTATTTTTGAAAAGGGGATTTTCAGCTAATCAGGTGACGTTGATTGCTTTTATAGTAGGTTCAGCTACAGGTCTGGTCTATTATTTTGGATTCCCGATCTTAGCCGTCATCTTATTATGGTTATCCGGCTTTTTGGACGCGGTGGATGGTACCATGGCCCGATTAACCAAACCATCTCCCTTTGGAACCGTCATGGATGTCACTTTTGATCGCATCGTCGAGATCAGTGTCATTCTGGGCGTTGCTTTCTTACACCCTGACATTATGTGGGCGCTCCTTCTACTAAGCGTGTCCATCATTATTTCCATGACCATTTTTCTGACAGTCGGAGCTGTATCAGAGAAACAGGGGATGAAATCATTTTATTATCAGGCAGGACTTGCTGAAAGGACGGAAGGGTTCATTCTGTTCAGTGTCATGATGCTATTTCCGTCCATCGTCCTGTGGACCACCCTACTGTTTTTTGCAGTGGAATTGTACACGGGCTTACAGCGATTTTCAGAAGCGAAACGATTACTTTCATAAGGAGAGATAAAGATGGATCAGTACGATTTGATTGTAATAGGAGGAGGGGCAGGTGGACTCACCGTCGCATCGGGAGCCGCGTCTCTTGGCGCAAAAGTGGCTCTCATCGAAAAGAGCGGTCTTCTCGGCGGAGACTGCCTGCACTTTGGGTGCGTTCCATCCAAGGCATTCATCCAATCGGCGAGAGAAGTGGCTGTGATCCGGGCAAGCAATGATTATGGTTTCGATACAAAGGGTTCAGTCGATATGAAAAAGGTAAGGGAGAGGGTCAAAGAAGCCATTGCCCATATTCAACAGCATGACGATCCCGATCGATTCCTGGAATTAGGGGTCGATATTTACTTCGGCGGAGCAGAGTTTCTTGATCCTCACACGATTTTAGTGGAAAAAGAGGACCGGATCTCCGGGAAGAGAATAGTCGTTGCAACAGGATCAAGTCCGCTCATTCCTGGAATTGAAGGCTTGGAAGACGTAGAATATCATACGAATGAAACGGTATTTGAAGTAGATGAGCTGCCTCGCCGAGTCGTATTTATCGGGGGAGGTCCGATTGGTTTGGAGCTGGCACAAGCATTCTCTCATTTGGGATCAGAATCCGTTGTCCTGGAGAAGCACGATGAGATACTGGTGAAGGAAGATAAGGAAATCCGTGAAGCAGCAACAGGTTTACTGGAAAAGGATATTCAGTTTGTGTATGGAGCGGATATTAAAAGTGTTTCTGAGAAGAACGGTGAGAAAGTGGTCCACTATGTGAGGGACGGTGTAGAACACACAGTGGAAGGAGATTTATTGTTCCTCGCTACCGGTAGAAAGCCTGGTACGGAATCTTTAAATCTATCTGCTGCCGGAGTCCAAGTTGACAGTCGGGGCTTCATCAAAGTGAATGATGAACTCAGAACGAACCATTCTCACATATTCGCCATTGGGGATGTCAACGGTCAATATCCATTCACCCATGGGGCAGGAATGGAAGGGAAGCTTGTCGTCCAAAATGCCGTATTTGGTTTGAAACGTAAAATTTCCTACAACAAACTGCCATGGACAACCTATACCACACCTGAGATCTTTCATATCGGGATAACCGAGGAAGAGGCTGCGGAACAAGGATTAGAGTACAAAGTCTATAAAAAAACATTAGACGAAGTCGATCGGTTCGTAGCAGATCACAACACAGAGGGCCTCGTCAAAATCATCACAGACGGAAGCGGGAAGATCCTCGGTGCCCACGCAGTCGGTTCCGGTGCAGGAGATTGGATGCAACCCGTCGTGTTCGCCATGGAAAAAGGAAGCAAAATCGGCGCACTGTCCAATATGGTCTATCCTTACCCGAATCACGCTGCAGCCGTCCAGCAGGCAGCGGATCTGTATTGGAGAGAGAAGCTGTTTGATGGTGTCCTGCCTGTGATTAGTAAGAAGTTTGTTGAAATTTTCAGATGATAGATGTAGGAGGCGCGACTGCTGGGAGGCGGTTGCGTTTTTTTTGGTGGAAATGTGTACACACCTTGGTTCAACAAATGTCGAACAACAAAACCTATCATTTCACCCACCATACCGCCTCACAAACCGCACATCAATCCAATTCTTCAACCGCCAGGCCCAGCCGCTGACCAATGAAAACGATCCGTACGTCAAAAAGCCTCGCTTATCTCCTACCGACATAATCGCAAGGTAGCGTCCCTGAGGCTCAAAAGGAATGATTTTTCCGTTTGCTGCAGCACCGTTCAGGTTTTTCCACAGGACAGGTCCTTGGCGTACAGCTGTCACCCCATTTTTCGGAATATCCGGGAATTCCTTTAAAGTCGCGCAATCCCCGGTTCCAAATACGTTGGGATATTCCACTGATTGAAGATAGCTGTTCACCAGCAGAAAACCTTTTTCATCTGTCGGTAAAATACTGCTACCGAATAGGGGAGGTGCTTTAGGTCCTCCTAGAAAAATCACTTCATCGTAGTCGATGCTTGTGCCGTCTTCTGCATATACGCGAGTCTCATCTATTTTTTCAACGCGCCCCTGATGTAGCTCAACCCCTTTTGAAAGAGAAAGCCCTGTTATTTTCTTCGAAGAATGGGAACCGGCTTTTTCTAAGAGGGGGGAGGCATGAACAACCGTTACCAAATGATTCTTAAAGCCGTTGTCCACCTTCCATGCCTTCAATGACAATGCCATTTCAATACTCGCCGCCCCGCCTCCGATAAAGACGGTTTTCCTGCTGTTATGCAACTTCTCTATTTGCTCAGGGAAACGATAGTTTGGTTTGATTGGGAGATTGTGTTTGTGTAAGCCCTCGATTTTCAATGAGTCATTGCGGGATCCAATGTCGAAGGAAACAAAGTCGTAAGTGAAGATATCCCCTTTGTCCGTTAGAAGATGCTGCTGATCAGGGTCGATTGATAGAACGGTCCTTTCGACGAATTCACACTCAGCGTTCTCACATAATCCCTCTAAATCGATTCGCGTTTCTTCTAAAGAATAGATCCCTTCCGTGTACCCGGAGAACATTCCTGAATAATATTGATAACGTGAAGGGGAAATGAGGACCCACTTCACGTTATCATCCTGATTTTTTATCCGTTTTTTTAAGCAATGCAGGTGACTGTGTCCGCCACCGACTAAGATGATTGTTTTCATTATGAATCTCCTTTATAGAGGACGCTGTTCTTCCCATTCCTCTCGAATCATGCCCATACGGATGGAGTCGTAGTATACTCCATTGTAATAACGGCATTTGCGCATTCTCCCCTCGAGTTTCATCCCGATTTTTTCTGCTGCCTTCATCATCCGCTCATTTCCTGACCAGGTGGTGATGCCAACACGGCCAATTTCCTTTGTTTGAAATAAGTGGTCCACCCAGAGGGATAACGCCTCCGTTCCGTAGCCGCCGTTCCAATAGGATGGGTCATAAATGACGATGCCCGCTTCAAGCCATCTGCTGGGTTCGTACTCCCAATAATATCCGATGGTTCCGATGATGGTTCCGTCTACTTCAATGATGCGTTGGAATTCATCGCTGCGGCTTTTATTTTTTATGGATGATTCTATGTACTCTTCACGTGTTAAGCGTTTATGTTCAAAATAAGGGGCGTCCCATTTTTTCCATTCAGGAGAAGGATCCCTATAAATATAGTCCCATAGAGTAGAAAGATCTCTTTCTTCTATTTTTCTAAGTGTTACACGCTGACCGGTTATTTTCAATTCATGAGCACTCCTTTAATATGATAATATTTCCATTATACAGAAAATGGAGTTCTCATGAAGATAGCTCGTTTAATCGAATAAAAAGATATGAACGAATCACTCTTGTAGGATGCATCTCGATGGATTTGGTGGTCGCCTCGTCAAAACGGCCACTTGCGGGGGATGGTCCTAGGGGAATAAGGAAAAGAAGGCCTTCAACAAGAAAATAGAGGTCCGTCCCTACTAGTAGGGACGGACCTCCGTATATCAGCTTGCTTTTATTTTAGAAAGAGGTACTTTTTTTTTCTGTGTCAGTTTGTCCACAATCGACGTGATCGCACCATCACCTGTTACGTTACACGCTGTACCAAAGCTGTCTTGTGCAAGGTAAAGGGCAATCATGAGGGATGTCATCGTTGGTCCGAAGCCTAACATTGTTTCAAGTAATCCCAGGGCAGCCATGACAGCTCCACCCGGAACACCAGGTGCCGCGATCATCGTGATTCCAAGCATCAGAATGAATGGGAATAGCTGAGTGAACTGTAACGCTTCTCCTTGAATGAACATGACCGCCATGGCACAGCTGACAAGAGTAATCGTGCTACCTGATAGATGGATCGTTGCCAAAAGAGGTACAGAGAAATCTGCAATTCGTTCCCTGGAACCGATTTTCTTAGAGCGCTCAAGCGTTACCGGAATCGTAGACGCCGAAGATTGAGTCCCCAGTGCCGTAAAGTAAGCTGGCAGCATGCTTTTCATCATAGAAAGCGGGTTTTGTTTTCTTAACGTTCCAGCCGTTGTATATTGTAAAATTAAAAAGACTACATGTAAAAGAATGATCATAACAAACACTTTAGCGAATACAGACATGATGGCACTGACTTGTCCACCTTGAGTCATGTTCGCGAAAATTCCAAGAATATGAACCGGTAAGAGAGGAATAATGATTTTTTCAATCACAAGTTCAATGATGTTTCTGAATTCATTCATGCCCTTTTGAAGAGCGTCTCCCTTAATGGCAGCCATTCCAAGACCAATGGTGAAGGCAATGAGTAAAGCCGTCATAACGCCCATGATAGGTGGCATCTCCACTGTGAAGAACCCTTTTAGCAGAGCTTCTTCGGGATTTTCAAATGATTGAGACGTTTGATTTGCTAACAAAGTTGGGTAAATAGACTTCGCAACCGTAAAGGCGAGTAAGCCGGCCAGCACCGTGGAACCATAGGCGAGAGCTGTGGTTAAACCGAGCAGTTTGCCTGCTCCTTTACCCATCGATCCGATTCCTGGAGCAATAAATCCAATAATGATTAATGGAATAGCGAATCCTAGGAAATTACCGAATAATCCATTAAACGTAACGAAGATTTTAACGAACGACTCTGGTGCATACGCTCCAATGACAATACCTAAAGCAATACCTAAGAGGATCTTAGGCAGTAAACCTAGCTTTCTCATCCTGGTGTCCTCCTTGAAAATACAAATGTTTTTAATAGAAAGATTGTACACCTTATAGGGGGATATTTTAATAGCTTTTCAAATAGGCGAAATTTTAAATGTATTCAGAATAATGTTGCTCGCTCCCTGTCGCAGGACTAGTTTTCCTTTGCATACATATATAATGGGCTTTGACTTAAATGTCTTTCGAATCAAGACAAATGTGGTAATTTTTATTTTCCATAGGAATCATTCTTTCCCTTTCCGATGAAAGTGATAAAATAGAAACATCTATTGTGAATATTGGAGGTAACTCAAACATGAAAACGAAGTTATGCTTACTGTACGGCGGTAAATCTGCTGAACATAATGTATCCCTGCAAACAGCCAAGGCCGTGATCGGAGCCCTGGACTTAAATAAATATGAAATTCACCCTATTTTCATCTCGGCGGAAGGCAGCTGGATCAAAGGTCCACAACTGAATGCTCCCGTTGAAGATGTGAAAGCATTACAGTTTAAGGATGGGGAAGAAATTGCCCCTAATGCCTTAAGTACATCCATCTCTCCTTCTGGGTCTGAAGGGTACGACATGATCTTCCCGTTGCTTCACGGACCAAATGGGGAAGACGGAACGGTTCAGGGAATGCTTGAACTGTTAAATCTTCCGTATGTAGGAAATGGCGTCCTTGCCTCATCTGCTGGAATGGATAAAGTCATCATGAAGAATTTATTTGCTCAAGCAGGCATTCCGCAAGTCCATTACACATGGTTCATCCGCAGCACATGGAAAGGAAATCCTGAGTCCGCTTACAAACAAGTGGAAGAAGAGATTGGCTACCCTTGTTTTGTGAAACCGGCTAACTTAGGTTCATCAGTAGGAATCAGCAAATGTACGTCGCGTGAAGAACTGCAGGCGGCATTCGAGGAAGCGTTCCAGTTCGACCGTAAAATCATCATCGAAGAAGGTGTGAAAGCACGTGAAATCGAGCTTGGCGTATTAGGGAATGACCAGCCGGAATGCTCAGTTGCGGGTGAAATCGTACCTAAAAAAGACTTCTATGATTACAAAGCAAAATATGAAGACGGAGATACTGCCCTCATCATTCCTGCAGAAGTAGAGGGAAGCATCTACAATGAAATGAAAAATATCGCGATTCAATCGTATAAAGCCCTGGATTGTTCAGGACTTGTGCGTGCGGACTTCTTCTTAACCGAAGATGGTCAGATTTATATGAATGAAGTCAACACGATGCCCGGCTTCACACCATTCAGTATGTTCCCGCTTCTATGGAAGCACACAGGAGTAGACTATCCTACCCTGATCGGAAAATTAGTGGAGCTTGGCTTAGAACGTTATCAAGACAAACAAACAATTAAACATACGATGTAACACGCGATACTTGGGACTGACCAGAGGATTCACCGTCTAAAGGCAGTCCCTGCTCTGTTTTTATCAAAAAGAGTAAAAGGAGAAAGCGAATGTTTGAGAAAAAAATCAAAGAAATATGCAACATGCTTGATGTAAAAAACGATCTTTCCAATTTTGAGTCGGTGGTGGTAAAAGGCGTTTCCATCGATACGAGAAAGATTGAAGATGCTAATCTGTTTGTTCCTTTTAAAGGAGAAAACGTGGACGGTCATCAATATGTTCGAAATGCCATTGAAAATGGTGCGTCTGCCGCTCTTTGGGATATCAATGTTCCTAATCCACCTGAAGATATACCCGTCATTGTGGTGGAAGATCCGCTGCTTGCCCTTCAGTCATTGGCGAATCAATATCGCCATGAGCTGGATTTAAAGGTAGTCGGAATTACAGGCAGTAATGGAAAAACAACAACGAAAGATATTGTGGCAAACCTTTTGTCAGTGAAATATCGAGTTCATAAAACTCAAGGGAACTATAACAACCACATCGGTCTACCTTTAACGATCCTTTCCCTGCCCCAGGATTCAGAAGTGGCTGTACTTGAAATGGGAATGAGCGGATTCGGAGAAATTGAACTTCTATCAGAGATTTCTCAGCCCGACGCTGCCATCATCACCAACATTGGAGAATCACATCTTCAGGATCTGGGGTCACGGGAAGGTATCGCCAAAGCCAAATTGGAGATTGTGAAGGGCCTGAAGTCTGATGGGCTATTTGCATACTACGGAGATGAACCGCTGTTAGAGGATGGTGTTCAAACACTCAACCTGAAGCATGTGGAGACTTTCGGAAGAAGCGAATCCAACACGATTTATCCAACAAAAATCAATATGGATAATAAAGGGAGTCATTTTGAGACTTCTCTCGCTGAAGGAGAAACATTCTTTCTTCCCGTATTAGGGGTTCATAATATCCACAACGCTCTAGCAGGGATTCTCATCGCCCGTAAATTTGGTCTCAGTGTCGATGACATGAAAGAAGGCTTACAGTCGTTAAAGCTTACCCAAATGAGAATGGAAATGGTGGAAGGAAAGAAAGGCGAAAGCATCATTAACGATGCCTATAATGCCAGCCCTACCTCCATGAAAGCTGCGATTCAGCTTGTATCAGAGCTTGAGGGATTCCATACCAAAATCCTGGTGCTTGGTGATATGCTGGAGCTTGGCGACCAGGAAGAAGAATTTCATCAGGAAATTGGACAATTGATCAATCCGGAAAAAGTTCAGCATGTGTTTACATTTGGTCCTTTAGGAGGCTTTATAGGTAAGGGTGCACTTGAGAATTTCTCTCCTGATCGTGTTCACTCTTTTACAGATAAAGACAGCCTGACAAAAGAGCTGTCCTCCTTCATTACAGGGGAAGAGCTGATTTTATTCAAGGCATCAAGGGGAATGAAGCTTGAAGAAGTCATCGATGGATTAAAGGCATAAATTTCTACTGACGTCCAAGTTTAAACCTTAACAGAAATGAACAAAATGAGCTTGTAGATGATGGGAGGTTGGCTCGCTCCCTACCTTTTAAAAGTAAGAGGGGATAACATGATCGGTTGTTTACTAATCCATGGATTCACTGGGAGCCCTTTTGAAGTAGAGCCTTTGGCAGATTTCCTTCAAGAGAGAACCGACTGGGAAATCGTTGTGCCGACTCTGCCTGGTCATGGTGAAACCCTTGAACTAAAAGGGGTTAAACATATTGAATGGATCGAGCATGCTGAGGATGAGCTTCAGGCTCTTATTGAGAAATGCGATGAGGTTTACGTAATCGGCTTCTCCATGGGTGGTTTGATCGCTTCGTATCTTTCGGTGAAATATGAAGTCAATAAGCTCGTGCTTTTAAGCGCAGCAGCTTATTATGTAAATGTGAAACAACTACTGAAAGATATTGGAAATATGATTAAAGAAGGAATTCAAGGAAATCTGATTGAAAACGAGCTGTACAACCGGTACAAATGGAAGGTGACAAAAACCCCAGTTCTGTCCACATACGAATTTAGAAAAGTCGTTCGTATTGCTCGTCCGCTCCTGAAAAAGGTTAACGTTCCAACCTTTATTGCCCAAGGAGAGATTGATGGAATAGTCCCCCCTAAAGCTGCAAAATATATATACGAGACTATTTCTTCCCAAGAAAAAAACCTTTTTTATTCCCCTAAAGCAAAACATTTGATCTGTCATAGTGAAGATAAGCACGAACTTTTCGAAGGGATCCACCAATTCCTGCTAAATGAATAGATTGACTATTTGACATTAGATTGAAATTCATTTCTAGAAGTGGTAACATAGCTACAACATAGTTCTTAATTTGTTGGACGTGCTAGCTCTTCTATTTTGAAGAGTGTATTTTTTTGTACCAAACATAAAAACTAAACATCTCATATAGACGGTTTTAGATTAGATACCGAAGTCTTTCGGTGGGTAAGATTTCGTTCCGACCTAAAAATATAATCATATAATGATTAGTTATAAAAGATGTAAATTAAAGGAGAATGTAACATTGACAAAGTTTGCAGATTTAAACTTAAGCGCATCTACGTTGAAATCAATTAAACGTATGGGCTTTGAAGAAGCTACACCAATTCAGGCGAGTACAATTCCAGTCGGTTTAGAAGGTAAGGATATCATCGGTCAAGCACAAACTGGAACAGGTAAAACAACAGCATTTGGAATTCCGATGATCGAGAAGATCGATGTGAAAAATCCAAACGTTCAAGCTCTTATCATTGCACCAACTCGTGAACTTGCCATCCAAGTTTCTGAAGAGTTATATCGTATCGGAGCTGACAAGCGTGCACGTGTGTTATCTGTCTACGGAGGACAGGACATCCAACGTCAAATCCGCGCGATGAAAAAGAACCCTCATATCATCGTTGGTACACCAGGTCGTCTTCTTGACCATATCAAACGTAAAACACTTAACCTTGAAAACGTTGAAACATTAGTACTTGACGAAGCAGACGAAATGCTGAACATGGGCTTCATCGAAGACATCGAAAGCATCCTTGAGACGGTTCCAAGCACAAGACAAACACTTCTATTCTCTGCAACAATGCCGGATCCTATCCGACGCATTGCAAATCGCTTTATGACAGAGCCGGAAGTAATCAAAGTGAAGTCAAAAGAAGTAACGGTTTCGAACATCGAACAATTCTTCACTAAAGTAAGCGAAAAAGAAAAATTCGATACTCTTTCCCGTTTAATCGACGTTCAATCACCTGAACTTGCGATTGTATTCGGTCGTACAAAACGCAGAGTAGACGAATTAGCGCGAGCTCTTAGCATTCGCGGCTACCTGGCAGAAGGTATTCACGGAGATCTTTCTCAAGCTCGTCGTATGACGGTTCTTAAGAAGTTCAAAGAAGGACGCATCGATATCCTGATCGCAACAGACGTTGCCGCTCGTGGATTAGATATCTCCGGCGTAACGCATGTTTACAACTTTGATATTCCTCAAGATCCTGAAAGCTACGTTCACCGTATCGGACGTACAGGTCGTGCAGGTAAGAAAGGGATGTCCATTACTTTTGTAACACCAAGAGAAATGGGTTACCTGAAGATCGTTGAACAAACAACGAAGAAAAAAATGACGGCTCTTAAGCCACCTAGCTTAAACGAAGCCCTTGAAGGTCAACAACGCTTAGCTCTTGAAAAATTAGCTGAAGCGGCGAAAGAAAGTGATCTTAAGGATTACTATCCATTAGCAGAAGAATTCCTTGGAGGTCACGATTCTGTTCAAGCAGTTGCAGCAGCAATCCGTGTTCTAACGAAAGAGCCGGATACAACACCAGTTGATATCACTGAAGAGCGTCCATTACCATCAAGAGGTGGTGGAAATCGCGGCGGTGGATACAAAGGTGGAGCACGCAGCGGTAAAGGCGGAAGCCGTGGTGGATCACCACGCAGCGGCGGTGGAAATCGCGGAGGCGGAAGCCGTGGCGGAGATCGCAACCGTACTGGCGGCGGCAGACCACAATCTTCTAGCAAACGTAAATCTTATAACAATTCTTGATTTTGATTGAGATTGGGAACACGATGACCTTTGGGTTGTCGTGTTTTTTTGTTTGTGCTGGTTTGATTAGGAGGTATGGGAAAGGGGCAAGGAGATTACGATTGGTTTCCAATTTTTGCAAAAAGACGCAATTAAACCATTATAGACAATATCAAGGATTTAAATGAGATATACGTAAAAGAAGTCATGACTGATAAAGAAAGTCTGTCATTTATTCCAAACCAACGAGATAAATCCCCCCATTCCGCACATACTAACCCCAAAAAGGAGTCCACCCCACATGACATTCGTAAAGTTAGGCTATGTTGCCATGAGCATGAACCTCCAGAATGCATCACCTTCCCAAACCATGACTTATAAGCAGTTTTCCGGGATCAAGGATCGTGAGGCCGCTATTCATAAACTCGAACGGATCGCAAAATCGAATCTTGAAAACTGCCTGCGGCTTTTAAAGCATAATGTTCTTAATGAGATTCATTTTTTCCGGTTCAGTTCAAAGTTGATCCCTCTTGCGAATCATCCTGAATTGAAAGGATGGGATTTCATATCTCCGTTAAAGGAGGAGCTTAGAGCGATTGAAGAGTACCTGAAGCTTCATCCCATGAGGGTGGATTTTCATCCTGATCATTTTGTCTTGCTCAATTCCAGTGATGTGGATGTGTTGAAAAATACGCTGAAGACGTTAAAGATGCATGAGGCATTATTAAAAGGGATGGGAATCGATCCAACTCACCGCTGTGTTCTCCATGTAGGTGGAGCATATGAAGACAAAGAAAAGGCACTTGAGCAATTTATACACAATTGGGGTCTGACCCCCGTTCCTCTTCAACAGATGATCATTCTCGAAAATGATGATACGGTATTCAGTGCGGCTGATGCCCTTTATCTATGTGAAAAGCTCGGGATCCCCCTTGTATTTGATTACCATCATCATCTTGCTTATAACGAAAGGGATTGGTTGTTGGATTGGGAGAGGATCGTTGGAACGTGGAGCCAGTCACCATTACCTGTAAAGATGCATATTTCAAGCCCTCGTTCTCAGGAGGATTACAAAGCCCATGCCGATTTCATCGATCCTAAGATGTTTCTTGATTTTCTTCAAGGGATAAAGGGAACGGTGGATGAAATTGATTGTATGATTGAAGCGAAGAAAAAGGATGACGCATTGTTCCGATTAGTGGAGGACCTGCAGGGGATTGTTGGGATCGAGTGGGTGGATAAAAGTTCGTTTAAGATAAAATAGGCGAATCTCCCAAAGCTTTCTCCTTAATCTGAAACCATCTCTGTTCCAAATCGTAAATATACTGTAAGATTTAGTAAAAGAGAGAAATGAGGGGATGGTTATGATCGGAGAGCCGCAAAAACGGATTTCACCAAAGGCTTTAAAGGTGTGGAAGATATATGGTGTGTTTGAAACGTTGATCGTTGCAGCTGTAGCCGCAGGAGCGATTACTCTAACTGTTATGTTTGAGTGGCCACAATGGATCATTGCAGCAGCAGTTGCCGTGTTGATTCTATTTACATATTTGTTTGTTTTCTTTATTCCAACCATCAAATGGAAGAGATGGCGGTATGAAGTGAGGGAGCAGGAGATTGAGCTTCAAAGAGGAATTTTTATCGTGAAGCGCACGTTGGTACCGATGGTGAGGGTTCAACATGTTGATACGGTTCAGGGGCCCATTTTAAAAAAGTATGAGTTGGCAACCATTACGATTTCGACGGCGGCCACGGTTCATGAGATACCGGCATTGAATGTGGAGGAGGCGGATGAATTGAGAAACTCCATTTCACAACTTGCGAGGGTGGCGGAAGATGATGTCTGAGCACAAGAGACTGCATCCTATTTCAGCCGTAGCGAATTTTGTTAAACAGTTAAAGGACTTGATTGTTCCCTTTGTCTTTTTATTTGTATTGAATAACCGGGGTGAGAAGACAGGATTTTGGGATTATATGCCTATTATATCCATGGCGGCAGTTCTTGTGTTCGTTCTGGTCACAGGGATTGTGAAGTGGCTTCGGTTTACATATCGAGTGGAAGAAGGGGAGCTGCGGATCGAGTACGGACTATTCGTTAAAAAGAAGAGGTATATTCCCATTGACCGGATTCAGAGTTTGAATTTCTCTGAGGGCATTCTGCATCGTCCTTTTGGATTGGTTAAGGTCAAGGTCGAAACGGCAGGGACTTCGAATCCCCGGGAATCAGAAGCAGAATTGACGGCTATTTTAAAAGAAGAAGCGATAGAGTTGGAGGAAATGATATATCGGGAGAAAAAGGGTACTAGCATAACCGAAGATCTCTCAGGCGAAAATACAGAGACTTTAAAAGATGAAGCCCCCTTTTTCAACCTCACCTCGAAAGACATTTGGGTTCTTGCTACGACTTCAGGCGGGGTAGGGGTCATTATTTCCGGGGTGTTTGTTTTCTTGTCCCAATTTAATGAGTTCATTCCGTACGAAGCTGTGTACGATGAGCTGGCTGTTTTTGTGAAAAGCGGAGTGTTTGTCGTTTCGGTGATGGCCTTTTTGGGCTTGCTTGTTGCCTGGCTGTTATCGATAGCCTGGACATTTATTATTTATGGTGATTTCAGAATAAAAATTGTGGATGATCACATTGTCATGACAAGAGGGCTCCTGGAGAAGAAGCAGGTGACGGTTCCCTTAAATCGTGTTCAAGGAATCCGGGTAGTGGAAAATCCAATCAGGCAGCTATTGGGGTATTGCACCGTCCACATTGAAAATGCAGGTGGATCTGTTTTAGAGAAAGATAGTACAAGTATAAAATTATTCCCGATAGTGAAAAAGAAGCGAATTCAGGGATTATTAAACGACTTATTTCCGGATTATGTCATTCACGATGACTTTAAGAGGCTTCCGGGACGTTCCTTAAGAAGATATGTGTTCAGACAGGCAGTCTGGGTGGTGGTCCCGACGACGGCTGTTTGTTTTATGTACTGGCCATATGGTCTTTGGGTCGGCTTGTTGATGATTCCTTTCGGGATTCTCGGATACTACCAATATCGTGCCGGGGGCTGGAAGATTGTTGATGGACAATTATCTTTACAGTATAGGGGCGTATTGAAAAATACGATGCATATAAAGAAAAGTCGTATTCAATCTTTGGACACCCATGAAAGCTGGTTTCAAACAAGAAAAGACTTGGGCAGTCTCAGAACCACGATAAAATCTGGAGAGACCGGTTATGCCAGTCCGATCCGGGATCTTGAAAAGAAGGACCTCCGAACCATTGCTTCTTGGTTTTCTCATAGTGTGTAAACGACAAAAGTGACCCGCGATTCGTTAGCGGGTCACTTTTGTTTCTTATTTTTTACCTGAAATCCACCCAATCACAAAGCCGCCGATTAGTCCGAAGATATGGGCCGTTATGTTGATTCCTGATTGCATGAAGGTCATGACTACACCAATGACGACGATCGGTAGGATGATTTGCCGGCTTTCTCTCGTGATGAAATGATTTTTTAAGATAATCATGGCGATGTAAAAGCCGAATAAACCAAAAATCGCTCCTGATGCTCCCACATGACTATACGTAAGGGGCTTGGTAACATACGTAATGATATTGGCAAACACGCCGCTTGCTAAATATAGACCGATAAACTTCGCTTTTCCCAGATGCTTTTCCAGTGGTGGGCCAAACAGGACAAGGGAAAACGAATTGAACAGCAGATGAGCGAATCCCAAATGTACAAAGATAGGGGTGACGAGTCTCCACCATTCTCCCTCGCTTATAAATAAATTCACACCGGCCAGCTGCTCGTACACCCACAGTTGTGGAAAAATAGGAAGTGCACTGACTAGGTATAGGGCGATATGAATGAATACAATAAGGGAAATAATGGGATATAACCGTAAAAATTGTGAAAAACTTTCAGTCCGGACAAACATATTGTATCCTCCTAAGTAGGTTATTTCTTTTTATATCATTGCTAAATCATTTATTTAAAAGGCTCTTTTTGTAAACTTTGTTGCTTTTGAAAAAGCGAGTAGTGGTTGATTTCCGCTCCAGGTGCTCGCTTTCCGCGGGGCGTAAGTTGAGCTTCCTCGGGCTTTGCCCTGCGGGGTCTCAACTTTCCCGCTATTCCCGCAGGAGTCGAGCACCTTCCGCTCCAATCAACTTTCGAAGCGTGAGTTTCTGAAAATAGACAAATATAAAAATGCACGTTTTATCATTAACAGGCTGCTTTTTTCGAAGTGTTGAGCGATTGATATTAGCTATAGTAGATATCCTGTACTGTCGATTGCTTTTTGTCCCACCTGTGCTCTGTCACGCAAATTTTGTTTAGATGGTGAGGGGAACTGCGTAGACTCCTGCGGAAAAACGGGCGTGCCGAGACCCCGGAAGCGAAGCTGAGGAGGCTCGGCCGTACGTCCGCGGAAAGCGGAGCAGTTCCCCTCACCATCCAGCAGACACCCGTTGACAGAGCCATGGCAGACAAATTGTTTAAAGCAACAATCATTACAAAAAGAGCTATTTAAAAAAACGCAGTCAATACTATAGTATAAGAAAACGTCGGAAATCACGAGTATAGTTCATTATACAATTATGCAAGACAGGACAAGAGTAGAAGGGGAATCGAATATGATTAAAGGAATAGGGTTGGACATCGTTGAAACAGGTCGCATTCAGAGGATGATTGAACGGCAGCCGAAGTTCGTTAAGAGAATTTTAACAGCTAAGGAGGAGGATGCTTTCTGTACATTAAACGAGCAGCGCAAGATTGAGTTCGCAGCAGGACGATTTGCAGCCAAAGAAGCTTTTGCCAAGGCGAATGGAACGGGCATCGGAACAGCGCTCTCCTTTCAGGATATTGAAATCAGTAAGGATCCGAATGGAAAGCCTTATTTTTCAAAGCCGGAGGGGGCGAATGCTCATCTATCCATCACTCATAGCCGGGAATTTGCGGCTGCACAGGTGGTCATCGAAGAGTAAAATTATTTCAAGCTTGTCATCTTCACTAGCATAAACCTTCAGGTTGTCTCATATATTCAGTAGTGCAATAAGAGAGACAAGGCCAGGTGTTTAACAATCGCGGTTCTTTGGCGGATTGCAATTGGACTAAGGAACGGGGCATTCTATAAGGATCGTCCATTCTTAGACGGCTGGCTTTCCCCTCTCTCAATTACGTTTATCCTGGGACAAAAGGGGTTGAAAAAATGAAGAAAAAGCTAGTGATACTAGTGATGGCCATGTTAGCGGTGCTTATGCTGGCTGCTTGTGGAGAGCAATCGAAAGAAGATGTAACCAAGGATCTTAAGGCTAAAGTAGAGGATATGAAGGGGTACAAAGCAGATGCAAAAATGACCCTGCAGGTGGGCGACGAGCCTCAAACCTATGATGTGGAAGTGTGGCATAATGACCCTAATTATTATCGAGTGGCATTAAAGAACGCTGCGAAAGATCAGAGTCAAATGATCTTACGTAATGATGAGGGAGTATTTGTCCTTACGCCGGCACTGAACAAAAGCTTCCGATTCCAAAGCAACTGGCCTGAAAATAGCAGTCAGGCGTACTTGTATGAATCGCTTGTTCAAGATGTGTTAGAGGATAAAGAGGCTACTTTCAAGGAAACAAAGGATCACTATATCTTTAACACGAAGACCCGCTATCAAAACAGTCAGATGCTACCGACTCAAGAGATTGCCTTTAACAAGAAAGACCTGACGCCGGCATCGGTCAATGTATTGGATTCTGATAAAAATCCACTTGTAAAAGTAGAGTTCTCCAAGATGGATATGAAAGCTGGATTCGATAAAAAAGACTTCGACATGAAGAAAAACATGACGGGTGCCCAGCTCGAAGTACCGGTTACGGCAAATGTAGAGGACACAGAATTCACTGTTCTTTACCCAATGTCAGAAATCACCGGCACAGAATTAATTGAAGAAAAAGAAGTCGCCACCAATACGGGTAAACGCGTGATCTTAACGTACGATGGTGAAAAATCCTTCACAATCGTACAAGAAAAAACAACGGTCGTTCCAACGATGACGGTTTCTACTTCTCTTAAAGGTGAATTAGTGGACTTAGGATTCACAGTAGCGGCCATGACAGAGCAATCAATCAGATGGACCAATAACGGAGTGGACTATATGCTTGCCTCCAATGACCTGACTCCTTCTGAGATGGTGATGGTAGCTCAATCCGTACAAGGTTCAATGGTAAAATAAAATAACTGAACGGGGCGGGCCTATCAGGTTCGCCTCTTTTCTTGGTGTGCGTGAAGGAGAGGTGATAGAAGAGAAATAAAAGCATCATCTACCCAACGCCAGGATAAGAAATTAATATCGCTCTGAAACCCAAAGGTCTTTCCTCGAACGGCCTCATAAGCACTTATCCACCCTCTTCCAAAAATTCTATTTAACACAATGAATGATAATATGAATAATCAATGGTATTCTTGAATAGAATGACAATGTTTTGTGTAAAGATATGAGGAAGTGAACAGAGTGGAAACCCAGACCCAATTTTTTCGTGATACATGGGCAGAAATCAACCTAGATCATTTATATGAAAACGTAAAGAATATTAGAGACCATATCCCTGGAGATGTGAAAGTGTTTGCGGTTGTGAAAGCGAATGCTTATGGGCATGGGGATGTGCAAACCGCTTTTACAGCTCTTTCTGCCGGGGCACACGGCTTAGCTGTTGCATTTTTAGACGAAGCGATTTCGTTAAGAAGAGCAGGCGTAACCGCTCCCATTCTTGTATTAGGTGCTACGAGACCGAAAGATGTCAAGATTGCGGCCGATTTGGATATTTCGTTAACCACATTCCACCAAGAGTGGCTGGTGGAAGCCGAAAATCAGCTGTCAGAAGGAGATCGATTAAACCTTCATATCAAGTGCGATACCGGGATGGGTCGGATAGGCGTTCGTTCCACTGAGGAATTAATGGCTATCGAACAGTATGTTCAAGCTCATTCCCAATTTAAGCTTGAGGGGATCTTTACCCATTTTGCCACAGCTGATGAGTTGAACGATGACTATCTTGACCGGCAGTTAGCTCGATTTGAATACATGCTGAATCAATTGGAGTCATTACCAGCTTATATCCATTCTTCAAATAGTGCCGCTACATTAAGGAAAACCAACACCCTCTTTAATGCTGTGCGGGTGGGAATTGCCATGTATGGACTGACCCCCTCTCAAGAGATGAAGCCCGAGCTGCCTTTTCCTTTAAAAGAAGTGTTTTCTCTTCATTCCAGACTTATTCATACAAAAGAACTTTCAGCTGGAGAGAAAGTGAGCTATGGGGCTACTTATGAAACGGGTGAGGCAGAGTGGATCGGGACGATTCCTATCGGATACGCTGATGGATGGCTGCGTAAATTACAAGGTCAGGACGTCATTGTGAACGGTGAGAGAGTTCCAATTGTTGGAAGGGTATGTATGGATCAATGTATGATTCGGCTGCCTGGATTTCTTGATATGGGTACCCGTGTAACGTTAATAGGCAATCAGGGTGAAGAAGCGATTACAATGGATGAAATCGCTGATAAGCTTGATACCATTAACTATGAGATCCCTTGTATGATCACAACGAGAGTGCCGCGTATCTATATGCGAAATGGGGAGCCGACGGAAGTATCGAATAAACTATTAGCGACAGGTATTCACAGTCAACAGGAAAATAACCGCCAACTTGATGAATAATTAGTATTTTATATGGTGGATAATAGAAGAGATTGATAAATTAACTTTTCATTCCCCTTAATTGATGGTATGATAAATATGTTAATGAACAGAAACGGTATGTAGTGATTGGTGGAGGTGTAGTTTGTGTCTGAATCCAGCGCAACAACAGAAATCTTAATTCGTCTACCGCAACAGCTCGTTACAGAATTAGACGGCTTTGCAGATCAAGAAAATGTGAATCGCAATGAGTTTATTTATCGTGCAACCAAAATGTATTTAAGAGAGCGTAAGAAGAGACAATTACGTGAATCTATGAGACGCGGCTATATGGAAATGGCTAAGATTAATCTCGCAATCGCTTCAGAGGCGATTCAAGCAGAATATGAGGCAGAACATACAGTCGAACGCTTAGTAAGCGGGGGTTAATCCTTTGATTGTAAAGCGTGGTGACGTATATTTTGCAGACCTTTCTCCTGTTGTAGGATCAGAACAAGGCGGAGTTCGGCCGGTACTTGTTATTCAAAATGATATAGGGAACAGGTTTAGTCCCACAATTATTGTAGCTGCCATTACCGCTCAAATTCAAAAAGCGAAACTGCCTACTCATGTTGAAATTGATGCAAAACGTTATGGCTTTGAACGTGATTCCGTTATCTTGCTTGAACAGATTCGAACGATTGATAAACAACGTCTTACCGATAAGATTACGCACTTGGATGATGAGATGATGGAAAAAGTGGATGACGCCCTGCAAATCAGCGTGGGTCTAATCCAGTTCTAACCATGAGCTTTTCATCGTGCAGATACTTTATCATGCTATACAATAGGAACAATATAACTTCAAACCAGAAGGCTTGCTGATCAACAACATTCTTGATCATTAAGCCTTTTTGTTTTGTCTTTTTTTTCATTTTAGAAGAGAAGTCTAGTTCCAATTAACCCCAAAAGAAGAATATGGATAATGGAAATATAGTCAATTTTATGACAAAACACCGTAAACAATTTATAATGGGAAAAGTAAGTACTAAAAATACCCGAAAAGGCATAGGTTTTTTCTTTTTTGTATTTATTTGTTACTATTAAAGTAATTACGTCATTTTTTAGTTCACTGTTGTAAACTACTTTAAAATTAAGTTACATCATTCGGCATAAATACGAAGTACAAATTTCATATGATAGAATGGAGAGAACTAAATGTTTAGTGAAGTCACGGATTATATTCAGAATAATAAATCAGATATCACTAGTATTTGGATGGAACGAATGAGAAACGAAGCGGATGAGAAGTTTCTTCAAGTTGTTTCAGATCAAGTTTTTACTAAGACAAGCCATGAGTTTGTAGAAATGATTGCTTCTAACTTAAGGGATTCCAAAGAGTTCACTAGCCGGTTGGAAGATTTCGCTGAAAAGGTTGTCAGGTTGGGATGGCCTCTGACATTTGTGACAACCGCTTTAGGTACATTTGGTAAAGTGGTTTACGAAGGTATGACTAAGGATCAGCTGATCACAGATGAAAATCACGCTTCACAGGTTGAGAAGTTTGACCAATGGCTGACACCGATGTATAACAAAGTGGTTAAAGCTTATACAGAATCGTGGGAAAGAACGGTTTCTCTTCAAAAGATAGCATTGCAGGAATTATCTGCACCACTTATACCGGTATTTGAAAAAATCTCCATAATGCCTCTTGTCGGCACCATCGATACTGAACGTGCCCGCTTGATCATGGAAAACCTGTTAAATGGTGTGGTGAAGCATAGAGCGGAAGTTGTGCTGATTGATATTACAGGTGTACCGGTTGTAGATACCATGGTCGCTCACCATATCATTCAGGCAGCAGAAGCCGTGCGTTTAGTCGGGGCAAAGTGTATGCTGGTGGGAATCAGACCTGAGATTGCCCAGACGATCGTTAATTTAGGAATTGATCTTAATCAGTTCAGTACAAATAGTACGTTAAGAAAAGGAATAGAAAAGGCTCTGGAAATGACAAATCGAAAAATAGTTTCTGCGGAGGGATTAGAGTGAGAATACCAATTTTAAAGCTGCATGATTGTTTGTTGATTTCCATTCAGTGGGAGCTTGATGATCAAACAGCCCTTCAATTTCAAGAAGATCTTCTGCAGAAGATTCACGAAACCAGCGCCAGAGGGGTAGTAATCGATATTACTTCCATAGATTTTATAGATTCATTCATTGCTAAAGTACTTGGGGATGTTATAAACATGTCAAGATTAATGGGTGCTAAAGTAGTCATCACAGGCATCCAGCCTGCTGTAGCGATAACGTTGATCGAGCTTGGTATCAGGTTAGAGGACGTCCTGACCGCTCTGGATCTGGAAAAAGGTCTGGAGAAATTACAATTGGAACTGGGGGACTAGGTATGGATAGCCAATCCTGCGTGAAGATCACGAATGAATGGGACATCGTTGCTGCCCGCCAGTTAGGGAGGAATGTAGCGAAAGAGCTCGGATTCGGGACCGTTGACCAAGCTCGTATCACTACGGCTATCAGCGAATTAGCACGGAACATATATTTATATGCTGGCTATGGTCAGATTTGTATTGAAAAGTTATTCGATTCCGGGAAAAAAGGTGTGCGAATTATCGCATTGGATGAAGGTCCTGGTATTGCAGATATTAGAAAAGTAATGGAAGATGGATATTCCACATCAGGCGGCTTAGGAGCAGGTTTGCCTGGAGTAAAGCGTTTAATGGACGAGTTTAACGTCGAGTCTGTGCCTGGAGAAGGGACGGATATCAGAGCGACTAAGTGGCTCCGCTAGGGGGAGTTAAATGAATTTCAGAGATTTAATGGATTCTAAATATAGAGAAATTATAGAGCACTATCTAAACGAACAAGATGAAAAAGCTCTTTATTTAGGACAGAAATTTAGTCGTAAATCAATTGAGCATCATGTTTCGCCAGAGGAAATCATTAGTCTTCATAAGAGTGTGATATTAGAAATGGAGCCTGATATACCACATCAAGTACTGCACTCTTTCGATATTTTACTTGAAGTCATGATTGGCTATGGTTTTGCTTATCGAGAGCATCAGAGTCTACGAACAAAACAACAAGAATTAAATAACGAAATAGATGTAGCATCCAATATGCAACAAACCCTGTTAGGGACGGTCATCCCTTCAGTGGAAGCCTTGGACATTGGAGCTGTAAGTGTACCTGCCAAAAAGATGAATGGAGATTATTATCACTTTGTTCAGGATGAGAATGATAGCGTCAGCGTTGCCATTGCCGATGTAATTGGTAAGGGTATACCTGCAGCTCTTTGCATGTCCATGATCAAGTATGCGATGGATAGTTTACCTGAGTACCGGAATGAACCTAATGCTGTTTTGGAAAGCTTAAACAGAGTAGTGGAACAAAATGTGGATGCAAGTATGTTCATAACCATGTTTTACGGTGTATACAATTCGAAGGAACATCTATTTTCATACTCATCAGCTGGGCATGAACCCGGCTTTTTTTATAGAGCGTCAACCAATGAATTTGAAGATCTTGATGCAAAGGGTCTTCTATTAGGTGTAGATAAAAAAGCGAAGTACCGACAATACGAAAGACAGGTTGAGACTGGTGATATGATCATCCTTCTCTCCGATGGAGTAACAGAGTGCCGTTCCGAAGATGGCTTCATCGAAAGGGAAGATTTGGTTCAATTAATAAGCAACTACCATCACCTCCCCCCTCAAGAGATTGTCAATAATGTATACAAACAACTCGAGAAGATGCAGCACTTTGAGCTTAGAGACGATTTCACTCTAATCATCATAAAAAGAAATTCATAAATAAAGTTTATTCTTGTCATAAATAGGGTAAATGTATAGAGACTTATTATAAATGTAGCCAAAAAAAGGTGGTCTTTTTATGAACTTATCAATAGATATGAAAGAAAAAGAGAACGAGCTACTCGTCAAAGTAGCCGGTGAAATTGATGCATATACAGCTCCGAAGCTTAAAGAAACGCTTCTACCCTCTGCTGAGGCTGATAATAAAGATATAACGGTGGATCTTTCAGACGTATCATATATGGATAGTACTGGATTAGGTGTATTTGTTGGTCTTTTCAAAACGGTTAAAGCTCGCGGTGGGCAATTAAATCTAATCGGTTTATCCGATCGTCTGCAGAGACTGTTTGATATTACAGGTTTAGGGGATATTATGAATATTAATTCCAAGGTAGAAGGTGGCGTGGAATGATGAAAGCTTTTGATTACATCGAGATGAAGATCCCCGCAAAGCCGGAGTATGTCGGGGTCATTCGTTTGACGCTTTCAGGAATTGCAAGTCGTATGGGATTTGACTACGATGCAATTGAGGATTTGAAGATTGCTACTAGTGAAGCTATCACAAATGCGGTTCAGCATGCGTATAAAGACAACGACGGAGAAGTGGTTGTTGGATTCGCGCTATATGAGGATCGTCTTGAGGTTATGGTAGCGGATCACGGTGAAAGTTTTGATTTTAAAGAAATTCGCAGTGCTGTTGGTCCTTATCATGCCGATCATTCAGTGGAGTTCTTAAGAGAAGGTGGGTTAGGTCTTTACCTTATTGAGAGCTTGATGGATGATGTAAAAGTGCATCACAAGGAGGGAGTGACAGTCTTTATGACTAAATTCCTATCAGGGGAGCAGGTGGAGAGGGATGAAAAAACTATCTCAACCTAACCAGCAGGCTCAAAAAGAAAAAGTACTTCAATGGATCAAAGACTATCAGGAAAGACAAGATGACGATGCACAAAGTCAACTGATCTTACATTACCAGAATCTTGTTGAGTCCATTGCGAGGAAATATTCAAAGGGAAGATCTTTCCACGAAGACATTATCCAAGTAGGGATGATTGGATTGCTTGGTGCAATCAGAAGGTACGATGAATCTTTCGGTAGATCATTCGAGGCCTTTGCGATTCCGACAATCATTGGAGAGATAAAAAGGTTCCTGCGAGATAAAACGTGGAGCGTACATGTTCCACGAAGAATAAAAGAGCTTGGTCCGAAAATAAAATCCACGGTTGAAGAGTTAACAAACCAATTAGAACGTTCTCCTCAAGTCCATGAAATTGCTGAATATCTGGAGGTTAGTGAAGAGGAAGTTCTGGAAGCAATGGAAATGGGCAGAAGTTATCAAGCGTTATCAGTGGATCACTCGATTGAAGCGGATTCAGAGGGAAGCACTGTTACAATATTGGATATTGTGGGAGACCAGGATGAGGGCTATGAGAAAGTCAATCAGCGACTCGTTCTTGAGAAAGTGCTTCATGTTCTTTCCGACAGAGAAAAGGCTATTATACAACACACCTATTTAGAAAATCTAAGCCAAAAAGAAGCTGGCGAGAAGCTCGGCATTTCCCAAATGCATGTTTCCCGTTTACAAAGAAGAGCGATTAAAAAGCTTAGGGAAGCCATTCAGGAAGAGATGAACGATTCGGAGAGTCATTATTAATGGCTTATCTTCAACAAAATGAAATAGAGCTTTATGCAGAGCAAGTATCGAAAAATGGAAATCCTTATTGTGGAGACAGTTATTTCTATACCTCTACAAGCGAATACTTTATCTGTGTTTTGGCCGATGGTTTAGGAAGTGGTAAGTTTGCTTATGAATCGTCTCATGTGGTCGTCGATATAGTGGAAGAGCATCACCATGAGGATGTTGAAACCCTCATGAGTCTTTGTAACGAAGCTCTTCAGAAAAAACGAGGCGCTGCAGTAGCGATCATTAAAGCGTATTACCATTCCAAAGAGTTTGTGTATAGCTGTGTTGGAAATATACGTTTTTATATGTATGCACCTGAAGGAAAGATGACTTATCCATTACCGGTTACAGGGTATTTATCCGGAAGGCCGCAAACATATAAGACCCAACGTTTTCATTATGATTCCAACTCAAGATTTCTCATTCACTCAGATGGACTGAGTATATCGGGAGTAAAGAATATCCTTCAAAGATATCCAACGCTTCATGGCGCTTTAGGTGATATTCAATCTCTAGTCGACGGTACATCAGATGATACAACATACATTATAGGAAACTTACTCTAACGATCTTAGGGTAAGTTTTTTTATTTAGGCTCTATTCACAAAAACAGTTGGATTTTAACTCACCCCAGTAATCCAGTGCGTGTTGGATGGGGGGATCGGTTCAATATAACTTATAACTGATTTTTGAAAATCATAATTTTCTTCTTCCTTTAAATTAGTTTGGATATTTATACTGATGTAGTAGCGAAGAGTGGATTGTAGCGGAAGGCACTTGACTCCTGCGGGAAATAGAGGAAAGGTCGAGACCCCACAGACGGAACGTCGAGGAGGCTCGACTTCCTCCCCGCGGAAAGGAAGTGCCTGGAGCGGAAAGGAACGGTCACAGTGTGGATTGCGGAGACAAAGTTTTCATTTCAATTCATCAGATATATGCTTTATGTTAAGCCGCCTTTTCAATCCTCAAAGACAATTATGGTAAAATAAATAAGAATCCTTTTAATGGAGGTAATACAATTGGCAGCAACATTAACAAATCAAGAACCATTACTTATCAGAGTATCCAAAGAATTGAACCTATCAATAAAAAATGTAAAAAACGTCATCTCACTACTGGAGGAAGGAAATACAGTTCCTTTCATCGCAAGGTACCGGAAAGAACAGACCGGAGCACTAGACGAAGTTCAAATCCGTAATATTATGGATAAATGGAATTACCTGCAAAATTTAGAGCAGAGAAAAGAAGAAGTTCTTCGATTGATCGAAGAACAGGGGAAGTTGACTGAAGAGTTAACCCAGGCCATTAAAAAGGCGGATAAGCTGCAAACGGTAGAAGATTTGTACCGTCCGTATAAGCAAAAAAGAAGAACAAAAGCGACCATAGCGAAAGAAAAAGGACTGGAACCCCTGGCGGAATGGATCCTTACATTCCCGGCATCAGGAGAGCTTGAAGAAAAGGCTTCTCTCTACGTGTCTGAAGAAAAGGAAGTAATGACAACCGAGGAAGCTTTAAATGGAGCAAAAGACATTATTGCTGAGTACATTTCCGATGAAGCTTCATACCGAGAATACATAAGAAGTTATACGTTCCGTAAAGGGTTAATTGAATCAAAGGTAAAAAAGGAAGAGGAAGACGAAAAAAAGGTCTTCGAAATGTACTACTCTTATCAAGAACCCATTCATAAAGTAGTTCCTCACCGCATTTTAGCAATGAACAGAGGGGAAAAGGAAGATATATTAAAGGTGAATATCCAGCCTGATGCAGAAGGTATCCTTAACTATTTGCAAAGACAGGTCATTAAAAATGTTCATTCCATCTCCGTCCCTCTTGTGAAAGAAGCGGTGGAAGATAGCTATAAAAGATTGATCCAACCATCGGTAGAAAGAGAAATTCGTAATGAATTAACAGAGAAAGCAGAGGATCAAGCCATTCATATCTTCTCAGAAAACTTGAGAAAATTATTGCTTCAGCCACCGATGAAAGGAAAAATGGTCTTGGGTGTCGATCCCGCTTTCCGAACAGGCTGCAAATTAGCGGTCATTGATGAAACAGGAAAAACTCTTGATATAAATGTGATTTATCCACATTCATCCCAGTCTCAACTCGCAAAAGCGGAAGAAGCAATCAAAGCGATAATGACAAAATATTCGATTGAGGTTGTGGCTATTGGGAATGGGACGGCATCCAGGGAAACCGAGCAATTTGTTGTGAATGTGTTAAAAGATATGGATCAATCGATCTTCTATTTAATAGTCAACGAAGCGGGAGCGAGTGTTTATTCAGCATCTGATGTGGCAAGGGAAGAGTTTCCGGACCTTCAGGTTGAAGAAAGAAGTGCCGTCTCCATCGCAAGAAGATTACAGGATCCGTTAGCTGAATTAGTGAAAATCGATCCTAAATCAGTTGGAGTTGGGCAATATCAACATGATGTTTCACAAAAGAAGCTAAATGAATCATTAACCTTCGTAGTGGAAACGGCTGTAAACCAAGTGGGCGTAAATGTGAATACTGCCTCCTCATCACTATTGCAATATGTTGCGGGACTCTCCAAGACGGTGGCTACTAATATTGTGAAAAAGAGAGAAGAAGAAGGCAAGTTTGTTTCCAGATCCCAATTAAAGAAAATTCCAAGACTGGGTGCAAAAACGTACGAGCAATGTATAGGATTCCTGAGAATAATGGATGGGAAAGAGATACTTGATCGAACATCTATTCATCCGGACAATTATAACGATGTGAAGAAGCTTCTTGTGAAAGTTGGTTTGAGTGTAGCTGACATCGGGTCAGAAGAATTGAAACAGTCTTTGAACCAATTGAATTTAGAAGAGGTTTCTGAGGAGTTGGAAATAGGGAGATTAACGCTGAAAGATATTGTAGATTCGTTAATTCGACCAGGGCGTGATCCGCGGGATGAATTTCCTAAACCTCTTCTCAAGAAGGATGTCTTGAAACTAGAAGATTTAACACAAGGTATGGAGTTACAAGGGACAGTAAGAAATGTAGTGGATTTCGGTGCGTTTATCGATGTTGGTGTGAAACAAGATGGACTTGTCCATATTTCAAAACTGAAAAATGGTTTCGTTAAGCATCCATTAGATGTGGTGTCTGTTGGGGATGTTGTAACCGTTTGGGTTGATAGCGTGGATGTTCAAAAAGGCAGAGTCGCATTGACGATGATTCAATAATCAGGTAAGAGCTGACTGCGGGGGAGTGAATGCTATCTCAGGTCAGCTCTTTTTGCCATTTAGGATGGGCTATGATGGATGTCCATACTTAAGAGCTGTTCTTCTTACGGTAAAAATACCAGCATTGATTAAGGAGTTTGATTTGATATCGATCCTTCTCAAAATAGGCTCTCCTCAATTGATTCACAAGCCAGTTAGGCATGGGGTAACCTCCTTATCTCTAAGAAAGTGCCAGTTGAATCCATGTGGTGACATTCCTTGGAGTATTTTGTCATGCTGAAACAGTAAGGGTGATATCTAGTTTATGCTATAATAGGTTGTCATGTTCTAATTAAGAAAGAAGGATTTCAAATGACGGACGCTGAGCTGCAATTTCTTGTTGAAAAAATTTCCACTCACTCTTTTCATAAGCCTTTTCTTCATAAGGCATATTTCAACCCAAGGTTAAGAACCACTGGGGGAAGGTATATGTTAGGCAGTCATAATATCGATATTAATCGTAAATATTTGGACGAGCATGGTATGGATGAATTAATAGGAATCATTAAACATGAGTTGTGTCATTATCATTTGCATATTGAAGGTAAAGGATATAAGCATGGAGATGAAGATTTTAAGAGGCTTCTAAATGAAGTTGGGGGTCCAAGACATTGTTCGATATTAACGAGTGTGAATAATAGAAAAAGGTATTTGATTTATGTGTGCCAGAAGTGCGGGTTGGAGTTTAAAAGAAGAAGGAAGATCAATATAAGAAAATACGTGTGTGGACGTTGTAAAGGCAAGCTTAAATTAGTGAAGGAAGTTATTATGAAGGAAGGAAAATCCTGAGTGGTTAATCCCCTGATGATGAGCGTTTTTTTCTGGTGAAAAGTGTTTGAAAGTAGTTGACAATAAATAGCGGAGTCATTATAATCTAAAGAGTCGATAAGACGAGTTAAGCGAAAGAATACTTTACGTTCCGCAGTAGCTCAGTGGTAGAGCTATCGGCTGTTAACCGATCGGTCGCAAGTTCGAATCTTGCCTGCGGAGCCATTTTTATGGGGAAGTACTCAAGTGGCTGAAGAGGCGCCCCTGCTAAGGGTGTAGGTCGGGCAACTGGCGCGAGGGTTCAAATCCCTCCTTCTCCGCCATTACTTTCAGAACATGGCCCATTGGTCAAGCGGTTAAGACACCGCCCTTTCACGGCGGTAACACGGGTTCGAATCCCGTATGGGTCATTTTTATTTTTGTTATTGCAACTTAATGAAAATTCATTTTGCTAGCGCAAGTAATGAAAGTTATTTTGCTAAAGCAAAAACTCTGGTCCGGTAGTTCAGTTGGTTAGAATGCCTGCCTGTCACGCAGGAGGTCGCGGGTTCGAGTCCCGTCCGGACCGCCAGATTATTTCTTTAAAAAGATATTGACTTTAATGTTTTGGACATGTTAATATATAAACCTCGTCACTTTTTGACGAAACATTGGGCTATAGCCAAGCGGTAAGGCATCGCACTTTGACTGCGACATGCGTTGGTTCGAATCCAGCTAGCCCAGCCATTTAAGAGCCATTAGCTCAGTTGGTAGAGCATCTGACTTTTAATCAGAGGGTCGAAGGTTCGAATCCTTCATGGCTCACCAAAGATTTTTGCGATAGCAAAATATCTAACCATTTATGCGGGTGTGGCGGAATTGGCAGACGCACCAGACTTAGGATCTGGCGCCGCAAGGCGTGGGGGTTCAAGTCCCTTCACCCGCACTTTGAAAGTTGTTGAAATGACTTTTTGAAAAGCTATTGACACAACAGAGTATCCTCGTTATAATAGTGTTTGTCGCTTCAAACGCGGTCGTGGCGGAATGGCAGACGCGCTAGGTTGAGGGCCTAGTGGGGGCGACCCCGTGGAGGTTCAAGTCCTCTCGGCCGCACCAAAAGGATTTAAAACATATTGCGCCCGTAGCTCAATTGGATAGAGCGTTTGACTACGGATCAAAAGGTTAGGGGTTCGACTCCTCTCGGGCGCGCCATCTTATTTCTACAAGCGAGTGTTTCATACTCATAGTAATACATATGCTTTTCTAGCGGGAAGTAGCTCAGCTTGGTAGAGCACTTGGTTTGGGACCAAGGGGTCGCAGGTTCGAATCCTGTCTTCCCGACCATCACAATATTATATGCGGGTGTAGTTTAGTGGTAAAACCTCAGCCTTCCAAGCTGATGATGAGGGTTCGATTCCCTTCACCCGCTCCAATTTATTGCTTTTATTGAACCTTGAAAACTGAACAAAACAAGACAATACGTCAACGTTAATTCTAGATTTATTTTTAAAGAGCTATTCAAACTTTTATCGGAGAGTTTGATCCTGGCTCAGGACGAACGCTGGCGGCGT
>Ga0307994_1000182_pt1 | contig 50949 bp, 45 predicted proteins | sample EllFjometagen261_FD_203171 | JGI IMG/M metagenome (GOLD analysis project Ga0307994, IMG submission 203171) | Marine microbial communities from Ellis Fjord, Antarctic Ocean - #261 | ecosystem: Environmental > Aquatic > Marine > Unclassified | place: Southern Ocean | collected 2014-11-02
CAAGCAGCAGCCGCAGCTCGCCACGCGCCTTGGCCGCAAGGACGGCGGCGACCAGTGGAACGACATCGGCGATGAAGCTGCCGAGGCGCAGCTGGCCTGGCGCAAGGCTTCGGTCGCGCGGATGAAGGCGCAGTTCGACCGCGCGAAGCTCTCGCCCGAGGCGCAGGTCAACTACGACATCTGGGCGCTCGAGGCCGAGCGTGCCGAAATGCAGCAGGCCAACCGGGTGTACCGCCCGCCCTTCTATTCGCGGCTGTATTCGGCGCACAGCCAGCTGCCCGATTTCCTGATCAACACCCACACGGTTGCCGATGCGACCGACCTCAAGAACTACATCGCCCGGCTGCGCGGCATCCCCGCGGTGCTTGATGTCGCGATCGCGCGTACCAAGGCGAGCGAAGCGGCTGGGATCCGCGCGCCGAAGTTCCAGATCGAGACCATCATCACCGGCAGCGAGAAGCTGACCAGCGGCGCGCCGTTCGGCGATGGTCCCGATGCTGCGCTTTGGGCGGACGTCAAGGCCAAGACCGAGGCACTGGTCAGCGCCGGCAAGCTCCCCCGCGCCGAGGCAGATGCGATGCTGGCCGAAGCGCGCGCGGCGATCGTCGCGCTGAAGCCGGCCTATGACCGGGTCGTCGCCTGGGCCAGAGCCAGCCTGCCAGGCGCGCCCAGCGGCAAGGTCGGTGCGATCACCCTGCCCGAAGGCGCGGCTTATTATGCCAATGAGCTCAAGCTCAACACCACCAGCGACTACACCGCCGAGCAGATCCACTCCATCGGCCGTTCGGAAGTCGCGCGGATCGAGGCGGAGCAGGATGCGCTGGCAAAGCAGGCAGGGTTCAAGGACCGCAGCGCCTATTATGCCGAGCGCGCCCGGCTCAACCCGCCGCGGCCCTATGACGATGCGGCGCGGACCGAGTATCTGACCACCGCAAATGCCTTTGTCGCGCACACCCGCTCGCTGCTCGAGCCCTATTTCAACTCGCTGCCCAAATACGGCATCGAGGTGGTGCGCGAGCCGGCGTTTTCCGAAGTGGCGGGCGGCGCAGCGCACGCCTCTGCCCCCAGCCCCGACGGATCGCGCCCGGCCAAGACCTATGTCCATCTGGTCGGAACCGTGCCCGATCCGGCGGCGATGTACACGCTGATGTGCCATGAGGCGGTTCCCGGGCACAACATGCAGGGCGACATCCAGGTGCGGCAGACCAGCGGGCCCAAGTTCCGCGCGGTTACCGGCTATGTCGCGTTCGGCGAAGGCTGGGCGCTCTATGCCGAGGCCTTGTGCAAGGAAATGAACGCCTTCCCCGATATCGCGGCCGATTTTCTGCGGTTGGATGCGGAGCTGTTCCGCGCGGCGCGGCTGGTGGTCGACACCGGCATCCATGCGATGGGCTGGACCGAGGACGAGGCGGTTGCGTACATGAACACCACCGGTCGCCAGCCGATCGAGCGCTCGCGATCGGAAATCCGCCGCTACATCACGCTGCCGGGCCAGGCGACCGGTTACAAGATGGGGATGCTCAAGATCGTCGAACTGCGCCAGCGCGCCGAAAGCAAGCTGGGCAAGAAGTTCGACATCAAGGGATTTCACGATCTGCTGATCGCATCGGGATCGCAGCCGCTGTCGATCCTGGAGCGCCGGGTGGACGACTGGATCGCGCGCTCGGCGACCTGAGCCTGCGCCTCTGACAGGCACTAAGTCCGGTTGCGAACCGAAACGGGCTTTTGCATCGGCAGCAATGCCCTATATGCAAGAAGCCCCGGCGCCATCCCGCGCCGCATTCGCAACCGGACGACCCGCCATTTCCGATTCCACTGCATCGTCCGCCGATCTGACCCCTGCCCCCCCGGGCGGCGGCCCCTCGTCCACGCGCGCGCCTGCGTCCGCACGGTCGGTGGGCACCGGCAAGTTCCTCACCGGCAGCCTGATGCGGCATGTTGCGGTGATGACGCTCACCTCCAGCATCGGCCTGCTCGCGCTGTTCCTGGTCGATTTCGCCGATCTGTTCTTCATCTCGCAGCTGGGCGACCCGTCGCTGACCGCGGGGATCGGCTTTGCCAGCACTTTGCTGTTCCTCAATTCCTCGCTCAATATCGGGCTGATGATCACCATCAGCGCGCTCGCTGCCCGCCGCATCGGCATGGGCCGCAGCGAAACCACCCGCGCGCTGCTGGGCGAAGTGCTGATGCTAGGCGTCGCCATGGCGGCGCTGATCGCATTGGTGTTCTGGATCTTCGCGCCGCAATGGGTCGAGATGATGGGGGCTACCGGCAGGGCCAGGGACGCCGCGGTCAGCTATATCCGCATCGTCGCCCCGTTCGGGCCGATCACCGTGGTGGGCATGGTCTGTTCGGGGCTGCTGCGCGCCTATGGGGATGCCCGCCGCGCGATGAACACGACGCTGGCTATGGCGGCGGGCAACGCGATCTTCGATCCGCTGCTGATGTTCGGTCTGGGCTGGGGCTTTGTCGGCGCCGCCTGGGCGACCGTGATCTCGATCGTGCTGATGGCGGTGACCGGCATCGTGCCGATCCTGCGGCATTATGGCGGCTTTGCCATGCCAACGCGCGAAAGCTTCGCTGCCAATCTGGTGGATATCCGCAAGATCATGGTGCCTGCGGTGCTGACCAATCTGGCGACCCCGGTCGGCGGGATCATCGCCTTTCGCCTGATCGCCGAATATGGCGAGGCATCGGTCGCCAGCTATGCGGTGATCGGCCGGATCATCCCGCTGGCCTTCTGCCTGCTGTTCTCGCTCTCCGGATCGATCGGCCCGATCATCGGCCAGAATTACGGCGCGGGCCAGCTCGACCGGGTGCGCGGTACGATCGACCGCGCGGTGCTGTTCGCCGCCGGCTTCACGCTGCTGATCTGGCCTGCGCTGATCCTGGGAAGCGATGGCATCGGTTGGGTTTTCGATCTGCCCACCGGCGGCATGGACCTGATCCATGCCTTTGCCTGGATCGTCGTGCCGTTGTTCTTCTTCAACGGCCTGCTGTTCATCTCCAACGCCTGCTTCAACAATCTGGACCGCGCCAACTGGTCGAGCTGGACCAACTGGGGCCGCAATACGCTGGGCGTATTGCCCTTCGCGATGGTGGGCAGCGCGGTCGCCGGAGCACCGGGCGTGCTGATCGGCCAGGCGATCGGCGGGGTGCTGTTCGGGCTGGGCGCCTATTGGCTGGTCCGGCACCGGCTGGCGCAGCTCGAGAAAAATATAGGTTAACCCATTTTGCGTGCGGGGGACTTCACGTTATTTAGGCGCCGAACCCAACGGATTAACGATCACAGTCACGCCATGAACAAGACCGACATGCCTGTCATTTCCGTGCTGATGAGCGTGTATAACGCCGAGCGCTATGTTGCCGAAGCGATCCAGAGCATTCTTGGCCAGACCGAGGGGCGCTTTGAATTCCTGATCGTCAACGACGGCTCGAGCGACGCTTCTGCCTCGATTCTCGATCGCTACGCCGCGCAGGATTCGCGCATCCGGGTGATCCATCAGGAAAACCGCGGCCTGATCGCCAGCCTCAACCTGCTGCTCGACGAGGCACGCGCACCTTTGGTGGCGCGGATGGACAGCGACGACGTGTCGCGCCCCGAACGCTTTGCGGTGCAGTTCGCCGAAATGGCCGCAAGGCCCGAGATCGCGGTGCTGGGCACCAACACCGACGAACTCGACGCGGACGGCGCCTACTTCCCGTGCAGCGATTTCCATCCCGAGCAGCCCGAAGACATTCGCGAGCGGCTGATGGTTGCCAGCGGCATCTGCCATCCTTCGGTGATGATGCGGCGCGATGTCATCCGCGCGCTGGGCGGATACCGCGCGGCATTCCGCCATTGCGAGGACTACGACCTGTGGCTGCGCGTCAGTGAGCATCATGACATGATGAACCTGCGCGACCGGCTGTTCCTCTATCGCCGCTCGCCCGATCAGGTGAGCGAAAAGCACATCCTGGTGCAGGCGATCGGCGCGGCCTGCGCCCGGTATGCCGCGCAGCAGCGCCGCACCGGGCGGCCCGATCCGTTCGAGGGCGCGACCTCCCTGCCCTCGCTCGACACCATCGATGCGGTGCTGGGCACCCAGGGTGTCGGGGCACGGATGCGGCTGGAAGTGATCGACAGCGTCAAATATTCGCGCGACGCGATGACCAGCGGCGGGCTGGAACTGATGCAGGCGCATCTGCGCGAGGGCGGCACGAAGCATGGCTTCTGGCGCACCGCCGGACGGCTGGTCAAGCTGGGGATGATCCCGCAGGCGCTGACCCTGTCCTACGACCTTGTCCGCTACTGAAAGCGCCGGTCCGAACCTGGCTTTTTCGCGTGTTTCCCGGTTGTTAATTCCTGTCACATCGGCTGTCCCGTCCAGAGACAGCGCAAATTGGCCGCAGATTTGGTAACCGATTTGCGCTAGGCGGCATGCTCAGGGCTATCCCCGGACCACCTTTTGTCAGGATTCGCGTCTCCATCATGTCTCGTGCCCCCACCGGAATGAAGCGTTTCAGCGCCGCGATGGGATTGCGCGAGTGGGTGGCATGGCTGGCGCTCGCCCTGGTGCTGTCGCTGGGCGCATCGCAGATCGTGCGCGCGCAGCGCGGCGAGGATGGCGCGGCCGCACCGCGCTATCAGCCGCGCGAGGGATTGCCGTTCGAGCATTCGGGCGAAAACTTCCCGGGCTCTGCGTTCTACTATCTCGACGATGCTGGATCGCTGGTCCAGCCGTCGCCTGCCGTGCTCAGCGGTGACGTTGCCGATGGGCTGTCGGGTGACGAATTCGTGCGCGGCGTGGTGTTGCGTGGATCCCCGGTCGATCAGGGCCGCGCACTGCAGTGCCTCACCGCCGCCATCTATTACGAAGCCGCGATGGAGCCCGATGCCGGGCAGCAGGCGGTTGCGCAGGTTGTGCTTAACCGGATGATGCACCCCAGCTATCCAGATACGGTGTGCGGCGTGGTCTATCAGGGGTCCGAACGTGCAACCGGCTGCCAGTTCAGCTTCAGCTGCGATGGTGCCATGGCGCGCGCACCCAGCCAGGTCTATTGGGCGCGCGCGCGCCGGGTCGCGGAACGCGCGCTGTCGGGCTATGTCTATCGCCCTGTGGGCACCGCAACGCATTACCATACCACCGAGGTTTCGCCCTATTGGGCGCCCAGCCTAGATTTCATCGGCACCATCGGTGCGCACCGCTTCTATCGCTGGAAGGGCGCAGCAGGACGCAGCATGGCCTTTGTCCGGTCGCATCTTGGCGCAGAGCCCTTCCCCGGTCCCAAGCCACGCAGCACGCTGATCCTGGCGAGCGCAGTCGATCCGCTCGATCCGCTGGTGCTGGCCAAGGCCTATGAGGCCGCGCGCCTGAAGGCCGAAGCCGACAACGCCGTGACGCTGGAGGCGCAGCGTCTGGGCCGTGCGGCAACCGCCAGCGCGCCGTCGCTGAACGCGGTTCAGGCTCCGGCTTATGCCCCCGACGTCGTGCGGCGCGGCGGCGATGCCGTGTTCCGCGGATCCAACCTGCCCGACAACAGCCAGATCCGCCCTGAATACCGCAACAGCGGCCAGTGGATCCGCCAGCCGGGCACCTGAAGGGCCCGGCCCATCCGCCGCAAATTAGACGCGGCGTGGATGCTTTACCTGTTAAGCATATCAGCCAACCGGTTTTGCCAAAGCCGGATTAGGCTTTCTGCGCCTAACGTCGGTAATCGATAGATTAACTGCACCTGGCAAATGTGCCAAATCGGGACTTTCGCTTCGCCAGCGGCGCTGCGATGGCCGCACAAGGTTGCGAAGCGCGCATCTTCGAAGGAGAGAAAATATAATTTTTTCAAACCGGTAGTGACGCTGCCCCACCCCTCCCCGATGAGCGGAGCGGGGACGGAAGGGGTACCGACTGCAGCTGCGAAAACCCCTTGGAATTGGGGGATCGCAATACCCTCGGAACGAGGCAAATTTGCAGTTTGGTAACCCTCTGCGCGGCATTACGGTTTACAAGGAAGTAACCACATGCAACCAGTCGTCACTCGTAACAGCAGGAACACGGCACGTCCGATGCGCATTTTGCTCATCTGGTCGCTCGTGTCCGCATTGCTGTTCGGGCTGGCCGAGTTCGGCGAACCCGTCGACGACATGTTCCGCGCGATCCGCAACAAGGCGCGCGATCACGACGCCACCGGCCAGATCGCCGTGGTCGGCATCGACAGCCGCGCCCAGCAGCAGATCGGCGACTGGCCGTGGTCGGCCCAGCGCTATGCCGACATGATCGACCGCCTGTCGCAGGCCGGCGCACGCCGGGTGTTCTTCGATTTTCCGATCAACGTCGCCGCCAACGATCCGCAGCTACCGCAGCTTGTCGATGCCATGGCGAGCATGAACGGCCATGTGTACATCGCCGCCAACTTCGCGCCGGAAGCTGCCGAGAACAGTGGCGAGCAGCTGCTGCCACCGGCGGCGCTGCGTGCCGTTGCCGGATTGGTGAACACCAACATCCGCACCAACGGTTTCAACGTCGCCTGGCACATGCCCTACAGCAACAAGGTCGGCAACCAGGACATCCCTTCGATCGCGTCCGCCATTTCGGGCGTGACCGGCAAGCCTGGCGAGGCCTTCCCGATCGACTATGCGGTGCGCATGAAGTCGTTGCCCTATGTCAGCGCGGGCGAGGTTCTGGACAACCGCGCCAGCCTTGACCAGCTGCGCGGGCGCGATGTCATCATCGGCACCAATGCCACCGGGATCGGCAATCGCTATGCGGTTCCGGGCCAGGGCCCGTCGGCGAGCGTGTTCGTCACCGCGCTTGCTGCCGAGACACTGCTCGATGGCGCGCCGGTGACCTATGGCTGGTGGGTGCCCTTCCTGGTCGCGTTCCTGACATCGGCGCTGCTGATGCGGGTATCGCGCACCCAGCTGGTGCTGGGGATGATCGCCACGCTGCCGGTGTGCGTCGTGGGCCTTCCGCTGCTGCTCGAAAGCCTTGGCCGCTATGCCGACATCATGCCCGCCCTGGTGCTGATGCTGGGTGCGATGGGCCACCATGCCTGGAAGCTGCACCGCCAGACCTTCGACGAGCGCGGCATGGTCAACGAAGTCTCGGGCCAGCCCAACCTCAACGCACTGCGCGCTGCCGGGCTCGACAGCCAGGATGGCCTGATCGCCGCGCGAATCCACAACTACGCCGAAGCCGCCACCGCGCTGCCCTCGGCCGCGGAAAAGGAGCTGGTCGACCAGATCATCATGCGGCTGACGCTCGGCAATGGCGGCTGCAAGGTCTATCAGGGCGACGAAGGCATCTTCATGTGGCTGATGCCCGCGGCCAGCATCAACAATGTCGGCGACCAGCTTGCAGGACTGAGCGCGATCTTCCGCAGCCCGGCCAATGTCTCGGGCCGCCTGATCGATCTCAACATCGCCTTTGGGGTCGATGCCGATCCGGGCCGCACCATCCAGAGCCGCATGTCGAGCGCGCTGCTCGCCTGCCAGGAAGCGCAGAATGCGGGCGAGCACTGGCGCGTCTATGATCCCACCAAGCTGGAGGCGACCGAATGGCGCGTCTCGATGCTGGGCGAACTCGACGCGGCGATCGACAATGGCGAGGTCTGGGTGGCGTTCCAGCCCAAGCTCGACCTGCTGTCGGGCGAGATCTGCGGCGCCGAAGCACTGGTGCGCTGGACGCATCCGGAAAAAGGGCCGATCAACCCCGAAGAGTTCATCACCGCCGCCGAACGGCACGACCGGATCGAGAAGCTCACCGACCACGTCCTCAACCGCGCGGTGCAGGTTGCCGCCAAGCTGAACAGCAACGGCCAGCGCTTCGACATGGCGGTCAATCTCTCGCCGCGGCTGATCGGTCACGCCAATCTCAAGCCGATGGTCATCCAGACGCTGCGCCGCCATGGCCTGCCCGCCGAGCGGCTGATCCTGGAGATCACCGAAACCGCCGCGATGTCCAGCGCCGATGCCGCGATGCAGGAGCTGAAAGACCTGCGCAGCCTGGGCCTGCAGCTGTCGATCGACGATTATGGCACGGGCTTTTCGACGCTCGATTATCTCAAGCGCTGCCCCGCGACCGAGCTCAAGATCGACCGCAGCTTCGTCAAGATGCTGGTCACCAGCCGCTCGGACCGCATCATGGTCAACTCGACGATCGAGCTGGCGCATTCGCTGGGCGAGGAAGTGGTGGCCGAAGGCGTCGAGGACAGCGAAACGCTGCAGCTGCTCGCGCAGATGGGCTGCGACAAGGCGCAGGGCTATCTGATCGGACGACCGATGCCGTACGAAGCGCTGATCGATTATCTGGCGAGCTACAGCCCGGCCAAGGCGGCCTGAACCAGGCCGCCCCGGGGAGCTGCCTCAGCCGATCGACTGGCCGGTCTTGGCCCAATCGGCCATGAAGCCTTCGATGCCCTTGTCGGTCAGCACATGCTTGAACAGGCTGCGAATCACCGAGGGCGGCATGGTGGCGACATCGGCGCCGATGCGGGCCGATTCGAGCACATGGATCGGGTGGCGGATCGAGGCGACGAGGATTTCGGTCTCGAACGCATAATTGTCATAGATCAGACGGATGTCCTCGATCAGCGCCATGCCGTCGAAGCCGTTGTCGTCGTGGCGCCCGACAAAAGGCGAAATGAAGGTCGCGCCGGCCTTGGCCGCGAGCAGCGCCTGGTTGGCCGAAAAGCACAAGGTGACGTTGACCATGGTGCCGTCGTCGGTCAGCTTCTTGCAGGTCTTCAGGCCGTCGAGCGTCAACGGCACCTTGATCGCGACGTTGTCAGCGATCTTGCGCAGGATTTCGGCCTCTTTCATCATCGTCTCGTGGTCGAGCGCGACGACCTCTGCCGACACCGGCCCTTCGACCAGCGCGCAGATTTCCCTGGTCACTTCGAGGAAATCGCGGCCCGACTTGGCGATCAGCGAAGGGTTGGTGGTAACGCCATCGAGCAGCCCGGTGGCGGCCAGATCGGCGATATCGGCGGTGTCTGCGGTGTCGACGAAGAATTTCATGGCGGCGGGCTCCGGATGGCTGGATGGGGTGCGATTCGTGACGCCGCTATAGCGCGGGGAGCCGATGGGGTTAACCGAATAAGGGCGCGCGCTCTCCCCTCCCGCTTGCGGGAAGGGAGAAAGTTGGCCGCAGCTATACGCACGCTGCTTCACCGCCTATGCAGACCCAACCATGAATCGCGTTCGGGTCCTCCTCTTCAACTCCGCCATCGGTCCGCTCGACTATAGCGTGCCTGCGGGCATGGAGCTGCCTGCCGGATCGGTGGTGCAGGTGCCGCTCGGGCCGCGGCGGATCGACGGGATCGTGTGGGATGCAGGCGCGCTCGATGCCACCGAGGTCGAGGCCAGCCGGTTGCGCCCGGTTGCAGCCCGGCACGACATCCCGCCGCTGTCCACGCCGCTGCGACGCCTGATCGACTGGACCGCCGATTACTACCTCGCCCCGCCCGCCGCCGTCGCACGGATGGCTTTGCCCAGCGGATCGCTGCTGGGCCCGGGCCGCGCGATCACCGAATACCGGCTGAACGGATCGGCGCCCGTGCGCATGACCCCGCAGCGTCAGAAGGCGTATGACGCGCTGGAAGGCGCGCAGGCGACGGTGCGCGAGCTGGCGGCGCTGGCCGAGGTGTCCGAAGGGGTGATCCGCTCCTTGGTGCAATCGGGCGCGTTCGAGGCGGTCGAGGTGCCCGTCGATCGGCCTTATCCGCGCCCCGACCCCGATCATATCACGCCCAAACTCAACGACGAGCAGCGCGAGGCCGCGACCCGGCTGGCGCAGGCGGTGGCAGCGGCGGAACCCACCCCGTTCCTGCTCGACGGGGTGACCGGATCGGGCAAGACCGAGGTCTATTTCGAGGCGGTGGCGCAGGCGCTGCGGCAGGACAAGCAGACGCTGTTGCTGCTCCCCGAGATCGCGCTGACCCAGCCGTTCCTCACCCGGATCGAAAAGCGCTTCGGCACCACCCCGGTCGCGTGGCATTCTGGGCTCAAGCAGACCGAGCGGCGGCGCGCATGGAACGCGATCATCACCGGCGACGCGCGGATCATCGTCGGCGCGCGCTCTGCCTTGTTCCTGCCCTATGCCAACCTGGGCGTGATCATCGTCGACGAGGCGCACGAGACCAGCTTCAAGCAGGAGGACGGCGTGCGCTACAATGCGCGCGACGTCGCGGTGATGCGCGGGCGGTTCGAAGGCTGCCCGGTGGTGCTGTCGAGCGCCACGCCTGCGCTTGAAAGCCGGGTGATGGCCGAAGCGGGGCGCTATGAGGCGCTCACCCTCACCCACCGCTATGGCGGCGCGCAGCTGCCGCGAATCGCGCTGATCGACCTCACCGAAAACCCTCCGCCGCGCGGCCAGTGGATCGCCCCGCCGCTGCTCGAGGCAATGCGCGAACGATTGGAGCGCGGCGAGCAGACGTTGCTGTTTCTCAACCGGCGCGGCTATGCACCGCTGACCTTGTGCCGCAATTGCGGGCACCGCTTCAAATGCCCCAATTGCAGCGCCTGGATGGTCGATCACCGGCTATCGGGGCGGCTTGCCTGCCACCATTGCGGTCACGCCGAACCCTCGCCCAGCGCCTGCCCCGAATGCGGCGAGAGTGACTGCCTTGTCGCCTGCGGTCCGGGAGTCGAGCGGATCGCCGACGAGGTCGCGGCGATCTTCCCCGAAGCGCGGCGCGCGATCGTGACATCGGACACCATCTGGTCGCCCGAAAAGGCGGCCGAATTCGTCGCTGCGGTCGAGGCGCGCGCGATCGACATCATCATCGGCACCCAGTTGGTGACCAAGGGATACCACTTCCCCGACCTGACGCTGGTCGGGGTGATCGATGCCGATATCGGGCTGGAGGGGGGCGACCTGCGCGCGGGCGAGCGCACATTCCAGCAGATCGCGCAGGTCTCGGGCCGCGCCGGTCGCGCCGCCAAGCCGGGCGAGGTGTTCCTGCAGACCCGCCACCCCGATGCGCCGGTAATCGACGCCCTGGTGCAGGGCGACCGCGAGGCGTTCTATGCGGCAGAAACCCAGGCGCGGCGCGATGCCAACGTCCCGCCGTTCGGCCGGCTGGCGGCGATCATCATCTCGTCCGAGGACCATGACGAGGCGCGCGATGCGGCGCGGCAGACCGGCGCCAGCGCGCCCGAGCTCGATGGTTTTGCGGTCTATGGCCCCGCCCCTGCGCCGCTCTCGCTGCTGCGCGGGCGCCACCGCTTCCGGCTGCTGGTCCACGCCCGGCGCAATGTCGAGATGCAGCGGATCATCCGGCAATGGCTGGACCCGATGCGCTGGCCGCCAGGGGTACGCGTCGCGGTCGATGTCGATCCCTATAGCTTTGTCTGATACGGCCGTTATGAGATGGGCCCCATGAACCCGATGCGCCTTTTCGCCCTCGTCATCGCGGCCTGCGCGGCCCTGCTGGCGGCACCGCTTTCCGCCGATCCCAACGATATCCAGGCCGCCAGCCGCTCTGTCGTGCGCGTGGTGCTGGTCGCCGAAGAGGATGGCGAGACCTTCTATGTCGGCCATGGCAGCGGCTTTGCCGTCGCGCCCGACAAGATCATCACCAATGCGCATCTGGTCGCCCCGATGCGCGAGGATGCGTCGATCCGCATCGGAATCATTCCGTCCGAAGGCACCACCACCTATGGCGGCAAGCTGGTCGCGCTGTCGGTGCGCAACGATCTGGCGCTGATCGAGGTCGAAAAGGGTCGCCTGCCCAGCCTGCCGCTGCTCGCCACCCCGCTCGACGATGGCGCGCAGGTGATGGCGATCGGCTATCCTGCCGCGGTTGATCGCGCGCAGGGGCTCGATGCGCGCGAAACCGTTGCGCCGATGGCCCCGGTCAAGACCCCCGGCGTCATCTCGGGCGGACGCACGACGCGCGATTTCGATACCATCCTGCACACCGCTGCGCTCGCCAAGGGCAACAGCGGCGGGCCGCTGGTCGATCTGTGCGGCCGCGTTGCAGGCGTCAACAGCTTCGGCTCGCTCTCCGATGGAAACGATGCCGAATATGGCTTTGCGGTCTCCAACCGCGAACTGTTCACCTTCCTGCGCTCGGCCAAGGTGGACTACCGCCTTGCCGATACGCCCTGCCGCTCGGTCGCAGAACTTTCCGCCGAGGAACGCGAGCGCGCCGAACAGGCCGAACAGGCCGCGCGCGCGCGCCAACTGGCCGAGAAGGCCGAGCGGCGCGATCTCGAGGAGAACGCGCTGCGCGAGGCCGAGCATGCGATCATCGCGGCGCGCGAAAACCATGTCGCGTTCGTCGCGCTGATGCTGGTGCTCGCCGGCATGGCGGGCGGCGCGACCTTCGTGCTGCATGAGCGCGGCGACATGGACCGGCGCAAGATCGCTGCGGGCATCGGCGGCGCGTTCGTGCTGGCTGCCGCGCTCGGCCTGGCGCTGCGCCCTGGCTTCGACGGCGCCGAGGACATGGCGATCGCCGCGCTCAAGGCCAAGGGCGTCAAGCCGGGTGCCGCGACCGGGTCTGCCGATGGCCAATATGTCTGCCGGATCGTGCCCGAACGCAGCCGCATCACCGGCACCAGCCCGCAGCCTGTGGAAATCGGATGGACGACCACAGGCTGCGTCAATGACCGTACCCAATATGGCCGCGATACCGATGGCTGGACCCGCGTGTTCGTGCCCAACGAAGAACAGGCGGTATCGATCAACCGGTTCGATCCCGAAACCCGCGAGTTCCGCACCGAGAATTTCCAGCTGGGGCTGAGCGCGATGCAGACTGCGCGCAAGATCCGCGCGCGCTATTCGAACAACGCCTGCACCACCAATGCCGATGCGATGGCCGATCTGGAGGACATGCAAAAGGCGCTGCGCCAGGCGCTGCCCGCGCAGCCCAACGAGATCCTGGTCTACAGCTGCAGCGCCAAGGCTCCGGCGGCGAAGTGAACCGGCCCGGTGAGCGTCAGTCCGATTCGCGCTTGAGCAGCTCGGTCTTGATCTTCAGGCCATAGGCATAGCCGCCCAGCGTGCCATCGGTGCGCAGCGCGCGGTGGCACGGGATCAGCACCGCAACCGGATTGGCCCCGCAGGCAGACCCAACCGCGCGCACTGCCTTGGGCTTGCCGATACTCGCTGCGATCTGGGCATAGCTGCGAGTCTCGCCCGCCGGGATTTCGGACAGCGCCTTCCACACCGCCTCCTGGAACGCGGTGCCCCGCACATCGAGCGGGATGGCAGCGCCGGTCGCAGGGGCTTCGACCTCGGCGATCACTCCGGCGAGTATCGTCGCGGCGTCCGTGTCCGCCTTGTGCAGCGTGGCTGCAGGAAAGCGTGCGGCGAGCGCTTCGGGGCCCTCGTTGAACGACAGGCGGCATACGCCCCTGTCGGTCCATGCCACCAGCAACAGACCAAGGCTGGTCGGGCTTTGCGTCCAGTGGATGTCGACGCCTGCGCCCTTGTTCTTCCATACCGAAGGATCCATGCCGATCCGTCCTTTCATCGATCCGTAAAAGCGCGATGGCGCGCTGAAGCCTGCCTCATAGATCGCATCGACCACGCGGGGCTCGCGGCTGAGCGCCTCGCGCGCGCGTTCCTCGCGCAATGCGCGGGCATAAGCGGCGGGCGACAGGCCGGTGTGGCGGGTGAACACGCGCTGGAAATGCGCGGGCGAATAGCCGCATTCTGCCGCCAGCGCTGCCAGCGCCAGCGGTTCCTCGCTCGCCTGGATCGCCCTGATTGCGCTGAGCACGGCAACCTCGTCGCGTGCGACATCATCGGGCAGGCAGCGCTTGCAGGCGCGCAAGCCCGCCGCGCGCGCCGCCGCGCCATCGGTAAAGAACCGCACATTGCCCCGCGCCGGATGCCGCGCCGCGCAGGATGGGCGGCAATAGATCCCGGTGGTCAGCACCCCGGTGACGAAGCGGCCGTCGAACCCGCGGTCGCGGCGCAGTACCGCATCCCACGCGGCGATGTCGTCGATCGTGTCATCCATCGTCATGCCCTGTCGACCTGCGCCACGAAGCAGCCATGTGCCGCATTGTGCGCGTGGATATAGGCGATCGCGGGATTGTCGAACAGGTCCCGGATCGCTGCATCAGCCTGTCCCGGCGCGGCAAGGCTTGCGTCGCGCAGCATCCCTTCGGCATCGAACCCCCGCAGCCCCAGCGCCCGGCCCCGCATCACCGGCGGCAGGCTGTCGCGATAGTCCGCAGCAGCGCCGACATCGCGCACATAGATCGAATAGGCGCTGCGATAGGGCGTGGGTGCATCATGGCTGACATGGTGCAGCAGGATCACGGTTTCGCCGATCGCGGCATCCTCAAGGCTGATCCGGCACGGAAAGCCCGGGTGCGCGGTGACCTCCACCCGCATGGCATTGCGCGCGGCCAGCTCGGCTTGGGGCAGCGCGAACAGGTCGGAGAAGGACGCAGGCGCGAGGCCGGTAATCGCATAGGTCATGGAACAACTCCTTGATGGGTTGTCCGGCAATTAGCGGCGGCCTGGCGGTGATGAGTCCCGGATCATGCGGTCAAAGCCGCAATCGTCAGGCCGAGCGGACTGCCTGCGCCAGCTGCTGCATCTGCGCGCGCAGCTCCTGCGACTGGCGCGCTACGTCCTCGGCGGTCTGGCTGAGTGCATCGGCAGACAGGTTGGCGCGGGAGGATTTCTCCTTGAGCTCGGTCATCTGTGCCAGCACTTGCTGGCTGCCGCCCTGCACCACGCGGATCGCGTTGAGGATGTCGCTGCTGGCACGGTGCTGATCGGAAACCGCCTGGTCGATGCGGTCGGCATTGTGGCGGATCGTGGCGACATGGCCGTCGACAGTGACGATGGTGCCGGAGACCTCGCGGGTCATGCTGGCGATGCTGCCCAGCCGTTGCTCCACCGATGCCGCGGCATGCTGGGTCTGGTTGGCAAGGTTCTTGACCTCCTGCGCCACCACCGCAAAGCCCCGCCCCGCCTCGCCCGCGCGCGCGGCCTCGATCGTGGCGTTGAGCGCCAAAAGGTTGGTCTGCTTGGCGATATGGGTGATCAGGGAGAGAATGTCCGAAATCTCGCCTGCGACCGCGTGTAGCTGATCGGCGGTGTCGCGGCTCGACTGGCTGGCGTTGTGCGCATCATAGATGTTGCGCGTGCTGTCGGCGACCAGCTCGCGCACCTCGCCGCCGGTCTGCTGAAGCCTGCGGCCATGGGTGTCGATGGCCTGCATCGATTGCGCCGCCTGATTCGCGTTGTCGGCGATGAACATGCTGTAGTCCTGCGCCTGCGCCGCGTTGCGCTTCATCATCTGCGCACCCTCTCGCATGCCGACGGCGGCCTGCGCGAGATTGTCCGACAGTTCCGACAGCCGCGCCTCGTGGCTGGCGAAAAGCCGATCGAGCTCGAGCGCGCGCCGTGCGCGTTCCTGCTGGCGATCGATCTGCTCGCGCTGGAGCTGCAGCTGTGCCGCCTGACGCTCCTTTTCCGCCTTGAGCGCACGGTCCGCCTTGGCGTGCGAGCGGTGGATGGCGCGCGCGATGGCACCTATCTCGTCGCGGCGCCGCAGCCCCAGATCGCGCACCGTCACCGCATCGCGATTTTCGGGGAGCGCATATTGCCCCAGCTCGGTCAGCGGCAGCAGGAAGTCGCGGTTGGTGTAGCGCACGCACCAGTGGACGAAAAACCCTCCGGCCAGCACCAGCAGAGCGGAGAACGCCAGCGCGCTGACATAGACGCTGCGCAGGAAGGCCAGCTGCACCACCGCTCGCTGCCGCATGGCATCGATCGCGTTCTGGCTGGTGATAAGCATCGGGTCGAGCCCGCGGTGCAGATCGTTGGAGATGAAATAGTCCATCTCCTCGATCGCATCGGTCTCCAGCAGCCGGCGCAACTTGGCCTTGGCGGCATCGGCGGTCGCGCGGCTGCGGCGCAGTTCGGCCATTTGCGGCTTGAATTCGGTGGCGAAGTCGCTTGCCTCGAGCTTGTTCCAGTTGCGGTTGATCTTGCGCTCCAGCGCATCGAGTGCGCTGACCCCGCTCGCCGGCGGCATAACGCCCGATTCCACCTTGCTCGATATCGTCAGCGATTCCCGATAGCCGTCGATTACCGCCTGCATCCGCACCGTCGGCTGGATTCGCCCCGATATCAGGTGGCTGGTGGTGTACTGCGTCATCGCGACCACGCCGATCGCGCCCACAGCGAGCAGCGCCATCAGCCCCAGCATCACCGTAAGCCCCAGGCGCACCTTGGCATGAACGCTCAGCCCGGCCAGCCGGTGGAGCATATCCCTGCGCATGCTGACGATTTTCGACATAGATCTGGGCAGTTCCGTTGAATGCGTGGCGACACTTCGCGTGATTTGTAAAATGCCCGATCGGTCCCAAGATTTGGTAAACGACGCTTTCATCAAATTGTCGCAAACCACCAAAATTGCGGCGCCGCCAGCTTTGGCCAGCGATGTTTGTCCCCGTCTTGCAATGCAACATGATGAGTGCTAACCGCCGCGCCGACAGGTGGGGAGGTCAGACCTTTCCAACCAAGCCTGCAACAATAACATCACGGCAAGGGAAAGCATTCGCGTGGACATTTCCGGCGGGATACAGGCCAGTCTGGCGGGGCGTTACGCCTCCGCTCTCTTTTCGCTGGCCCGCGACGACAAGCAGCTTGCCGACGTGGAGGCGAGCGTCGCGACGCTGCGCGCCGCGCTCAACGAATCGCCCGATTTCGCGGCCATGACCAAGAGCCAGACGATCAGCCGCGGCGCCGCCGAAAAGGTGGTGGAAGCGCTGAGCACGACGCTCAAGCTCGATACCATGACCGGCAACCTTCTGGGCGTGCTCGCCCACAACCGCCGTCTGGGTCAGCTGTCCAACATCCTGGCCGCCTTCGACACGCTGGTCGCCGCGCACCGGGGTGAAGTGACCGCCGAAGTCACCTCCGCCTTTCCGCTTACGGAAACGCAGATCGACGAAATCCGCAAGCAGCTGAAAGACCGCGCCGGTCACAGCATCAAGATCACCGCCAAGGTCGATCCGTCCATCCTGGGCGGCCTGATTGTCCGCATGGGCAGCCAGATGATCGACTCCAGCATCAAGACTCGTCTCAACACGCTCAGCCAAGCGATGAAAGGCTAACATTCTCATGGACATTCGTGCCGCAGAAATCTCCAAGGTTATCAAGGATCAGATCGCCAATTTTGGCACGGATGCGCAAGTATCCGAAGTCGGAAGCGTGCTCAGCGTCGGCGACGGTATCGCCCGCATCCACGGTCTGGACAATGTCCAGGCCGGTGAAATGGTCGAGTTCTCGAACGGCGTGCAGGGCATGGCGCTCAACCTCGAAGCCGACAATGTCGGCGTCGTGATCTTCGGCTCGGACTCCGAGATCAAGGAAGGCGATGTCGTCAAGCGCACCGGCACCATCGTGGACGTCCCCGTCGGCAAGGGCCTGCTCGGCCGCGTGGTCGATGGTCTGGGCAACCCTATCGACGGCAAGGGCCCGATCGTCGCTGAAAAGCGCATGCGCGTCGAGACCAAGGCGCCCGGCATCATCCCGCGTACCTCGGTGCACGAACCCGTGCAGACCGGCCTCAAGGCGATCGACGCGCTCGTTCCCGTCGGCCGCGGCCAGCGCGAATTGATCATCGGTGACCGTCAGACCGGCAAGACCGCCGTCGCGATCGACACCTTTATCAACCAGAAACAGGCCAACGCCGGCACCGACGAAGGCAAGAAGCTGTACTGCATCTATGTCGCCATCGGCCAGAAGCGTTCGACGGTTGCGCAGATCGTCCGCCAGCTCGAGGAATCGGGCGCGATGGAATACACCATCGTCGTCGCCGCGACCGCTTCGGAGCCCGCTCCGCTGCAGTTCCTGGCACCGTACACCGGCTGCACCATGGGCGAATATTTCCGCGACAACGGCATGCACGCGCTGATCGTGTATGACGATCTGTCGAAGCAGGCCGTCGCCTATCGCCAGATGTCGCTGCTGCTGCGTCGTCCTCCGGGCCGTGAAGCGTATCCGGGCGACGTGTTCTATCTGCACTCACGTCTGCTGGAACGCGCCGCCAAGATGAACTCGGACAACGGCTCGGGCTCGCTGACCGCGCTGCCGATCATCGAAACCCAGGCGGGCGACGTGTCCGCTTACATTCCGACCAACGTGATCTCGATCACCGACGGCCAGATCTTCCTCGAAACCAACCTGTTCTATCAGGGCATCCGTCCCGCCATCAACGTGGGTCTGTCGGTGTCGCGCGTGGGCTCTGCAGCGCAGACCAAGGCGATGAAGAAGGTTTCGGGCTCGATCAAGCTGGAGCTGGCGCAGTATCGCGAAATGGCTGCGTTCGCGCAGTTCGGATCCGACCTTGATGCCTCGACGCAGAAGCTGCTCAACCGCGGTGCGCGTCTGACCGAGCTGCTCAAGCAGGCTCAGTACAGCCCGCTGCCGTTCGAAGAGCAGACCGCATCGATCTACGCCGGCACCAACGGCTATCTCGATGGCATCCCGGTGAACCGCGTCAACGAATACGAAGCCGCAATGCTCAGCTTCCTGCGCACCGATCACGCCGACCTGCTCGGCACGATCCGTGACACCAAGGATCTGGGCGACGATGCCAAGGCCAGCCTGAAGGCTGCGCTCGACGCATTCGCCAAGACGTTTGCATAAACTGCTGGTCCCCTGCGCAGGCAGGGGCCCATCTCCCGCCGGTGGCGCGAGATGAAACGGCAGGAGATGGCCCCCCGCCTTCGCGGGGGAGACCGAACAGGGTTTGAAGTTAGGACACCATGGCCAGTCTGAAAGAACTCAAGGGCCGGATCGCCTCGGTCAAGTCGACCCAGAAGATCACCAAGGCCAAGCAGATGGTGGCATCCGCCAAGCTGCGCAAGGCGCAGGCGGCGGCGGAAGCTGCGCGTCCCTATGCCGAGCGGCTGGAGCGCGTGATGGCATCGCTGGGTTCCAAGATCGCGATCAGCGATTCCAGCCCCCGGCTGCTGGCAGGCACGGGCAAGGATCAGGTTCACCTGATCGTCGTCGCCTCGTCGGACCGCGGTCTGTGTGGTGCGTTCAACGCCAACATCGTCAAGGCCGCGCGCATCAAGGCGCGTGAGCTCGAAGCGGCTGGCAAGACCGTGCGCTTCTACCTCGTCGGCCGCAAGGGCCGTGCGGTCATCGTGCGCGAGTATCCCAAGCAGATCGACCGCTATTTCGATACGACCGCGCTCAAGAACCAGGGCTTCGTCGAAGCCCAGGAGATCGCGGCCGAGCTGATCGCGATGTACGAACGCGGCGAGTTCGATGTCGCGCACCTGTTCTATTCCAAGTTCCGCTCGGCGCTGGTGCAGGAACCCATCGGCAAGCAGATCATTCCCGTCGCGATCCCCGCAGGGGGTGCTGCGGCAACGGATGCTGCGATGGAATACGAGCCCGACGAGGAGGAAATTCTCGCCGAGCTGCTGCCACGCAACGTCACGACGCAGATCTTCGGCGCGCTGCTCGAAAACGCGGCATCCGAACAGGGTGCCTCGATGACCGCGATGGACAATGCGACCCGCAACGCGGGCGAGCTGATCAACGACCTCACGATCGTTTACAACCGCACCCGGCAGGCGGCGATCACCACCGAGCTCATCGAAATTATTGCCGGTGCCGAAGCACTGTGATTCAAACAGTTACATCTTGATTCGAGTAGGAAATATTTATGGCAATCACCAATAATGTGGGCAAGATCAGCCAGATCATCGGCGCTGTCGTCGATGTGACCTTTGAAGACAATCTGCCCGCCATTCTGAACGCGCTGGTCACCGACAACAACGGCAACCGTCTGGTGCTCGAAGTTGCGCAGCATCTGGGCGAGAACACCGTCCGCACGATCGCGATGGACGGCACCGACGGCCTGACCCGTGGCCAGGAAGTCACCGACACCGGTGCGCAGATCACCATGCCGGTCGGCCCCGAAACGCTCGGCCGCATCCTCAACGTCGTGGGCGAGCCCATCGACGAGCGTGGCCCGGTCAACGCCAAGAACTTCGCGCCGATCCACGCCAAGGCTCCCGATTTCGTCGATCAGTCGACCGAAACCGCCATTCTGGTGACCGGCATCAAGGTGATCGATCTGATCGCGCCTTATGCCAAGGGCGGCAAGATCGGCCTGTTCGGCGGTGCCGGCGTGGGCAAGACCGTTCTCATTCAGGAACTGATCAACAACATCGCCAAGGGCCATGGCGGCACCTCGGTGTTCGCAGGCGTGGGTGAACGCACCCGCGAAGGCAACGATCTGTACCATGAATTCCTCGACGCAGGCGTTATCGCCAAGGATGCCGATGGCAATCCGACCAGCGAAGGTTCCAAGGTTGCGCTGGTGTTCGGCCAGATGAACGAGCCTCCGGGTGCGCGCGCTCGCGTCGCTCTTTCGGGCCTGACCATCGCGGAATATTTCCGCGACCAGGAAGGCCAGGACGTGCTGTTCTTCGTCGACAACATCTTCCGCTTCACCCAGGCGGGTTCGGAAGTGTCGGCGCTGCTCGGCCGTATTCCTTCGGCAGTGGGCTATCAGCCGACCCTGTCGACCGACATGGGCGCGCTGCAGGAACGCATCACCTCGACCAACAAGGGTTCGATCACCTCGGTGCAAGCCATCTACGTTCCCGCAGATGACTTGACCGACCCTGCCCCTGCCACGTCGTTCGCTCACTTGGATGCAACGACCACGCTGAACCGCGCAATCTCTGAGCTGGGCATCTACCCCGCCGTGGATCCGCTCGATTCGACCAGTCGCGTGCTGACCGCAGCCGTTGTCGGCCAGGAGCATTACGACACCGCCCGCCGCGTCCAGGAAACCCTGCAGAAGTACAAGTCGCTGCAGGACATCATCGCCATTCTGGGGATGGACGAGCTGTCGGAAGAGGACAAGCTCACCGTCGCCCGCGCGCGCAAGATCCAGAAGTTCCTGTCGCAGCCTTTCCACGTGGCAGAAGTCTTCACCGGCATCCCCGGCAAGTTCGTTGCCATCGAAGACACCGTGCGCTCGTTCAAGGCAGTGGTGGATGGTGAATACGATCACCTGCCCGAAGCAGCCTTCTACATGGTCGGCGGCATCGACGAAGCGGTCGAAAAGGCCAAGACGCTCGCAGAAGCGGCTTAATCTGATACATTGCCCTCTCCCCAACGGGAGAGGGCATCGAGGAATTTTTGAATGGCACTGCAGTTTGAACTCGTAACCCCTGAACGGCTGGTCCGCTCCGAAGCGGTGCACATGGTTGTCGTGCCCGGCAGCGAGGGCGAGTTCGGCGTGCTGGAAGGCCATGCACCGCTGATGTCGACCGTGCGCGACGGGCTGGTCTCGATCTACAAGACCGAAGGGTCGCAGCCCGAGACCATCGCGGTCGAAGGCGGATTTGCCGAGGTCAACGAAAAGGGTCTCACGATCCTCGCCGAGCGCGTTTCGGCCTGATCCAGCCGCTTTGGCTGATCAACAGTTTCAGGGCGGCCGATGCACAGCGCATCGGCCGCCCTTTTCGTATCTGGAATCCGCAGATCAGCTGTCGGCGCGCTTGCGCGCCATGATGCCGCCGCGCTTGCGGATCGAGCCCGGCATCCATTTCGCCGCAAAGGCGAGCTTCTTGGCGGTGGGTCCGACATAGCTGTGCACATTCCTGGGATCGTGAACCGCATTCCAGGCCGCTTCCGCCACGATCGCCACCGGTGCGATCTCAAGCCCGGCAGCTGTCACGCTGTCGCGGCTGGACTGGTTGGTCCGCGCGACCGGTCCGTCGAGCAGCGGCGTGTCGATGAAGCTGGGCAGCAGTGCGCGCACGCGGATGTTGTCCGGGCCCCATTCGATATCGAGCGCCTCGGACAGTCCGCGCACCGCAAACTTGGTCGCCGAATAGACAGACAGTCCGGCCGAGCCATAGATGCCCGACGCCGACGAGGTGTTGAGCAGGCACGATCCGGGAGTGGCCTTCAGATATCTGTGACCGATATGCGCGCCATAGACGACGCCCTTGAAGTTGATGTCGACCAGCTTCTCGATATCGTCCTCGCTGTGCTCCTCGAGCAGCCCGCCAATCCCCACCCCGGCGTTGTTGAACAGCACGTGCAACTTGCCGCCGCTGGCCTCGGTGAAGGCCTCCAGCGCTGCGGTCCACTGTTCGCGGCTGCGCACGTCGAGCATGTAGGTCGCGGCCATGCCGGCGGGCAGCATCGCGGCGGTTTCCTCCATGCCCTTCATGTTGACATCGGCAAGGCCGACGAACCATCCGCGCTGCGCGAAATACTTCGCCACCTCGCGCCCGATGCCCGATGCGCCGCCGGTGATGAAGATGTACTTGGTGTCGGTCATGGCGTGGTCTCCCCTCGAGTGTCTGCCCCCAATCCTCCCCTGCAAGGGGAGGTGGCAGGCCGAATGGCCTGACGGAGGGGTGTCACGCATGGCGAGAGGGTGACACCCCTCCACCACTGCGTGGTCCCCCTCCCCCGCCGGGGGAGGATTTGGCGCGACGCTAAGCCGCCCCCCACCCTCGCGCAAGTGGCTAGCCAGCGCCGGTTTGTGCCGCCTATAAGCAGCTCTGCATGGCGACCTCACCCTCATTCTCCCGGCCCGCCACCGCGCGCGGCCCTGCCGTAGCGTTCGAGGGCGTCGGCAAGGCCTATGGCGGCACGGTCGCCATCGCTGGCGTCGATGCGACAATTTCGCCCGGCACCTTCGTCGCCATCGTCGGATCGTCGGGATCGGGCAAATCGACGCTGCTGAAGACGGTCAACCGGCTGATCGAGCCCGATCATGGCAGCGTGCGAATCGACGGCGCGGACGTGGCCGAGCAGGAGCTGCACCAGCTGCGCCGCTCGATCGGCTATGTCTTCCAGAACATCGGCCTGTTTCCGCACATGACGGTCGCGCAGAACATTGGTATCGGCTCGCGGCTCGCCTCGGGCAAACCGCTGCCGGACGACCGCGTTACCGCGCTTCTCGATCTGGTCGACCTGCCGCGCGGTTTCGCCACCCGGCTGCCCGAGCAACTCTCCGGCGGCCAGCAGCAGCGCGTAGGCGTCGCGCGCGCGCTGGCAGGCGCTCCGGGGCTGATGCTGATGGACGAACCGTTCGGCGCGCTCGACCCTGTGACGCGCGAAACGCTGGGCGAGCAGTATCGCGCGCTGCACGAGCAGCTGGGCCTGACGACGATCATGGTGACCCACGACATGGCCGAGGCGCTGCTGTTTGCCGACCGCATCTGGGTGATGGCGAGCGGGCGGATCGTCGCGGACGCCACGCCTGCCCAGCTGATCGCGGGCCGCTGCGGGCCGGAGGCCGAGGCTTTGGTCGCAGTGCCGAGGCTGCAGGCGGAACGGATCACCGCGATGCGGGCGGCGGGGCCCGCCGCATGAACCAGGACTGGCCGCGCATCCTCGATCTGCTTGCCCAGCATGTGCAGCTGAGCTTTGCCGCGCTCGGGCTGGCGCTGGTGATCGCGTTGCCGCTGGCGATCGCATCCGCGCGCAGCCGCACCGTCGCAGGCGTGACGCTGGGCTTTGCCAGCCTGATCCAGACCATCCCCGCGCTCGCGCTGCTGGCGCTGTTCTTTCCGCTGCTGCTCGCGCTGTCGGCAGTGTTCGGCGATGCGATCTCGCCTCTGGGCTTTCTGCCATCGCTGCTGGCGCTGACGCTGTATGCGCTGCTGCCGATCCTGCGCAACGCGGTGACCGGGCTGCGCTCGGTCGAGCCGGCGATGGTCGAGGCGGCGGACGGCGTCGGCATGACCGCGCTGCAGAAATTGTGGCTGGTCGAAGCTCCCCTCGCCTCCCCCACAATCATGGCGGGGGTGCGCACCGCTGCGGTCTGGACGATCGGCGCGGCGACGCTTTCGACCACCGTGGGCCAACCCAGCCTGGGCGATCTGATCTTTGCCGGACTGCAGACCCAGAACTGGTCGCTGGTGCTCGCCGGGTGCCTCGCGGCCGCGGGGCTCGCGATCAGCGTCGATCTGCTGCTCGGGCTGATCGAGAGCGGCATCCGCTGGCGCAAGCATCTGCGCATCTGGCTGGCGGGGATCGCGCTCGCTTTGGGGCTGGGCGCGGCTCTGTGGCCCGCGCCGCAGGCCGATCGCCCGGTGGTCACCATCGGCGCCAAGCGCTTCTCCGAACAATATGTTCTGGCGCGGCTGATCGGGCGGCGGCTGGAGGCGGCGGGCTATGCGGTGCGATACCGCGAAGGCCTGGGCAGCGCGGTGGTGTTCCGCGCGCTCGCCAGTGACGAGGTGCAGGTCTATGTCGATTATGCAGGCACCATCTGGACCAACGAGATGCAGCGGCAGGACCCCGAGCCGCGGGCCCAGATGATCGCGGAGATCACGCGCTGGGCCAAGGCGCAGCATGGCGTGCGGCTGGTCGGGCCCTTGGGGTTCGAGAACACCTATGCCTTTGCCGTGCGCCCCGATGACGCGAGGCAGCTTGGCCTTCGTTCGCTCGACGATGTCGTGCGGGTCGCACCACAGTTCGTGTTCGGCACCGATGTCGAGTTTCTTGAGCGGCCCGAATGGCAGATGGTCCAGGCCGCCTATCCGCTGCGCTTCAAGGGCCGCCGGGCGTTCGAGCCGACTTTCATGTATCGCGCGCTCTCGCTGGGCGAGGCGGACATCATCTCGGCCTTCTCGTCGGATGGCAGGATCGCCGCCAACGGCTTTGTCGTGCTCGATGATCCCAAGGGCGCGATCCCCGCGTATGACGCCATCCTGATGGTCAGCCGCTCAGCCGCCCGCGACGCACGGCTGGTCGAGGCACTCAAACCGCTTGTCGGCGCAATCCCGGTGGAAAAAATGCGTGAGGCCAATTATCGCGTCGACAGGGACGACAACAAGCAAAGCCCGGCTGATTCGGCAGCCTGGCTCGACGGGGCGCTGGCTGCGCCTGCACAAGGGACGACTCGATGATGCTCAAGCGCCTGCTGCTGACCTTTCTGATCGCTCCGATGATGCTGTGGGCCAATGCCGCCCATGCCAGCGTCACCATTACCTTCTACAGCCACGAACTGGGCAGCCAGTTTCCCCATGCCTTTGCAACGCTCAAGGGCAAGGTCGATTCCACCGGAGAGAGCGTGGACACCAATGTCGGCTTCACCGCCACCAGCACCGGCCCCAGCATCCTGTTCGGCTGGGTCCAGGGCGAGATCAGCCACGCCAAGCCTAAGTACATCGCCAGTTCTAATCCGCATTTCACCTATGAACTGACCGATGCCGAATATCGCGCGGTGATGGCGGTGACCGAAAAGTGGCGCAACAAGAAGCAGAAGAGCTACAACCTCAACACCGCCAATTGCGTGCACTTCATCGCGGAAGTGGCGACGGCTGCGGGGCTGAGGATCAACTCCAAGAGCAAGTTCTTCAAGAAGCCGACCAGCTTCCTCAAGGAAGTCACCACGTTGAGCCGTGAGCGGCTCGCCGGCGGGCGTATCCTGTTCAAGGGCTGATCGGCGCTCAGCCGCGCAACCGGCGCGCGCATATCCGCATCACGGTGGCGCCGTGGACCGCCATCCCGGCGACCACCAGATCGAGCGCTTCGAGCCGCCCTGCGCCGGCAAATCGCTCTGCCGCGGCCCATAGGAACAATCCGGCTATTCCCACCCAGAACGCCATGCTGGCGGTTTCGCCCAGGATCTGGCGCACGAACGGATCGCGATTGCCGTAGAGCCGCCAGATCAAGAGCGCTTGGATGGAGACCAGCGCGGCGACGACTGCCATCGCAGCCTCGCCCGCCAGCCCAATGGATGGCCCTGCCGATACCAGCACCGTGGAGGCAGCCGAGAGGAACAGCACCATCCCCTGCCCCCGAAGCGCCCGTCTGGCAGCGGGGAACTGGCCATGATCGACAGTGCTTCCCATCCACTTTTGCAGCAAGCGCTCCTGCGATGCGGTGACGAAGGTCAGCACCCCGACCAGCGCAAGCGCCAGTCCCAGAGCCAGACCGCCAAGATGGGCCTGCATCGCCGCCGCGTCCTCAAAGAGCCGCGTTGTTGTAGCAGTGCCAGGTGAGGATCGCGATCGCGCCGCGGTGCGGCGACCAGGGCTCGGCCAGGGTGCGGGTAAGCTTTTCGGATGGCCGTTCGTCAAGCGCCAGTATGCGCCCGATCCCCGCCTGCACCGCCAGATCGCCCGCGGGCCAGATATCTGGGCGGCCTTCTGCGAACAGCAGATAGATCTCCGCCGACCAGCGCCCGATGCCCTTGATCCGCACCAGTTCGGCAATCGCCTCCTCGTCGTCGGCGGGCAGGTTTTCCAGATCGAGCGCGCCGGTGACCACCAGTTCGGCGAGCGAGCGGGCATAGCCCTGCTTCTGGCGCGACATGCCGCAGGCGCGCAAGGCATCGAAATCCGCCGCGATCAGCGCATCGGGGTCGCACCCCTCGCCCAGCGCTGCCTCGAGCTTGTTCCACACCGACGCCGCCGATGCCACGCTGACCTGCTGGCCGACAATGGTGCGCAGCAAGGTGGTGTAGCCGCGCGACCGGATGCGGGGTTCGGGATAGCCCGCAATCTCCAGCGCACGCGCGATCGCGGGTTCGCGGGCGGCAACGGTATCGAGACCGTGGTTCAGTTGCTCGGCGGTCAATCCCATAACTGCAGTTCCTCTCGCATCCGCCGCTTGCATTCGCGCGCCCGGTTGATCATAGCAGCGACGTTTGCGGGGGCCATAGCCTGGCTCATTATCTTGGGGAGTTTCCATGCCAAAGCTGATTGTCGTTAACCGTGCAGGCGAAGAGAGCACCATCGAGGCCGATACCGGACTGTCCGTGATGGAAGCGATCCGCGACAATGGCTTTGACGAACTGCTCGCATTGTGCGGCGGCTGCTGCTCGTGCGCGACCTGCCATGTGCACGTCGATGCAGAGTGGACCGACAAGCTTCCCCCGGTCAGCGCCGATGAGGACGACCTGCTCGACAGCTCGGATCATCGCAACGCCACCTCGCGCCTGTCATGCCAGATCCAGATGACGGCAGCACTCGACGGCCTCAAGGTCGCGATCGCGCCCGAAGATTGATCAGATCCCGCCGGGCGTGACCTCGCGCCCGGTGGCTTCCAGCGCGGATACCAGCGCCCCGGCGCATGCGTCCAACTGGCCGTGATCGGTGGAGCGGATGACGAAATTGGCGCCCACCCTGCCCTCGCGGAAGAACGGATAGCTGCCGATCTGGCAGCCTTCGTGCGCGCGCTCGGTGGCGCCCAGCATGTCTGCGACTTCGCTTTCCGCCACCCAGCAGCCCAGGGTCGCCGACAGCAGCGGCAAGCCGCCCTCCAGCGTCCCCGTCAGCGCGTCGAGCATGCCTGCGGTGATGTGCGGCACGCCCGCCATCAGGAACAGGTTGCCGATGCGGATTCCCGGTGCACCCGACATGCGGTTTTCGATCAGTTCAGCGCCATCGGGCACCCGCGCCATCCGCAGCCGACCTTCGGTCAGCCCGCCGCGTGTCGCATAATAGCCGTGGAGGATCGCCCGCGCGACCGGATGGATCACGACATCGACGCCCAGCGCCTGCGCAATCGCATCCACCGTGATGTCATCGTGCGTCGGTCCGATGCCGCCGGTGGTGAACAGATAGTCGTTGCGCGCGCGCAGCAGGTTCACCGCCTCGACGATCGCATCCATGTCGTCGGCGACCACCCGCACCTCTTTCAGCCGGATGCCCTGCACGTTCAGCCAGGTCGCGACCTGCGCGACATTCTTGTCCTGGGTGCGACCGGAGAGGATTTCATCGCCGATGACGATCAGCGCGGCGGTCCAGATACGGGGGCTTGATGCGGGGGCGTCTGCTGTCATGCGCCGGTGTTTAGCGCGTGCGCCGGAGCGCGCAAGCGGTTCGTTCCGGGGCGCGCGTCACTCCGACCAGAAGGTGGCGCAGCCCAGCCCTGCCAGCGCCGGATCGCGGGTGATCACGACCAGTTCGTCATGGATCGCCTGCGCTGCGATCATCCGGTCGAAGGGATCGCGATGATCGCCGGAAAGCGATCCGGCGAGCAGGCCATGCGCGACGCTTACCGCTAGCTGTTCGAACCCGTTTCGGTCGCACAACGCTTCGAACAGCTCCGCAGCCTCTTCAGCTTCTTGCCATTTGCCCAGCCGCACCTTGGTCGCGACCTCCCAGGCCGAGGCGGCGCTCACGAAGATCGCGTTGTCTGGGTCGACAAGCCTTCGCCGCACGCCTTTGGTAAGCAGCGGGTTGTCGTTCCACCACCAGATCAAGGCGTGTGTATCGAAAAGAAAGCCGGTCACTCCCAGGCCCGAAGCTCTTCTTCGGGAAGCGGATCAAAAAAGAAACCGTCGGGTATCTTCGCCTTCAGCCCCCCAGGCCGCCGCTCGACCTTGGGCTTTTCGAGCGGAACCAGCCGCGCATAGGGCTTGCCCGCCTTGGCGAGGATGATCTCCTCGCCCGCATGCGCGCGGTCGAGCAGCTTGGAAAAATGCGTCTTGGCGTCGTGGACATTGACGATGCTGGTCATATCGCTTGGGTTAGTCCATTGACCGGACTAAGTCAATGGACTAAGTCCGCTGCAATCCAGGGTCGCAAAATGACCGCCCCTCCCCTATATGGAATCACCATGAACCAGTATGTCACCGTCACCAACGCCGATACGCCGATGCGCGATGGCACCATCAAGCTGCACGGCCCCGAGGGCTTCGAAGGCATGCGCAAGGCAGGGCAGCTCGCCGCGCGCGTACTGGACGAGTTGACGACGTTCGTCCGCGAAGGCGTCACCACCGCAGAGATCGACGCCAAGGCGCGCGAACTGATGCTCGCGGGCGGCGGAATCCCGGCAACGCTCGGCTATCGCGGTTTCACGCACAGCTGCTGCACCTCGATCAACCATGTCGTGTGTCACGGCATCCCGGCCGACCGAAAGCTCAAGGACGGCGACATCATCAACATCGACGTCACCCCGATCCTCGATGGCTGGCATGGCGACACCAGCCGCATGTTCCTGATCGGCGATGTCGGGGTGAAGGCGCGGCGGCTGGTCGATGTGACCTATGAGTGCCTGATGCTGGGCATCGAGCAGGCGCGCCCCGGCAACACGATGGGCGACGTCGCGCACGCGATCCAGTCGTTCGCCGAAAAGCACCGCTACGGCGTTGTCCGCGATTTCTGTGGCCATGGCCTGGGCCGGCTGTTCCACGACGCCCCGGAAGTCGTCCATGCAGGGCGCCCCGGCACCGGACCCGAACTCAAGCCCGGCATGTTCTTCACCATCGAACCGATGATCAACATCGGCAAGCCCGCGGTGAAGATGCTGGAGGATGGCTGGACGGCGGTGACCCGCGACCGCTCGCTGTCGGCGCAGTTCGAACACTCGATCGGCATCACCGAAACCGGCTGCGAGATCTTCACCAAGAGCCTGGCAGGCCTCGACCGCCCGCCATATTGAGGCGCTCAAGAGCGGCCCTGGCTGCGCTTCGCACGCCTCCGGCGAGCAGAGCATTTGCTCAAAATATAGGCAGATGCAATATCGCGTGCCCGCATTTCCATCATCCGCCGCAATAATGTTGCGATGCGGCCAAGCAATTGTAGCGGTTTGCGTCTTGGCACGTTAATTGTTTGGTAGCATGCAAGGGGGGATTCGGGAGAGGCGCGCTGCGCCCGCCCGGCTTGCCTGCACAATGTCATGGCGGTGCTGGGCAACCCGCGCCGTTCTTTCCCATCAGCACCGCGCCGTCAGGGCGAGGTGGCCGAGCACAGGATGATCAGGACCACATGAAAAAGATCGAAGCGATCATCAAACCCTTCAAGCTCGACGAAGTGAAGGAAGCGCTGCACGAAGTGGGCGTGTCCGGCATCACCGTGACCGAGGCCAAGGGCTTCGGGCGGCAAAAGGGGCATACCGAGCTGTACCGCGGTGCGGAATACATCGTCGATTTCCTGCCCAAGGTGAAGCTGGAAGTGGTGGTTGACGATGCGCTGGCCGACCGCGTGGTCGAGGCGATCGCGGCTGCCGCACAGACCGGACGCATCGGCGACGGCAAGATTTTCGTGATCCCGGTGGAAACCGCTCTGCGCATCCGCACGGGAGAACGCGATAACGACGCGGTCTGAACAACAGCGCGCGATCCAAGGAGAGGCCTGCCTCGGCAAGGCTGCAAGAACACACGTCAGTTTCACCAAAGGGGGGCCCGGCAACAGGCCCGGACCGGATTTCATGAAGAGGGAAAGCTAAGATGGCAAAAACCGCCAAAGACATTCTGGCAATGATCAAGGAAAACGAGATCGAGTGGGTCGATGTCCGCTTCACCGATCCCAAGGGCAAGTGGCAGCACCTCACGATGTGCGCCGGCGTCATTGGCGAGGATGAGCTCGAAGACGGTCTGATGTTCGACGGATCGTCGATCGAAGGCTGGAAGGCGATCAACGAATCCGACATGATCCTGCGCCCCGACATGGACGCGGCGTACATCGATCCGTTCTCGGCCGATCCGATGCTGATCCTGTTCTGCGACATCGTCGAGCCCGGCACCGGCGAGCTGTATGCCCGTGATCCGCGCAGCACCGCCAAGCGCGCCGAAGCCTATCTGCAGTCGACCGGCATCGGCGACACCGTCTATGTCGGCCCCGAAGCCGAATTCTTCATGTTCGACGATGTGCGCTTCTCGGACGGCTATGCCGGATCGATGTTCTCGATCGACGATATCGAACTGCCGACCAACTCGGGCCGCGCCTATGAAAGCGGCAACCTGGGCCACCGTCCGCGCGCCAAGGGCGGCTATTTCCCGGTTGCACCGGTCGACAGCGTCGTCGACATCCGCGCCGAGATGGTCAGCACCATGCTTGAAATGGGCCTGCCCTGCGACAAGCACCACCACGAGGTCGCCGCCGCGCAGCACGAACTGGGCCTCACCTTCGGCACGCTGACCGAGACCGCCGACCGCATGCAGATCTACAAGTATGTCGTGCACATGGTCGCGCAGGCTTACGGCAAGACGGCAACGTTCATGCCCAAGCCGATCAAGCAGGACAACGGATCGGGCATGCACACCCACATCTCGATCTGGAAGGAAGGCAAGCCGCTGTTCGCTGGCAACGGCTATGCCGGCCTGTCCGACATGTGCCTGTACTTCATCGGCGGCGTCATCAAGCACGCCAAGGCTCTCAACGCCTTCACCAACCCGACCACCAACAGCTACAAGCGCCTGGTGCCTGGCTTCGAAGCACCGGTGCTGCTCGCGTATTCGAGCCGCAACCGCTCGGCATCGTGCCGCATTCCTTATGGTACCGGCGAGAAGGCCAAGCGCGTGGAATTCCGTTTCCCCGACGCGATGGCCAACCCGTACCTGTGCTATTCGGCGCTGCTGATGGCAGGCCTCGACGGCATCCAGAACAAGATCCATCCCGGCGAGGCGATGGACAAGAACCTGTACGACCTGCCGCCCGAAGAGCTGAAGGAAGTGCCCACCGTCTGTGCGTCGCTGCGCGAAGCGCTCGACTCGCTGATTGCCGATCACGACTTCCTGCTCAAGGGCGACGTGTTCCTCAAGGACCAGATCGAAGCCTATATAGACATGAAGTGGGCCGAAGTCAGCCGCTGGGAAACGACCCCTTCGCCGGTCGAATTCGACATGTATTACAGCTGGTAAGCTGGCGGCGTATTGCGCACAAAAAAAAGCGCCTCGGGGAAACCCGGGGCGCTTTTTTGTGTCGGTAGAGCTTGCGCTACTCAGCGGCAGCGTGCGCCGTTGCGGTCGATCGCCCGTCCAGCGGCCGCGCCACCAAGAGCGCCCAGGATCGTGCCCAAAGTGTCGGAACCGCCTGGTGCGATCACGTTACCCAGCACGCCGCCTGCGACGCCGCCGACGATCAGACCGGTGGTGCCATCGGAGCGGCGGCAGTAATAGCGGCCATCCTGGCCCCGATAGACGCGGTCGTTGCGGCTGAGGCGGCGCTCGCGATAGCGCCGGTCGTCGCGGTAATAGCGTCCGGCATCGTAGCCACCGTAGGATGGATCCGGGCGGTTATAGTCGTATTGCCGAGCGTTGCTGAAACCGCGATCGTTGAAGCCCGATCCGGCGCAGCCGCTGACGACCGTCGCCGCAGCAATCGCAGCGCCCACAGTCCATGCCTTGGTGGTGAAAAGTGTCATGATGTTCCTCGCTTTTTGCTGAAGCATGGACGCGCCGCCGCTGCGTTCCGTTCCGCGGAAACCGGATTTTTGAAGGGCCTGGCCTAAACCCGCGCCATCGCGCCTTCCCTGCCGCCGTCATTCGGGGCAAGCTGCCAGCGATGCGCCTCCTGATCCTTGTCCTGCTCAGCGTGCTGCTGACCTCCTGTGATGCCGGGCCTGCGGCATCGGACAGCACGCCTGGACCAGACCGACTGGTCCGGCTAACCGATTCCGAGATCCGCGGACTGGACCCGCAGGTCTATTCCGACATCGCCTCGCTGCGAGTGGCGGCGGACCAGTTCGAAGGGCTGACCCGGTTCGATGGCGCCGGCCGCGCGGTAGCAGGGCTTGCGCGCGACTGGACCGTCTCGGCTGACGGCCGGGTCTGGCGGTTTACGCTGAGCGACGGACTGCGCTTTTCGGATGGCTCTGCGATCACCGCTGCGGTGTTCGAGGCGGGGTGGCGGCGGCTGAACGATCCTGCCACCGGATCGCCGCACACCGCGCTGTTCGCGGCGATTGCTGACGTGAGGGCAGATGGCGAGCGCGTGGTGATCGTGACGCTCAACGCCCCCTTCCCGCAAATCCCGGCCCTGCTGGCGCACCCGGCCATGGCCGCGCTGCCGCTGCACCGGACTGGTGGCGCGCAGGGCGACTGGACTGCCGAACGCCCGCTGGTCACCTCCGGCCCCTATCGCACCCGCGACTGGCGGCTCAACGACCGGCTGGTGATGGAGCGCAACCCGCGCTGGCACGGCGGCCGCGCGCCCATCGCTATGGTGGTGTGGAAGCCGGTGGACGATGCGCTCGCCGGGATGCGGCTGTTCCTGGCGGGCGATGCCGATATCTCGGGCGACTTTCCACAGAGCCGCCACGGCTGGCTGGTTGCGCAAAGGCCGCAAGCGGTGCGCACCGGCGATTATCTGGGCAGCTATTACTTCACGCTCAACACCCGCAAGCCGCCGTTCGACGACGCGCGGGTGCGCAAGGGCCTGAGCATGGCGGTGGACCGCGAATGGATCGCGCGTGCGTTGCTGCCGATGGGCAACGCACCTGCCTATGCGATCGTGCCGCCCGCGCTCGCCGGAGGTGCAGCGGTGCAGCCGGACTGGGCGGCCTGGCCGCTCGCGCAGCGCCAGCGCGAGGCGCGGCGGCTGATCACGACGGCGGGCTTTTCCCCTGCAAAACCGCTGCGTTTCGAAATCCGGATAAACTCGTCGGCTGAACATCGCCGAATGGCCGTAGCCCTGGCGGCGATGTGGAAGCCGCTGGGGGTCGAGGCGAGCATCCTCAACAGCGAACCTGCGCTGCATTTTGCCGCGATGCGCCGCGGCGACTTCCAGATGGCGCGCTCGGGCTGGATCGCCGATCTGCCCGCGCCGGAAAACTTTCTTGGCGTTCACCGGTCGGACTCGGGCGAGGTCAATTATTCGGGCCATGCCGATCCGGTGTTCGATGCGCTGCTCGATACCGCGATGGCCACCGCTGATCCGCCGGCGCGGCTGGCCGCGATGCGCGCAGCTGAGGCGCGGCTGCTGGAGGCCATGCCGGTCATCCCCTTGTGGTATTATCGCAGCGGCGCGCTGGTCGCGCCCCGTGTGACCGGCTGGATCGACAATCCCGGCAACGTCCACCCCAGCGCCGCGTTGTCGCTTCGCCGCAGCCCTGCTATCGCCAGCGGCAGCGGCACCGGGTTGAAAGGCGGACAATGACACGCGTTCTGGCAAGGACTTGGCGGTCGTGCAGCATCGCTGCAGTGCTCGTGCTCACCGCGTGCAGCGGATCGGACAGCTCGCCGCTGGGCATTTCGATCATCGACCCCTCGCCGGTGAACAATCTGGATGCCGCCGAGCTTGCGCCTGCCGCGGAATATCTCCGCGCAGCGACATCGCAGGGGCTGGTTCGGCTCGATTCGCTGGGCAACATCGTTCCGGCGCTCGCCGAACGCTGGATCGTCACCGATGACGGCCTCAGCTATATCTTCCGGCTGCGCAACGCGCGCTGGGAAAACGGCGATACGGTGACCTCCGAACATGTCGCGGCCGCGCTGCGCCGTCGGCTGCAGATCGAAAGCCGCACCGCGATCGGCGCGGATACCACCGAGGTGCGCGATATCAGGTCGATGACCGGGCGGGTGATCGAGATCCGCCTGCTCGCCCCGCAGCCCGATCTGCTGCGCATCCTCGCGCTGCCCGAACTTGGCATCCGCCGCAGCGGGCGGGGCTCGGGCCCGCTGGTCGCCAATCGGCAGCAATACTGGACCGTGCTGACCGAGCGCGCCGACGATCTGGTCGAAGGCGAGTTTCGTCCCCCGGTGCGTCCGCTGCAGGTCCGCACCGAAAAAGCCGCACGCGCCATCGCCCGGTTCGCGATGGGGGAAACCAGCATGGTGCTGGGCGGCAGGTTCGAGCACCTGCCCTATCTCAGCGCCGCTGCTGTTGCCGACAACACCGTGCGCGCGGATCCGGTGATCGGACTGTTCGGGCTGCTGGTGGTCGAAAACCGCGGGTTTCTGGGCGATCCCGCCAATCGCGAGTCGATTGCGCTGGCAATCGACCGCGAGGCGCTGATGACCCCGCTGGGCATCCGCGAATGGCAGACCATGACGCGGATCGTGCCGCTGGGGCTGGATCGGTACGCGCCGCTTGTGGGTGAACGCTGGGCGGATCTGTCACTCGATCAGCGCCGCGAGCTGGCGCGTGCGCGCGTAGTCCGCTGGCGGCAGGACAACGAGACGCTGCCCGTGCTGCGCATCGCCATGCCCAAGGGACCCGGCAGCCGGCTGGTATTCGGGCGGCTCAAGCGCGATCTGGCCACCATCGGCATCGACAGCCGGCTGGTGGAGGGCAAGGGCAAGGCCGACCTGAAACTGATCGACGAGGTCGCGCGTTATCGCCAGCCTTCCTGGTTCCTCAACCAGCTCGCCTGTGTCGTGCGGCCGGTGTGCGACAGGGACGGCGATGTGCTGCTCGCGCAGGCCAAGCGCGCGGGCGATCCGGCGGTTCGCGCGCAGCAGATGGCCGAGGCCGAGCTCTCGATGACCAGCGCCAACATCTACATCCCGCTGGGGGCTCCGGTGCGCTTTTCGCTGGTGCGCGGCAACGTCCCCGGCTTTGCCATCACCGCCGATGGATGGCACGCCTTGCCGGACATGGTTGCGATCCCCAGATAAGCCGCTGCAAGGGGTTGCGGAGGACAGCATGAAGACGATCCGGCCTGAACAGATGGAACAGATCAAGGCAGCCCAGCTGAAGGTCATGGGCGCTGCGCTTGCCAATGACCCCGCCTCGATCCGCAGGCGCATCGAGATGATGGAGCAGGTGCTCGAGCGCAGCTTCACCTTGCCCGGCATCAACCGCAAGGTCGGGCTGGATTTCGCGCTCGGACTGGTCCCGGTGGTCGGCGATATCGTCACCGGCGCAATGGGCCTTTACATGGTGTGGGAGGCGCGGAACCTGGGGATGTCCAAATTCCAGCTGGCGCGCATGGCTGCGAATGTCGGCTTTGACAGCCTGGTCGGCGCGGTACCGCTGGCAGGCGACCTATTCGACCTGTTCTGGCGGTCGAATACGCGCAATCTCAAGATTATCCGCAAGCATCTCGACAAGCATCATCCGGCGACGCGCATTATCGAGATGTGATTCGCAATCCGAATCACCTTTCATTCGCGCGCACCCGATAGGCGGCGCACCCGAACCTGACACCGCTAGACAGCGATTCAATGCAATCGTGTGCAGAGCCTTTGCCCAGCTGACGCCGCGTAGAGCAAGGAAATCAAAGGGTTTGCCAAGCGCGAAACAATTGGTTACGCCACCGCCCTCAGGCCTCAGCAGACAAAAAAAAGGGCCAGCCCGAAGGCTGACCCGATAAAGTTTTTAGGAGAGGATGCCTGAAAGGCATGATCAATATGGGTCAGAGACCCTTATTGTGCAAGTGCGAAATAGCTTTGGATAATTGCAAAGAATGCAAGTCCACTGACGGAAAACCGCACTAAGTTCGCTATTTGCAATTGCACATTTCCGCTGCAGTGCAATAATGCTCGCCGATATGGCCATGCGACGTCTCCCCCCTTTGCGATCTCTCGAGGCATTTTTGCGTGTCGCGCGACTCGGCTCGGCCAAGGCCGCGGCCAGCGAGCTTGCGCTCTCGCCCTCGGCGCTGAGTCGCCGGATCGGCGGGCTGGAAGACTTTGTCGGCAAGAAACTGTTCAAGCGCCACAACCAGCAGCTCAAGCTCAACGAGGCGGGCGAGGCGCTCTTTGCCAGCGTTGCCCCCGCGATCGACGCGCTTGCCGATGCGGTCGCCGCGCACATGGATGACAGCCGGGTGCTGCGCCTGCGGCTGGGAATGCTGCCGCTGTTCGGCAGCCAGCGGCTGGTCCCGCGGCTGGGCGAGCTGCGCAGGCTCTATCCGCTGCTGCACATCGATGTCGATACCTCGGGCCATGGCGAGGCTCGGCTGGGCGACACGCTCGATGCCGCGATCATCCTGTCGGAAAATCCCGATCCATCGCTGCACTCTGTGCGGCTCGATCGCAATTATGTCTATGCGATCGCCTCGACTGAGCTGGTGGAGAGCCTGGGGTCCACCCCCGATCTGGAGCGGCTCAACCGCCAGACGATCCTGATCCACAACGACATGCCGGAATCGTTCGAGGCCTGGAAACACGCGCTGGGGCTGGTCGACCTGCAACCGGCATCGATCGACCATATCGACAGCGGGCCGCTGATGCTCGAAGCTGCAGCCCAGGGCCTGGGCATCGCGATCATGCACGACGATCACCTCACCCGCTCGGGCGACACCCGGCTGGCAAAGCTGTTCGATGTCCGGGTGGAAAGCCCCTACAGCTACTGGTTCGTGTGCAAGCCCCGCGCGCTGGAAACCCGGGCTGTGCGGCTGTTCCATGACTGGCTGGTCGACGCGGGGATTTGAACCTTCAATCCTCCCCGAGCTCGTCTCGGGGAGGTGGCAGCGCGCAGCGCTGACGGAGGGGCAGTCGCGCGAACGTCAGCGCTATACCCCTCCACCCTTCGCTGGCGCGAACGGTCCCCCTCCCCGAGCAAGCTCGGGGAGGAATGTTCTCAAGCCACCGTTGCCGATGCGATCACGCCGGGCTTTGCGGGCGGTTCGCCCTTGGGCAGCGCGTGGACGTGTTCCATGCCTGAGGTCACCTGGCCCCATACCGTGTACTGGCGATCGAGGAATCGCGCATCATCGAGGCAGATGAAGAACTGGCTGTTGGCGCTGTTGGGGTCCATCGTGCGCGCCATCGAGCAGACGCCCTCGACGTGCGGCTCGTCGTTGAATTCTTGGCGGAGATCGGGCTTCTTCGATCCGCCGGTGCCGGTGCCGTTGGGGCAGCCGCCCTGCGCCATGAAGCCCGCGATCACGCGGTGGAACTTCACGCCGTTGTAGAAGCCTTCATTGGCCAGTTCGACGATGCGCTCGACATGGCCGGGGGCAAGATCAGGGCGCAGCTTGATGACGACATCGCCGCCGTCCTGGATGTGAAAGGTAAGCGTCTCAGCGGTCATATGCAGTCCTTTGATGGCATGAGAGGGATTTGGTGGCACGAGAAATGCTGCCGCCGATATAGCGACGCGCAGGCGAATGTCACCCCCGGCGACACCCGCCGCATCGGGATTGCTTTTGCAGGTGCGAACCGCCACACACTCGGTGATTCCCGCGCGCGGGATACACCCATTCCCACAGAAAGGAGCAGGCCATGACCGACCCATCCGATGCCCAGCTCCACGATCATGCACCCCATGATGCCATGGATGCCAGCACCAGCCTGGACGAGGACAACCGCCTGCTGCCGGGCTTTGTCAGCCAGGTGTGCGATGCGCTCGACGAAGGCGACGACGAGGCCGTCTATGATCTGGTCGAGCCGCTGCACCCCGCAGATATCGCCGACCTTTTCGAGCTGGTCGAGCGCGAGTATCGCGGGCCGCTGGCGCGCGCGATCACCGATCTGCTGGGCGCAGACGTGCTCACCGAACTCAACGATTATGTCCGCGATGACGTGATCGACGCGCTGCCTGCCGCGCAGGTGGCGGAGCTCGCCGGGCAGCTGGAAACCGATGACGCGGTGGCGATCATCGAGGAGATGGAAGAGGCCGACCAGCGCGCGGTGCTGGCCGAGCTGGAACCTGCAGACCGCGCCGCGATCGTCGATGCGCTCTCCTTCCCCGAGGAATCCGCCGGCCGACTGATGCAGCGCGATCTGGTCGCGGTGCCTGAGCACATGAACGTCGGCCAGCTGATCGATTATCTGCGCGAACATGCCGATCTCACCACCGAGTTCTGGGAAATCTTCATCGTCGATCCGCAGCATCGCCCGGTCGGCACCTGCCAGCTGAGCTGGATTCTGCGCACCCCGCGGCACATCGCGCTCGCCGATGTGATGAAGCGCGACCAGACGCTGATCCCCACCGACATGGACCAGGAAGAGGTCGCGCTGCGCTTCCAGAAATATGCGCTGATCTCTGCCGCCGTCATCGATGGCGCGGGACGCCTTGTCGGGCAGATCACGGTCGATGACATCATCCACATCGTCCAGGAGGAAGCGGGCGAGGATATCCTGCGCATGTCGGGCGCGGGCGATGGCGACATCAACGAGCCGATCCGCCAGTCCTACAGCAGCCGCGTGCGCTGGCTGATCGCCAATCTGGGCACAGCCTTGGTCGCCAGCAGCATCATCGCGCTGTTCGGCGGCGCGATCGAGCAATTGGTGGCATTGGCGGTGCTGATGCCGATCGTCGCTTCGGTCGGCGGCAATGCCGGCACGCAGACGATGGCGGTCGCGGTGCGCGCGCTGGCGATGAACCAGCTGACGCAATCGAACACCCGCCGCATCATCGCCCGCGAACTGCGCATTGCGGTGCTCAACGGCGCCACCGTCGCGGTGCTCACCGGCGCGGGCACCGCGCTCGTCTTTGCCGATGCGATGCTGGGCGGGGTGATCGCGCTTGCCATCCTGGTCAACATCATCATCGCCGGCATGGCGGGCGTGATCGTGCCGGTCACGCTCGACCGGCTGGAACAGGACCCTGCGGTCGCCAGTTCGGTATTCGTGACGATGATCACCGATTCCATGGGCTTTCTGGCGTTTCTGGGCCTGGCGGTCGCAAGCGGGCTGGCGAGCTTCTGATCCCGATGGCGCTCAGCATGACCAAGATCGCGTTTGGCGCGCAGAGCGCAGCATCGCTGCGCCAATGGCTGGAAAGCCACGCCCCGCTGGGCGAAGCGCGGCTGACCACGCGCTACATGCCCAAGCGCCACGAGGAGATGGCGGGCGGTTCGCTTTACTGGATCTTCAACAAGGCGATCATCGGCCGCAGCCCGTTGCTGGGCTTCATGGACAACGGCCAGGGACGCTACTGGATCAGGGTCGAGCCACGGCTGATCGCAGTCCAATCCATCCCCCGCCGCGCGCACCAGGGCTGGCGCTATCTCGAACCTGCAGATGCGCCCGCAGACCTGGGCGAGGGGATGGACGCCGCCGACCTGATGCCCGCAGAGATGCTGGGCGAACTGGCGAGGCTGGGGCTGGTGTAGGAGATCGTCACCATTTACTGGCCCTCCCCCCCAACCCGCTCAGCCTGAGCCTGTCGAAGGCCCCGCGCCACTGGTGCCGGATGGCATCCGGTTTTTCGCAAGAATAGAGACTAATTGCCAATCACCAGCGATCAGAGCCTCTTTCTTTGCACGAGACCAGCCCTTGATCTGCCGCTCGACGGCAAAGGCGTCATCGCGCGTACCAAAATCTTCGGACCAGACGAGCGTCACAGGACGCCGCTTCGCAGTATATCCGCCCAGTGTACCGGCCTGATGCTGTAATAGGCGATGCTCCAGATCATCGGTATGTCCAGCATAATAGCTGCCATCATTGCATCGCAGCAAGTATGCGTAAAAAGCCATGTCCGCACGCTACCGTTATAGCGTGGCCTTCGACAAGCTCAGGCTGAGCGGACCTTTGCATGATTTTGCTGCAGAACAGCGCGGGGCCTTCGACAAGCTCAGGCTGAGCGGAGGTGGGTCGACATTGCTGCGGGATGGCCCTCAAGCCAATGCCTTCTCCCGCACCTTGCGGATCACATTGACGAAGGTTTCGGCATCCTGCGCGCCGGGGACCAGATACTTGCCGTCGAAGATGATCGCGGGAACGCCGCTGATGCCCTGTTCGATCCAGTGGTCGAGATGCGCGCGGACTTCGGCTTCGTTGTCGGGATCGTTGAGCACCGCGCGGCCCTCGTCCGGGTCTAGGCCGATCGCGGCGACCACGTCGAGCAGCACCTCTTCATCGCTGATATCGCGGTTGTCCTGGAAATACGCCGCGAACAGCGCCAGCTTGAGCCGTGTCTGCGCCTCGCAGCCTTGCGTGTCGCCTGCCCAGGTGAGCAATTGGTGCGCCTTGAAGGTGTTGTAGATACGCATGCCAGGGGCATGGTTGAACTCAAAACCCAGCCGCTCGCCGGTTTCCTTCAGCCGCGAGCGGTTGGCCGCGCTCTGCTCTGCACTGGCGCCGTATTTGCGCGCGACATGCTCGGAAATCGCCTCGCCCTCGGGCGCCATCTTCGGGTTGAGCTCGAACGGGTGCCAGGTGATCTGTGGCTCAACCTCGTCGCCGACGATATCGAGCGCCTTTTGCAGCTGCTTGTAGCCGATGATGCACCACGGGCAGACCACGTCTGACACGATATCGATCTTGAGCGGATGGGCGGTCATTGTCGGTCTCCGGTAGTTGAACTGTCGGCGCGCCCCGGCGAAGCGCAGCATATCGCGTTTTGCCGGGCCTGTCAGCCTATCAGTCTGTCAGCCTGTGGTGACCATCAACGCGTTGGAACCGGGGTTTCTCCCGAATAATCGTAGAAACCGCGCTTGGTCTTGCGGCCCAGCCAGCCGGCCTCGACATATTTGACCAGCAGCGGCGCGGGGCGGAACTTGGGGTCGCCGGTCGAGCTGTGCAGCACCTGGGTGATGCTGAGGCACGTATCCAGCCCGATGAAATCGGCAAGCGTCAGCGGGCCCATCGGATGGTTGAGCCCGAGCTGCACGGCGGCGTCGATGTCTGGAATCGTCGCCACGCCCTCGCCCAGCGCAAAGCACGCTTCGTTGAGCATCGGCAGCAGGATGCGATTGACGATGAAGCCGGGCGCGTCATTGGCCTGCACCACGCGCTTGCCGATCCGCTCTGCGTACGCGCGGACGAAATCGACCGTCGCATCCGAAGTGGCAAGCCCGCGGATTAGCTCGATCAGCCCCATGACGGGCACCGGATTGAAGAAGTGCACCCCGACAAATCGCGACGCATCCGTTGTGGCGGCGGCCATGCGGGTGATCGGGATCGACGAGGTATTGCTGGCGAGGATCGCGTCGCTTGCCAGCACCTTGCCGACATTCTCGAAGATCGTGCGCTTGATGTCCTCGCGCTCGGTCGCCGCCTCGATGATCAGGCCTGCCTCGGCCATCTTGGCATAGTCACCGACGGGCTCGATCCGCGCCAGCGCGGCATCGGCGTCGGCAGCATCCATTTTGCCCTTTTCGACCGCACGCGCCAGCTGCTTGGCGATGCCAGCCTTGCCCTTTTGCGCGAGCTCCACCGACACGTCGGAGAGGAAAACATGATAGCCTGCCTGCGCACTGACCTGTGCGATGCCCGCGCCCATCTGGCCCGCGCCGATAACTGCCATTTTGTCCATAAGTGCCTCTTTCTGGTGCCGCTGGAATAGGATAGGCCCGCCGCATAACCGATGATTCCGTCTCTGGCTAGGATCGAGAAACACCCATGCTGATGCCCGCCCTGCTCATCGCCGCGACGGTTGCCGCCGCGCCCGCGGATCAGACCCCCGGCGAGGTCAGGACCTTCAAGGACTGGTATGTCGCCTGCGACAATGTGTGGTCCTGCGAGGCGGGAACGCTGGCGGAAGAAGGCGGCGACTTCACCACCGCGATGGCGGTGCGCATCCGGCGCGAAGGCGGACCCGACGCACCCTTCCGTATCGAACTCACCCCGCCCGAGGAAATGGCGACCGGCCCGGCACGGCTGAAGATCGACGCGCGCCCGGCGCTCAGCGGCACGCAGGACACCGAAGGCGACACCTGGTTGGACGAAGCGCAGTCGCTCGCGATCGCCCGCGCGCTCGCCAATGGCAGCAAGGCGGCGCTTGTCCTGTCCGATGGCAAGTCGGTGGCATTGTCGCTCGCCGGATCATCAGCGGCGCTGCGCTATATCGATGCGGTGCAGCAGCGCGCGGGCACGCTCGGCGCGGTCATCGCCACCGGTGCCAAGCCCGACACCGCCCTGCCCCCGGCGCTGCCGCAGCTGACCGCGCGCGCCGCCTCGAAGCTCACCGAGCTTCCCGACCTCAAGCGATACCCTGAGATCATCGCCGAAACCGGGTGCGAATACCGGATGGAGGGGGTGGAAGACACCGTGCACCCGCTGGGCCAGCGCGGCGGGCTGGACATGGCACTGGTGCTGATCGCCTGCGATTCGGGTGCGTATAATTTCGGCTCGGCAGTCATGGTCGCCACCCGTCCGATGGAAGACCCCAATGCGGGATGGGAATTTGCCGCCGCCAAGTTCGACAGCCCCACCGGCTGGGGCGGCGATGATCAGGTGCCGCAGGTGGTCAACGCCGATTTCACCCCCGAAACCGGTACGCTTTATGATCGCGCGAAGGGTCGCGGCATCGGCGATTGCGGCGTCGCCAGCAGCTATGTCTGGGATGGCGAGATGTTCCGCCTCAGCGAAAAGCACGAAATGGGCGAGTGCCGCGGCGTGTGGGAATGGCCGCGGGTGTGGACCACCGAGGTCTCGGTGGTGCGCTGACCCGCCTCAGAGCGTGCGCGTCATGCACATGCTGAACGGGTCTTCGCTATAGTCGCCAAAGGGCTCACATCGCTCGAAGCCATGCTTGCGGTACAATGCGTGCGCCGGGTGGAAGGGCTCGGGCAGGCCGGTCTCGAGGCTGAGCCGGCAATAGCCGCGCGCGCGTGCCTCGGCGATCAGATGCACCAGCATCGCCTCGCCCAGCCCGCGCCGCAGGAATGCAGGATCGGTTCGCATCGACTTGAGCTCGCCATGGCCGGAATCGATCTGCTTGAGCGCGCCGCACCCGGCCAGCCGCCCATCGACGCGCAGCGCGTAGAAGGACACATCGCCCGCGCGCAGCCGTTCGACCGGAAAGGCATGCACCGAACAGATCGGCGAATGCAGCTGCATCTGGTCGAGATGATAGCGCAGCAATGCGACGATATCCTCGCCGCTCAGATCATCCTGTTCGATCGTGATCGTCTGATCCATGCCTGCCATCCCCTTGCAGCGGAACCTTTGCCCCGGTGAGACATTGCGACAGCACAGCTGCGGTTGCCACTCAAAGTTTGCGTGACCGTCCAAAGGTCTTTAATCGCCCGGCCTTGTCGTTCGCCTTGGACCTGGGAAGCTGAATATGCGCCTGATCCTGTTGCTTGGAGCCCTGTCGATGTCGTCTGCCGCCCCCGCCTCCGCCAAGCCCGAAACCACCGCAGAGCCGGGCTGGTCGCTGGTCATCCATGGCGGCGCCGGAATTCTCGAACGCTCGCGTGTCTCGCCCGAGACCGACGCCGCGGTGCGCAGTGCGCTCGACAAGGCGCTCGAGGCCGGATCGGCGGTGCTGCAGAGCGGCGGCGCAGCCCTGGACGCGGTTCAGGCAGCGATCCTGGTGCTGGAGGACGACCCCAATTTCAACGCCGGGCACGGGGCGGTGTTCACCTACGAAGGCACGAACGAGCTCGACGCCGCGGTCATGCAGGGTATCGATCGCAAGGCCGGCGCAATCGCGCGCGCGCACCACACCCGCAACCCCATCCTGCTGGCGCGCAAGGTGATGGAGGAAAGCCCGCACGTGCTGCTTTCGGGCGAAGGCGCGGACCGCTTCTCCAAGGAACAGGGGCTCGAGCAGGTCGACAACGCCTATTTCGGCACGCCCGAGCGCAAGCGCCAGCTGGAGGAGCTCAAGGCGAAGAAGGTCGGCTGGTTCGATGTCGATCTGAAATACGGCACCGTCGGCGCAGTCGCGCGCGATGCGCAGGGCCATGTCGCAGCGGGCACCTCGACCGGGGGCCTGACCGGCAAGCGCTATGGCCGCATCGGCGATTCCCCGCTGATTGGCGCTGGCACCTATGCCGATGACCGCGCGTGTGCGATCTCCGCCACGGGCGCGGGCGAATTCTTCATCCGCGTCGGCGTGGCGCACGAAATCTGCACCCGCATCCGGATGAAGGCCGAGGCGCGCGCCGAGTTCCTGACGCAGGAAGCCGAGCGTGGCGGCACCCGGCTCGACGCCGCGGCGCAGGCCAGGCTGATCGCAGCAGCGCTCACCGCCGAGGAGGTGCAGGCCATCGCCGATGCGGTGATCGGCGAAATGGGCGCGTTGGGCGGTTCGGGCGGGATCATTTACCTCACCCCTTGGGGCCATCAGGGCTACAGCTTCGACACCCCGGGCATGTACCGCGGCATGGCGAGCAGCGACGGCAGCAGGAGCGTCGCGATCTACGGCGACGAATAAGGGTCAGCTGCGCGGCTTGCCGGTCTTGGCCAGCCTGGCCTTCTCCCGCGTGATGAACTCTTCCATCTTGGCCTCCATAACCGGCAGCGGCACCGAGCCCAGATTGAGGAAGGTGTCGTGGAACGGCCGCTGGTCGAACCCGGCGCCAAGCTCCGCCTCGGCCTTGGCGCGCATCTTTCGCAATGCAAGCTCACCCAGCTTGTAGGCGAGCGCCTGTGCCGGCCAGGAGATATAGCGGTCGACCTCGGTCTCGACATCGCGCTGCGCCAGCGCGGTATGGCCCGCCAGATAGTCGATCGCCTTCTGCCGGCTCCAGCCCTTGGTGTGGATGCCGGTATCGATCACCAGCCGCACCGCGCGCCACATCTCGAAGGTCTGGCGGCCGAATTCCTCATAGGGGGTTTCATACAGGCCAAGCTTGGTGCCCAGCCATTCGGTGTACAGCCCCCAGCCCTCGCCATAGCCCGAGAAATAGGTCTGGCGACGGAAGTCCGGCCGATCTGGCGCCTCGAGCGCGACTGCTGCCTGGAAGCTGTGCCCCGGGATGCATTCGTGCAGCGTCAGCGCGGTGAGGTTGTACAAGGGCCGCGAGGGCAGGTCGTAGGTGTTGAACAGGCAGCTATCCAGCCCGCCGCGCCCCGAGGTGTAGATCGGCGCGATGACATCGGGCACCGGCAGGATGGTGAAGCGATAGCGCGGCAGGAAATTGAACGTTTCCTTGAGCTTGCCGTCCATTCTCTTTGTCACATACGCCGCATAGGAGAGCAATTCACGCGGGGTCTTGGCATAGAATTGCGGGTCGGTGCGCAGGAACTGCAGGAATTCGGGGAACGTGCCCTTGAACCCGGTTTCGCGCATCGTCTTCTGCATGTCCGCATCGATCCGCGCGACCTCCTTGAGGCCGATCTCGTGGATCTCGTCGGGGGTCAGATCGAGCGTGGTGTAGAGCTTGATCTGGTCCTGATAGAAGGCCTTGCCATTGGGCAGCGAGTACGCGTCGATCTGCGTGCGCGCCTTGGGCATATACTCGCCCCGCATGAAGGTCAGCAGCTTGGCATAAGCGGGTGCGACCGATGTCTCGATTGCTTTCAGCGCATCGGCGCGCAACTTTGCCTGCTGCGCCGCAGGGATGCTCTCGGGCATCGTACGGAAGGCATCGTAGAACGGGTTCGCCTCGCCGGTGACGGAATAGGCCTCGATCGTCGCATCGCGCCCCTCGATCGCGACCCGCGGTACGGTGTAGCCGCGTGCGAGGCCCGCGCGCATGTTGACGATGTTCTCGTCGAAATAGCGCGGAATGTCGTTCATCCGCCCCAGATAGCGGCGATAGCTGGCGGCGCTGGGGAAGCCCTGGCGCGGGTTCAGCCCGCCCCAGAAGAAGGTGTCGCTGTTGAACGGCGCCTCATAGGTCTTGTGCTCGATGCTGTTGGCATTCTCCCACACCGACTGGCGAAAGACCGCAGCGTTGACCTGCTCTTCGGGCGAGAGCTGGTCCATCGGGATCAAATCGAGCTGGCGCAGCACATCGGTCCAATAAGCCAGCCGACGCGCCTGCGCCTCGGCGGTGACGTCGCCCAGCGTGTCGCCCTGGATCCAGCGCCCACCCTCCTTCACCCGCGCATATTCGGCCTGCCGCCACTCCCATTCGGCGTCGTAAAGCGCACGCAGCGTGGCATCCATGGGGCCCGGCGCGCTCTTCGTCTCGGCAACCGGGGTAGCGGGCGCGGGATCGTCCTGCGCAAACGCGGGCGCGGCCTGGATGGCCGCAGCGCCCATCAGAAACGAAGCGAGAAGACGTGATGCGCGCATAATCGAGGACCCCGGATGGCAGTGTTCTGGTGCGCCGCATTAGACGCAGGACGGGGTCGCAGGGTCAAGGGGCTCGGCGCAGCTATCGTATACAAATCAGCGCAAATAGCTGTTTTAATGAGACTACAGGTACTGTCTCATCGTCACCCCCGCGCACGCGGGGGTGACGCTTTCTCTTGTCGGCAGCGGCAAAGCGGGATTCCCGCGTGCGCGTGAATGACGGGTCAGGCCTAGCGCCTCTTGAGCAGCGCCGATCGCAAACACCGGCAGACGACCTCATTTCGCTGGTTGATCAGCTCATGCGTGAACGTGACGATCCCGGCATTGGGGCGCGACTTGGATTCCTTGAGTTCGGTCACTTCGCTGGTCGCGCGCATGGTATCACCGATGAACACCGGCTTGGGCATGACGAGCTTGTCGTACCCCAGATTGGCGACCAGCGTGCCCAAGGTCGTCTCCCCCACCGACAGCCCGACCATCAGGCTGAACGTGAAGGTGCCGTTGACGAGGATCTGCCCGAACTCGCTCGCCTTGGCCGCCTCGACATCGAGATGCAGCGGCTGCGGGTTGTGCGTCATCGTGCTGAACAGCAGATTGTCGGTCTCGGTCACCGTCCGCCGGATCTCATGCTCGATCCGGTCACCGACCTGCCATTCGTCGTAAAATTTGCCTGCCATTGCGTCTCACCTTTAAAGCTCTCGCCAGTCCGAGGGCTGCGCCACCTTTCCCCTCTCCCCTCCGAGGGAGAGGGTTGCGCAGACTTGGCAGCTTGCTGCCTAGTCGAAGCTGGGAGAGGGGGAAGCCGGGGTAGCGATCATTCATGGCCTGTCGGCCACTCACCCTCTTCCAACTTCGCCTAGCCTCGCTGCGCTCAGCAAGGCTTCGTATCCTTCTCCCGTCAAGGGAGAAGGCTTCGCGCCCTACTCCGCCGCAGTCTCGATCCGCACCAGCAACGCCTCGACCTGCACCTGCGCACCCTCGCTGGCGTTCAATTCCGCCACCACGCCATCGAACGGCGCGACCAGCGAATGCTCCATCTTCATCGCCTCCAGCGTCAGCAATTTCTGCCCCTTGGTGACCGACTGACCCGCGGTCACATCCACCGCGATGACCTTGCCCGGCATGGGCGAAAGGATCGAACCGCTCCCCGCCGCCGCATGACCGGATCCGCGGGCAGCGATATCGAACGCATAGGCTGTCCCGTCCGCAAACAGGATCGCCTGGTCGCCCTGGATATGCCCCGTGACAACCGCAGCATCGGTGTTTTCGGGAAGGTAATAGTCGGCGGCATCGTCTCCGACGGACACGATCTGGTCGCCGATCATCGCGACATCGACTGTTCGGGTTTCACCGCCGCTTGCCAGCGTGACGCGATGCACGGGCGCAGCGTTCAAACGGAAGCCGGCATTGTGGACCGGCTCGGTGCTGTCGTGCACCAATCTCGCCGCCACCTCGAACAGGGCATCCTCGGGCTCGCTGGGCGGGATCAGCGCGTCGCCAGCCTTGGCGATGAAACCGGTATCCAGATCGGCCTCGACAAAGCTGTCCGACCACAAGGCACGCACCAGAAAGCCCGCATTGGTCCTCACGGGCCAGACTTCGGTCTCGCTGACGGCATGCGCCAGCGCGGATATGGCATCGCTGCGGGTTTCGCCATGGCAAACGATCTTGGCGATCATCGGGTCATAAAAGGGCGAGACCGCCCCGCCCTGCTCGACCCCGGTCTCGACGCGGTCTGCCTCACCGAACACCAGGTGCTCCAGCTGTCCCGTGCTCGGCAGAAACCCCTTCGCCGGATCTTCCGCATACAACCGCGCTTCCATCGCCCAGCCGTTGATGCTGAGCTCTTCCTGCTTGAGCGGGATCGGCTCGCCGCTCGCCACGCGCAGCTGCCATTCGACGAGGTCGACCCCGGTGATCTCCTCGGTCACCGGATGCTCGACCTGCAGCCGGGTGTTCATTTCCATGAACCAGATGCGGTCGGCGCGCAGACCTTCGGAGCCATCGGCGATGAACTCGATCGTGCCCGCGCCCTCGTAATCCACGGCTTTCGCTGCGCGCACCGCAGCGCCGCACACCGCCTTGCGGGTCGCCTCGTCCATGCCGGGCGCAGGCGCTTCCTCGATCACCTTCTGGTGGCGGCGTTGCAGCGAGCAATCGCGCTCGAACAGATGGACGACATTGCCGTGACTATCGCCGAACACCTGCACCTCGATATGGCGGGGGCTTTCGATCCATTTTTCCAGCAGCACGACATCATTGCCGAAACTCGCCGCCGCCTCACGCTTGCAGCTAATCAGCGCATCGGCGAAGTCCGCCGCCACATCGACCTTGCGCATCCCCTTCCCGCCGCCGCCCGCGACCGCCTTGATCAGCACCGGATAGCCAATCTTGGCCGCTTGTTCGGCGAGGAAATCGGGGTCCTGATTGTCCCCGAGATAACCCGGCGTGGTGGGCACGCCCGCTGCGTCCATCAGCTTTTTCGCCGCATCCTTCAGGCCCATGGCGCTGATCGAATCCGGCTTCGGCCCCACCCAGATCAGTCCTGCGTCGATCACGGCCTGAGCAAACTCGGCGTTCTCCGAGAGGAAACCATAGCCGGGATGGATCGCCTCCGCGCCGGTCGCCTTCGCAGCGGCGATGATCTTCTCGCCTACCAGATAGCTTTCGCGCGCAGGCGACGGCCCGATATGCACCGCCTCATCGGCCGAGCGCACGTGCAGCGCCTTGGCATCGGCGTCCGAGTAAACCGCGACCGTGCGGACACCCATGGCCCGCGCGGTGCGGATGATCCGGCAGGCGATTTCGCCACGGTTGGCGATGAGGAGGGAGTTGATCATGCTCCCAAATCCTCCCCGGCACGGGGAGGGGGACCGTCCGCAGGACGGTGGAGGGGAAGCCTCTGCAAGGCAATGTCCACGATATGCTCCACAACACTCTCCAGATTGTTTAAAACGTCTGCCGCGTTGATCCGCAGCGTGTCCATTCCGTGCAGATTCAGCCAGGCCGTCCTGCTTTCGTCAAATTCAGGCTGATCCCCGACGTCGTGATGCGCACCATCGATCTCGATGCACAGCAAAGCCTCGGCGCAATAAAAATCGAGCACATAGTGTCCGGCCGGGTGTTGCCTGCGGAACTTCAAACCCGATGGCCGTTTTCGCAGCTCTTTCCAAACCAGAACCTCAGGTAGCGACATGTCCTTCCGCAGGCGGCGGCTACGCTCAACCAAGACCCGCGGCGAACGCAGCACGGCTAAAATCCTCCCCGGCACTGGGAGGGGCACCATCCGCAGGATGGTGGAAGGGAAGCCGGATTGTGGAGTACCCCAAACGGAAGCAATATCCCGCTACCCCTCCACCGCTTCGCGGTCCCCCTCCCCCAAGGGGGAGGAATTTTGGCGCTTGGGCGCATCACATCCGGAAAACCCCAAACCGGGGCCCCTCCTCCACCGGCGCGTTGAGGCATGCCGCGAACGCCAGCCCAAGCACGTCCCTCGTCTGCGCGGGGTCGATGATGCCGTCGTCCCACAGCCGCGATGTCGCGTGATAGGGGCTGCCCTGTGCTTCGTAATCATCACGGATCGGCTGCTTGAAGGCTTCGGCCTGCTCCGGCGTCCAGCTGTCGGCATCGCGGTGAACCGTTGCCAGCACCGACGCAGCCTGCTCGCCGCCCATCACGCTGATGCGCGAGTTCGGCCAGCTGAACAGGAACCGGGGCGAGTACGCACGCCCGCACATGCCGTAATTGCCCGCGCCGAAGCTGCCGCCGATCAGCACGGTGACCTTGGGCACGCTCGCGGTGGCGACAGCGGTCACCAGCTTGGCGCCATGCTTGGCAATGCCTTCCGCCTCGTACTTGCCGCCGACCATGAAGCCCGAGATGTTCTGCAGGAACAGCAAAGGAATGCGCCGCTGGCAGGCGAGTTCGATGAAATGCGCGCCCTTGACCGCGCTTTCGCTGAACAGCACGCCGTTGTTGGCGAGGATCGCGACCGGCATTCCCCAGATATGCGCGAAACCGCATACCAGCGAACTGCCATACAGCGCCTTGAACTCGTGGAACTCGGATGCATCGACGATCCGCGCGATCACCTCGTGCACGTCATACGGCGCGCGGACGTCCGACGGGATGATGCCGTACAATTCCTCTGCGTCGAACTTCGGCGCACGCGGCTCGCGCACATCGATGTTGGGCTTGGGGATCGGGCCCAGATGCGAGACGATGTCGCGCACGATGGTCAGCGCGTGCTCGTCATTCTCCGCGACATGATCGACCACGCCCGACTTGCGCCCGTGCAGATCGCCGCCGCCCAGATCCTCGGCGCTGATCTCCTCGCCCGTCGCGGCTTTCACCAAAGGCGGGCCTGCAAGGAAGATCGTGCCCTGATTGCGCACGATCACGCTTTCGTCGGACATCGCAGGCACGTACGCGCCGCCAGCGGTGCAGCTGCCCATCACGCAGGCGATCTGCGGGATGCCCTTGGCGGACATGTTCGCCTGGTTGAAGAA
>Ga0307994_1000183_pt1 | contig 50672 bp, 45 predicted proteins | sample EllFjometagen261_FD_203171 | JGI IMG/M metagenome (GOLD analysis project Ga0307994, IMG submission 203171) | Marine microbial communities from Ellis Fjord, Antarctic Ocean - #261 | ecosystem: Environmental > Aquatic > Marine > Unclassified | place: Southern Ocean | collected 2014-11-02
AAGATGGTGTTGGAATTATAAATACCGCAAGAGGTGGTATTTTACATGAAGTGGATTTAGTATTTGCCATCGAAAGTGGTAAAGTACAATTTGCAGGTTTGGATGTTTTTGAAACAGAACCAACTCCCGCTGTTCAACTTTTAATGAATCAAGAAATTTCTTTAACGCCACATATTGGTGCTGGAACAAAAGAAGCACAAGAAAGAATAGGGCTAGAATTAGCTGAACAAATTATTAAATTATTAAGTTAATTTATGGCGATTGTAAAACCATTTAATGCAGTAAGACCCCAAAGAGACAAAGCTGCTTTGGTTTCTTCTAAGTCTTACGAATTTTATACACGCGAAATGCTAGATTCAAAATTAGCATTTAATCCATTTACATTTTTACATATTATAAACCCTGGTCATAAATATAATAAACAAGATGTTACTGGTGAATTACGCTTTAAATTGGTACATAATCGCTATTTAGAGTTTAAAGAAAATGACGTTTTTAAAAAAGATACAGTTCCGGCTTTTTATATTTATCAAAAAATAACACCCACAAATTCATTTTGTGGAATAATTACAGCAACTTCTGTTGAAGATTATCATAATGATGTTATCAAAAAACATGAAGGAACGCTTCGAGAAAGAGAAATACTTTTCGAAAACTATTTAAAAAATACTGGTTTTAATGCAGAGCCTGTACTTTTAACATATCCAGATGATGATGTAATTGCTTCAATAATTAAAAAGTATCAACAACAAAGAGCTGAATATGAGTTTTCTACAACAGATAAAGAATCACATTTACTTTGGATTGTAAATGCTAAAGATGACATCGAACAGATTATAGAAGCTTTTAAAAAAATTGATACTTTATATATCGCTGACGGTCATCATCGTTCGACATCATCTTGTTTATTAGCACAAAACATCGCCAAAGAAAATCCTAACCATACTGGTGAAGAGGATTATAACTTTTTTATGAGTTATTTATTACCAGAAAGCGAATTAAGTATTTACGAGTTTAATCGATTTATTAAAGATTTAAACGGACTAACTCCTGATGAATTTTTAATTGAATTAGATGCGTTTTTCACGATAGAAAATCGAGGTCAAAAAATATTTAAACCCAAAGAAAAACATCATTTTAGCATGTATTTGAATGGTGTGTTTTATGCTTTATATTTGCGTAAATCTATTTATAATTTCACCGACACCTTAAGTAAATTAGATGCAGAAATTTTATATCAAACGGTGTTAAATCCCATTTTAGGAATTAAAGACATTAGAAATGCTTCTAAAATCATGTATTCACAGAACAAATCTGACGGTTTAGAATTGAAGACCAAAGTTGATACTGGAAATTTTAAAGTTTCTTTTGGAATGCTACCAACAACGATACATGAGTTAAAAGAAATTGTAGATGCTAATTTATTAATGCCTCCAAAAACCACGTATATAGAACCAAAATTAAGAAGTGCATTAATTATTTATGAATTATAATATGATTGGTAAAAACCTACAATACATAAAATCTAAATTACCAAAAGAGGTTACTTTAGTTGCGGTTTCTAAAACCAAACCTATTGTTGACATACAAGAAGCATATGATGCTGGTCAACGCATTTTCGGTGAGAATAAAATTCAGGAAATGGTTGATAAATTTGATGTACTACCAAAAGACATTCAATGGCATATGATTGGTCATTTACAGAGTAATAAGGTAAAATACATGGCTCATTTTGTTGATTTAATTCACGGAGTTGATACATTAAAAACCTTAAAAGAGATTCATAAACAAGCAAAAAAACACAACAGAGTAATCAACTGTTTGTTGCAAGTAAAGATTGCGAAAGAAGATACAAAATTTGGCTTTTCTTTTGAAGAAGTTGAAGCGGTTTTATCATCAGAAGAAGTACTAGAACTCCATAACATAAAGATTGTTGGCTTTATGGGAATGGCTACATTTACTGACAATAAAGTACAACTAGAAGAAGAGTTTTTATCGCTAAAAAACTTGTTTGATAAATTAAAAACACAGCATGCATCCATCGAAACTTTATCAATGGGCATGAGTGGAGATTATCAATTAGCAATAGAAAATGGAAGCACCATGATAAGAGTTGGTAGTTCTATATTTGGTCAGAGAAATTATAATTAGTAAATTCATCCGTAAAAGAAAAGAAATTGTACGCTATATTAGATATTGAAACTACTGGAGGAAAATTTAATGAAGAAGGAATCACAGAAATCGCCATCTATAAATTTGATGGACAAGATGTTGTTGACCAATTTATTAGCTTAGTAAACCCTGAGAAACCGATTCAAGAATTTGTAGTAAAACTAACTGGAATCAGTAATAAAATGCTTAAAAATGCACCCAAATTCTATGAGGTTGCCAAACGCATTATAGAAATTACATCCGATTGTATTTTAGTCGCACACAATACCACTTTTGACTATAGAATTCTAAGTACAGAATTTGATAGATTGGGTTATGATTTTAACAGAAATACGTTATGTACTGTAGAATTAAGTCAGAAATTAATTTTAGACCAACCTTCATACAGCTTAGGAAAACTTACGAAATCTTTAGGAATACCAATGACAGATAGACATAGAGCTTCTGGAGATGCATTGGCTACTGTTCAGTTATTTAAATTATTGTTAGACAAAGACGTCAATAAAACAATTATACAAAGTTCTATAAAATATTTTGATGGAAGGCTTCAAAAACAAAAAATAAGGACTTTAATCGATGATACTCCAGCGATTCAAGGTGTTTTTTATGTGCATGATATCAATGGAAAAGTTATTTATTTAGGAAGAGGTAAAAACATTAAAGTAGAAGTAAATAAACTTTTTTTGAAAGTCACAAAAAGAGCGATTAAAGTTCAAGAAAGAATACACACCATTACTTTTAACAAAACAGGTAATGATCTTTTTACACAATTAAAATACGCAATAGAACTAGAAGCTTTATCTCCAAAATTCAATTTAAAAAAGAAGCCAAAACTAACTACTCAAGACTTTAATAATGAAGATTTTATAATTATTGAAAAGGGACGAGAGATAGAGGAAAACGCCATTATTTTAGTAGAAAACAATGAAGTTTATGGTTATGGATATACAAACTTAAATTTTCAAGAAAACAGATTGGATATTTTAAAATCTGTTCTAACTCCTGTTGAAAACAAAATACAGACTAAAAATATTATAAAAAATTATTTAAACAAAAACAAGGTTCAGAAAATTATTAGATTGTAAATGAAAAAAAACGCACTACTTCTACTTATCCTTATTTCAACGATTACATTCTCTCAAAAAAACAAATTTTATTTTCCAACTATGGGAAATATTACTTTGGAGGAATTAAAAATGACTCATTATGAAAAAGATTCTTCAGCAATTGCTGTAATTCTAGAAGAACAATCTTATGTGCATTTTAACTCAAGGTTTAGACCTTCATATACCAGAGATTATTACGTTAAAGCTAAAATACTTAAAAAATCTGCATTCAAAAAGGCAACAATAAGAATTCCGTTTTATAAGAGCAGTAAACTTGAAAATATTTCAGGGATTACTTATAATCTAAATGATGAGAATGAAATTGTTAAAAGTTTACTTTCTGATGACGCTATTTTTAAAAATAAATATAGTAAAAATATTCAGTTAGAATCTTTTGCTTTGCCTAACATTAAAGTTGGTTCTGTCATAGAAGTTAGATTCTCTATTACAACTAAAAATTACGGAGTGTATGATTGGAAATTTCAAACAGATATTCCAAAAATTAAAACGGTTTACAAAGCACATTTACCTTCAAAACCACGATTAAAAGTAAGAATGATTGGTTTTTTAAAGCCTTTTATAGATAAGGCATATATAAAAAATAAATGTTTTGAAGTCTATAAATGTACTGCCTTGCATTATGAAATGAAAGATGTTCCTGCTTTTAAAGAAGAGGCATATTTAACGAGCAAGGAAAATTATATTTCAAGAATTTCTTTTGAAAGAGAATACAATAACCCTTACAAGAAGAATAACGATGTTAAAGATTGGGAAAATCTAGATGAAAGTTTAAGAAACACCTATGAAAGACATTTAAAGAAATCCTATTTTTATAAAAAAAACTTACCACGTTTTGTCTTATTAGAAAAAGATAAATTAAAAAAGGCGAATCTAGTTTATACTTTTATTCAAAGACATTTCATTAAAAATGAGAAATCAAAAAACGATTTACAAACTGCTTTTCAAACAAAAGTAGCTAGTTCAAATCAAATTAATTTATCTCTATACAACGCCCTAAAAGCAGCCGAAATCAACAACGTTAAATTGGTTTTATTATCAACCAGAGAAAATGGTTTTATCACAAAATTACATGCTACACTAGAAGATTTTAATCACATTATTGTTCGCGTTATTATTAAAGGCAAAAAGTATTTTTTAGATGCAACGAATAAAGAAAATCCTTTTGGTTTAATTCCGTTTTCATGTTTAAACGGAGATGGAAGAGTATTAGATTACAATAACGGAAGTTACTGGGAACCTATAAAATCTACCATACCTACATCTAAAACAATAAAAATAAAGCTCTCTCTTTTAGACGATAGGATTAACGGAACCGTGTCAATTTCAACAAATGGATATGATGCTGCTGCTAAAAGAGCTGAATTAAATACATATAACGAAGAAACTATAATAGAAAACTTTGAGTCTAAACATGTTTTTTTAGATGTTGAAAACTATAACAATGAAAACTTAACGGATTTAAATAAAAATCTTAAAGAAAACTACAAAATAACGATTGACATTGATAATGATAATGAGATTAGAATAAATCCATTTTTTGAAGATCTGATAAAAGAGAATCCTTTTAAACTGTCTAAACGATTATACCCTGTAGATTTTGGTTATAAACGTAAAAAAACATTTTTAACAAGTATAGAAATACCCGCTAACTATAGCGTAAAAAAACTTCCTAAAGACAAAGCTATTACGATTCCTAACAAAGGAGGAGTTTTAATTTACAAAGCGAATGTTATCGATAATAAGATCACAATTTATCTAAAATATCAACTGAATAAAGAAGTATACACAAATAACGAATATTTGTATCTTAAAGAGTTTTTTAATCAACTAATACAAATTCAGCGTAGTGATATCATTTTAGAAAAACAAAACTAAAAAGAGTATGAAAAAAATTAGCTTATTACTCCTACTCTCATCAAGTATATTATTTGCCCAAAAAGCGAAATCTTCTGAAATGGGACAAACTACTTTTGAGGAGTTAAAAATGACCATTTACGATAAAGATTCAACTGCAACTGCCGTTGTTTTGTATGAGCATGCAAATCTTTATCCAGATAGAAATAATGACGAAATACCGAGAACAGATTATTATTATAGAATTAAAATTTTAGATAAAGCTGCTTTTGACTTAGCAGATATTACGATTAACTTATATAAAAAACAGTTAGTTGAAGATATTAGCGCAACAACTTATAATCTAGCTGAAAATGGTACAATGAATACTGTATCCCTAATAGATAAAGATATATTTTCAATAAAAGAAGACGAAAAATGGGTTGTTAAAAAATTCACGCTTCCTAATATTAAAGAAGGATCTGTAATCGAATATAAATACAGCATTTTATCTCCGTACTTAAGTATTAATGACTGGTATTTTCAGTCTGAAATACCAAAAATGAAAAGCGAATTTGATGCTTCTATTTTAGGAAACTATACGTATCATATAAAAATTATTGGTGCTTTAGAATTAGACAAAAACAAACCTTCTATAGATAAAAAATGCGTCTATATAAGTGGTCTTGGAGACGGTGGATGTAACTTATATTCTTATGGAATGCTTAATATACCTGCTTTTAAGGAAGAGGATTATATGTTAAGTAAGAAAAATTATATTTCAAGAATTTCTTTCGATTTAAAATCACACACAAGCTATAGAGGAATTAAAGAAGACTTAACAACTACCTGGAAACAAGCAGATAAAAGCTTAAAAAAGCAATTCTTTAACAATCAAACTTCTAAAAAAAGTTTTTTTAGAAAAAATATTCCTGAAGCAATTCTAGCGACAGAAAACACTTTAGAAAAAGCAAAAAAAGTGTTTCATTTTATTCAAGAACATTATACTTGGAATAAAAAATATTGGACTAGTGAAGACGCTAAAGTAAAAAATGCTTTTCAAGAAAAAACAGGAGATGTTGGTGAGATAAATATTTCTCTTTACAACAGTTTAAATGCAGCAAATATAAATGCAAATTTAGTCGTTTTATCAACCAGAAATAATGGATTACCTACAAAACTATTCCCTGTTATTTATGATTATAACTATGTAATTGTAAAAGTAAATATAGCAGGAAAAGACTATTATTTAGATGCAACAGATAAGTTTTTACCTTTTGGTCAAGTACCTGTAAGAACTTTAAATGGAGAAGCTAGAGTTTTAGATTTTAAGGAAAAAAGTTATTGGACAATTCTTAAACCCAAAATAAAAACTTCAAAGAGTGTTGGCGCTAAATTAAGTTTAAATGAAGAAGGTTTTTTTACGGGCGATTTAGTCATTAACAGAAAAGGATATTTTGCTTCAAATCAAAGAAAGAAAATTTCCAAAAAAAGTAACGATGATTATTTAGAGGATTTCGAAACAGAAAACCAAGACGTAGAAGTTGAAGATTATAGCGTTGAAAATTCAGAAAACTACGACAAACCTTTACAAGAAAACCTTAAGGTAAGAGTAGAAATGACTGAAAGTTTGGGAAATGAAATAAGAATAAACCCTTTTCTTTTTGATAGGATAGAAGAAAATCCTTTTAAATTAAAAGAAAGAAATTACCCAATCGATTTTGCCCATCCTAGAAAAAACAATTATTACTTACGATTAGAAATCCCGGAAACATACAACATCGTAAAATTACCAGATAACAAAGCATTTTCATTACCAAATAATGGAGGGAGCTTTATCCTAAAAACAGTAAAAAAAGGAAATATCATTACTGTTATTGTAAGATTAAACATCTTAAAAAGCTCTTATCCGGCAACAGATTATTATGCTTTAAAAGAATTTTATAAACAAATTATAATTTCAGAAAGTGGGTATATATTTTTAGAAAAAAAATAATTAATGATATCTCAATAAGAATTGAAGTCCGGTTTTAAAAAAGTATAAAAAATTATTTTTATTTCTAAAAACCTTATGAATAAAGAGAAAAACGAAGTAAAACAGGCACCAATCCAGTAAATATTTGTAGTATTGTAATTGAATTTAAAAATAAAAGTTGGCAACATCTAGCACGAAATTAAATTGGAAAGAAAAACTTCATGAAGTTATTTATGAAGCAGATACTAAAGAAGGGAAACTTTTTGATGTTGTTTTACTAATTTCAATTATTACGAGTATTGTTCTGGTAATGCTAGAAAGTGTAGAAAGTTTTGATCAAAAACATCATAATCTTCTAAATATTTCTGAATGGATTATCACTATTCTTTTTTCAATCGAATATCTTTTAAGGATTGTTTCTATAAAAAAACCTTTAAAATACATTTTTAGCTTTTACGGAATTATAGATTTACTTTCAACAATTCCTAAATACCTCTCTTTTATTTTAGTTGGTTCTCACAGTTTAGTCGCATTAAGAGCTTTGCGTTTATTAAGAGTTTTTAGAATTTTAAAATTAGCAAGATACGTTGGGGCTTCGAACAAACTACTCGTTGCTTTAAGAGCAAGTAGAGCTAAAATTGCCGTTTTTCTATTTTTTGTAGTGATCGTTTGTGTTATTTTAGGAACTATTATGTACATGGTAGAAGGTGAAGAAAATGGTTTTACAAACATTCCAAAAAGTATTTATTGGGCAATTGTAACGCTAACGACAGTTGGTTTTGGAGACATTGCTCCACAAACTCCTTTAGGACAATTAATTGCTAGTGTTATTATGATTTTAGGATATGGTATTATTGCAATACCAACAGGTATTGTAAGTTCAGAAATGACTAAAAGTAATAATGACGTAGACGCTAATACACAATCTTGTAAAAGTTGTGCTTCAGATAATCATAAAGATAAAGCAGATTTTTGTTATAAATGTGGTAGTCAATTAAATGCCTAATGCAGAATCATAAAAACACTTTAATAACGATTGTTGGTCCTACAGCAATTGGTAAAACTGCATTAAGCATACAACTAGCAAATTATTTTAATACAGATATAATTTCATGCGATTCCAGACAGTTTTTTAAAGAAATGACTATTGGTACTGCTGTTCCTGAAACAGATGAACTAGCAGCTGCAAAACATCATTTTATACAAAATAGAAGCATTTTTGAAGATTATAATGTGGGTTCTTTTGAAAGAGATGTACTTCAGAAATTAGAGGGATTATTTCAAGAAAATCCTGTTCAGATTATGGTTGGCGGTAGTGGATTGTATGTCGATGCTGTTTTAAAAGGGTTGGATTATTTCCCAGAAGTAGATCCGAAGATCAGAGAAGAACTAACCACACAATTGCACGAAAAAGGAATTGAAACACTTCAAGAAAAGTTAAAAGAATTAGATTTAGAAACCTATAACACGATTGCGATCGATAATCCTCATAGAATTATGAGAGCCTTAGAGATTTGCATTGGTAGTAATACACCCTACTCTACTTTTAAAAACAAACCAAAAGCACCAAGAAACTTTAATTCTATTAAAATTGGATTGCATGCAGATAGGGAAATTATTTACAACAGAATAAACCAAAGAGTAGATCATATGATCGAAAATGGTTTGTTAGAAGAAGCCAAAGAACTATATCCTAATAAAAAACTAAACGCCTTACAAACTGTAGGTTACAGAGAACTATTCTCTTATTTTGATGGTGATTTTACAAAAGATTTTGCAATATCTGAAATCAAAAAAAATACAAGACGTTTTGCAAAAAGACAAGGCACTTGGTTTAAAAAAGATGAAGAAACCTTATGGTTTGATTATCAAACAAGTATCGACGACGTAATTCATGCAATTTCTGATAAAATTAATACTTTTTAGTGCCTCTAAATTTTTGTAATTCAGCTACTTTTATATCTTTGCGAAACTAAAATCATATCATGAAATCAAAAATTACAATTCTTTTAATTGCTTTTATTAGCACCGTATCTATTGCACAATCAAAAGTTGGTACAATTGATAGCGACTATATTATGAGTTTAATGCCAGAAGCTAAAATTGTGATGGCAAGAACACAAGCTTATGGAATAAAATTAGATTCTTCTTTTGCTATTAAAACACAAAATTATCAAGCTAGAATTGACGAGTTTAAAAGTAAAGAAAAAGGAATGGGCGAATTAATGAAAAAAACATTAATTAACGAAATTGCTGCTTTAGAACAAGACATTAAAAAATATCAAACGAATGGTAATAAATTAATGCAATTAAAGCAAAATGAATTAATGCGTCCATTATATAAAATATTAAATGACGCTATTAATATAGTTTCCAAAGAAAATGGGTACACACAAGTATTAACAAGTACAGGAAATCAGTTTGTTTACATAGATGTAAAATTTGACATCACAGCCTTAGTAATGGCAAAATTAGGTATTAATGAACCAGCAGTAAAAAAATAATTTATTTTAAAATATAGCTACAAAACCTCACTTTTTGTGAGGTTTTTTTTGTTTTAACAAGGCATTTTTTCTCATTGCTAATACAACGTTAAACTTGATCAATTTGTCTTTAGGATAAAAAAAATATATTTGCAGCTCAATTATGCCCTACTCTTTTAAGCGTTTGTCGTTCGTTGATTTAAACATACTATCATAAACTACCCAAAATAATGCAAACAACTAAACTCAGTTCTAAAAGTATATTACCACTAACCTGCTCTCGATCTGGAACTTGCTGTTTTGGTAAAGCTGTAATGTTGAACCCTTGGGAGTTGTTCCGTTTTAGTAAAGAAAAGAAAATTACGCCGAGAGAATTTCGTGATTTATATTGTGAGTTTGGTGGTGTTCGATTGCGCTTTGATGGTAAACCTGATAAAAAAGGACAAAAAGCATGCAGCCAATATGTAGATAACGTTGGGTGCAGCGTTCACCAAGGCCGTCCCTTAGCTTGTCGCTTATATCCATTAGGTCGTCAAGTACAATTTGATAAAGCACACTATATTTTTGAAGGAGACACATTTCCTTGTTTAACAGACTGCGCTGAAGTTTTAGAATTACCAAAACTTAGTGTAGGGGAATATATGAAAGGACAAGAAGCAGCTCCATTCGAAAAGGCACAAGATGCATATTTAATCGTTATGCAAAACATCGCTGATATCGCTTTTGAGTTATTACTAGATTCAGGTTTAGCTGCATCTGGAGATACGAAAACACTAGCAGTATGGAGAGAAATTGGCAACGAGCTTCCCGAAGTATTAGCAGAAAGAATTGGTGAAGAATGGATCGATTGTTTAATGATTCCAACTATAACAGATGATACCCATAACCCGATTACTTTTACTCAAAAACACAATGATATACTCCAATTAAAAGCGCAAGAAAAATTTGGCGCTTTAAAAACAAATCAAGAACTTCATGAAGCAGCTGTTTTAATAATGGGAGTCGCATTACACCTGTCTAGAGGATTAGGAGCAGACACAAAAGGAATTGCTGAACATTGGATTGAAACTGCAAAGAGTCATGGCGCTACCGAATAATATTTGAAGCAGAGAAAGGATAACTAGGCTATTCACACTGAACTTGATTCAGTATAAGTTGTAGTATATTTGAACGCAAAACTAAGGATCGTATTCGTTTGGTCTACCTTTTTTTATAATTTCACAGTCTTTAAAAAAAATGAAGAAAATCACTTTTTTACTTTTTATCCTTTCTAATTGTTTTGTTTTAGCGCAAACTCAAGAAAGCCCCTTAAATATATTATTCGTTGGAAATAGTATTACTTATTATAATAATCTACCTCAAACCTTTAAAGCTATTAGCGAAGAACAAGGTTATCATATTAATTTAGATCAACATACTCCTGGAGGCACAGGCTTTATTAATCATGTAGGTAATGCTACATTATACAGTAAGTTAGATAATACAGTTTGGGATTATGTTATCCTACAACCTGGATCTAATGAATCTCCTGCGTTTTCTCAACCTTTAGCAGATACAATTGATAGAGCTAAAATATTACGTGATAAAATATATGAAAATAGTCCTTGCGCTAGCATTTATTTTTATGAAATTTCTTATGGAATTGTTGATGATTCTGCTGCTAGTCTACAGCAATATCTAGATAGACAATTATTAATAAAAAATAATTTAATACAAATGTCTAATGAAACTAATATTCCTTTAGCTCCAATAGGAGAGACATTTCAAACATCAATTCAACAAAATCAAGCACATTTTTTATGGGGAGGTTATGGTGATATTCATCCTAATACTAAAGGATCTTTTATGGGGGCTTGTACTTTTTATAATGCTTTGTTTCAAAAACCAATTATTAATGCTACAGTAAATGAAACGCTATCACAGGCAGATGCAGATTATTTTAGAAGTATCGCTGAGAATGTAACTTTGAATAATTTAGATGATTGGAACATCGATACTTTAGTCGCTCACGCAAATTTTACGTTTTCTTCTAATGATGGAGCTACTGTAGATTTTATTAGTACTTCTACTAATTTCGATGCTGTTTCTTGGGATTTTGGAGATGGTGATACAAGTACAACTCTAAACCCATCTCATGTATTTGATTTTTCAGCACAAGTTAGTTATGATGTTTATTTAACGGTGAAAAAAGGATGTAAAGAACATCATTTTCTTCAAAGAGTTTCGCAATCTAGTTTAAGTACTGTGGATTTTAACTTCGAAGAATCATTTAGTGTATTTCCCAATCCTGTTGTGTCAGATTTGTCAATTTCATCAAAAAGGAACTCTAAATATAGTTATAAGTTGTTTGGTGTTTTAGGCAAACAAATTAAAGCTGAAAAGAATCTAAAAAAATCTCAAAAAATAAATATTTCTAATCTGTCAAAAGGTATTTATATATTAATCATTGAAACTCTAGGACAAACAAAAACCTTTAAGATTATAAAGGAGTAAATAGATTGTCGTAAATGATAAACAATGAATACAAAAAACCTAATGCACTCCTTCCTTCAATAATTTAGGAAACTTCTTTTTAAATTTATTTAATCTCGGCACAGAAACCGCTTTTACATAGCCTTGGTTTGGGTTTCTCTTTTCAAAATTTTGATGGTATTTTCCAGCTTTATAAAACTTGGTGTGTTTTGTAACTTCTGTAGCAATTTTACCATTATAAACTTCACTGTTTAATTTAGCAATTGCAGTCTCAATAATTTGTTTTTCAGAAGCTGTTTTATAAAAAGCAATAGATCTGTATTGCGTTCCATAATCTGGATGTTGCCCATTTACAGTTGTTGGATCATGAGAACCAAAAAAAACAGCAACCAACGTTTCGAAACTCACTTTTGTAGGATTGTAATAGACAGCAACAGTTTCTGAATGTCCTGTCGTTCCTGTTCCTATCGATTTGTATGTAGGTCTTTTTGTATGTCCGCCTGCATAACCAGAAACAGCCTCCTCTACGCCTATTACACTTTCAAAAATGGCTTCTACACACCAAAAACAACCACTCGCAAAATAAGCTACTTTGGTTTCTTTTGTAGACACAAAAGAGGCTTTAGAAACTTCCTTTTTATTGGAAAAGCTCATGCAAAGAATTAGTAAAAGAAGTACACTACCCGTAAAAACTGATTTTATAATTTTCATATATTGATTTTATCTACCTAAATAAATTTTACAAGTTAAGATTACTGATACACCTTAAGTGCAAATTTCAAGACTTTTAACCCGATAAAAATACACGAATTATAACTATAGTCGAATCAAATTAAAACTTCATACAATTTGTTTACAACTTTAGCATTTTAATAAGAAACCAAGTTGTACAAAACCGAATAGATAATTACTTTTGTTACTCATCAAAAAAAAGTATAAATGGAGCATTTTATAGTTTCTGCACGTAAATATCGCCCTCGCAATTTTGAGGATGTTGTTGGGCAACAAGCCATAACAAATACGTTAGAAAACGCTATAAAAAACAATCATTTAGCACAAGCCCTTTTATTTACAGGTCCTAGAGGTGTTGGTAAAACTTCTTGCGCAAGAATATTAGCAAAGCAAATAAACCAACAAGGCGTTGAACTATCTGGAGATGAGGATTTTGCTTTTAATATTTTCGAATTGGATGCTGCTTCTAATAATTCTGTTGATGACATTAGAAGTTTAACAGACCAAGTTCGAATTCCGCCTCAAACAGGAAAATACAAAGTGTATATTATTGATGAGGTTCACATGCTTTCACAAGCAGCTTTTAATGCTTTTTTAAAGACATTAGAAGAACCACCTGCGCATGCTATCTTTATTTTAGCAACGACAGAAAAACATAAAATTATTCCTACTATTTTATCACGTTGTCAAATTTTTGATTTCAAAAGAATTGGTGTTTTAGATGCTAAAAACTATCTGAAGGTAATTTGTGAAAAAGAAGAGATAACAGCAGATGATGATGCTTTGCACATTATTGCTCAGAAAGCAGATGGCGCAATGCGTGATGCTTTATCAATTTTTGATAGAGTTGTTAGTTTTTCTGGTAAGAACTTAACACGTGAAGCGGTTACAGAAAACTTAAATGTTTTAGATTATGATACCTATTTTAATATGACAGGTTTGTTGTTAGATAACAAAATACCTGATGTATTAAATGCATTCAATACTATTTTAGGAAAAGGTTTTGAAGGACATCATTTTATAAACGGATTGGCAAGTCATTTTAGAGATTTGTTAGTTGCCAAAGACAAAGCAACATTAGCCTTATTAGAAGTTGGTGACAGTGCAAAAAAGAAGTATTTAGAACAAGCTACTAAAGCAAGTATTCCTTTTTTAATGCAATCCATCAACAAAGCAAATGATTGCGATTTAAACTACAGAGCTAGTAAAAATCAGCGATTGCTGGTCGAATTAACCTTAATGCAAATTGCCTCTATCACTTTTGATGGAGAAAAAAAAAAGTCAGCTAACTACATAATTCCTGCTACTTTTTTCCAAGCACTTTCACCTGTTGCAAAAGAAATTGCAAAACCTATTCAGAAGAAACCTGAAGTTTTTCAGCAACAACAAGTCTCAGCCACAAAGCCAAAAATTAAAACACCTGTTTTAAAATCTGCGGTAAAACGATCTTCTTCTCTTTCTTTAAAAAGCGTGCATCAGAAAAAAGAAGAAAAGAAATCGGTTGTTGAAGAAAATTTCGACAATCATCCAAAAGATATATTTACAGAAGAAGTATTGCAAGAACTTTGGTTAGCGTATGTTGCTATATTGAATGAAAAAGGAGAAAGAAGTATGGCTTCTATTGTAGGTACCGATATTCCTAAACTAGCAGAAAAGTTCACCATTTCTTTTACCGTTCCTAATAAATTAATGGCTGATCAATTTAAAAAAGGAAGGTCTAAATTATTGAACTTTTTAAGAGAAAAATTAAACAATTACGGGCTTAAAATCATTGTGATTGTCAATGAAACTATAGAGAAAAAGTTTGCCTATACTCCTATCGAAAAATTTCATAAAATGAAAGAAATGAACCCTCTTGTAGAAAAATTACGTCAAACTTTTGAGTTAGACATGTAACTATCGTTTACGTATCAGTCCCAATTATTTATTAGATAATTAAAGAGGCTAAAGAAATAGAAAAAGCTTATTTTTCTTGATGCACTAATTTTTTTCCTAAGTAAGATAGTATTAATTCATTCTTTTCTTCTGTTGTATTTTCAAATTCTGGAATTAAATACAAACCCTTCCCTTTTTCAATAAATAATGGAATTGATTTTTCTTGAAGAGTCAATATATCTAAGAATTTATAGTATTCTTTTTCTGACGTTATTTTTACTTCATTAATAATAGGGTTCTCTCTAAAAGCTTCACTTAAGTTAATGAAATCATCATTAGGTGTAAAGAAACTTTTTCTGTCTTCAATCGTTGCATTTTTAGCTTCAACAGAAGAAGCTATTTTGTAAGAACCATGTTCACCAAAAGCCTTAGAGAAATTTGTAAGCGCATGCTTATTTACGGTATCGCTACCTGTAATTGCGATTAGATACCCAACATCATTTAACTCAATATTATCCGTTAAATCATCATCATAAACATTTACATTAAGTGCTTCTAAACCATCATCTAACGCCTCTTCTATAAAGTTTTTGTTCGCATCAAGCAGTACCACTCTTTTCCCTTTATCTTTTAAAAAACGAGCAATTAATCTTGATGGAGCTGAAGCTCCGACAATTAAAATTGCATCAGAACTCTTTAAAAACACACCAATCATTTTTGCAAATAATCTTGCTGTAGTTGCGTTTAAAAGTACCGTTCCTAATACAATCATAAAAACCAAAGGTGTAATATATTCTGCGCCTTCTACTCCTTCTTTTAACAATTTACTTCCAAATAAAGAAGCGATTCCTGCAGCCACAATTCCTCTAGGACCAACCCAACTTATAAATACTTTTTCTTTGAATTCTAAGTTCGATTTATAGGTACTTGCAAATACGGCTAATGGTCTAATTACAAACACAACGATTGCAAATAACACTCCGGTTTTCCATGTATATAAGAGCATTAAATCTTCTATATTGATGTTTGCAGACAACAAAATAAATAACATGGAAATTAACAAAACACTCAAAGATTCTTTAAAATAAAGTAATTCTTTTAAGTTTTTCAGTTTTCCATTTCCTAAAACCATTCCCATAACAACAACTGCTAAAAGCCCTGATTCGTGTGCAAATACTTCTGATTCTACAAATACCAATAACACTGTTGATAAAGAAACAACGTTTAATAAATAATGCGGAATTAATTTTTTATTGATTGCATAAGCAAGTGCATGTGCAAATGTAAACCCGAAACTAGTTCCGAATAATAGAATTTTACCAAACTCCATTAAAGCCGTCTTGGTAAATCCTCCTCCACCTCCAACACTAATAAACTCGAAAACCAATACTGCTACTAATGCGCCTATTGGATCTATTAAAATTCCTTCCCATTTTAAAACTGTTGAAACATCCTTTTTTAAAGGAATATTTCTTAGAATTGGTGTAATTACAGTTGGCCCTGTAACGATAATTAATCCTGAAAACAGAAAAGATAAATCCCAACCTAAACCAAAAATAAAGTGGGTTACGATTCCTGCTCCAAAAAAGGTAATTGCAGAACCCAATGTAATTAGTTTTGTAATTACAGGACCCACATTTTTAATCTCATTTCTTTTAAGCGTTAAGCCACCTTCAAAAAGAATAATACTGATGGCAAGCGATACAAAATAATATAAATTATCTCCAGGGAATAATCCTTTTTCACCATTCCAAATAGGTTCTATCCATTTAGAGCCGTCTTCACTTAGATAGGCAGCAGCAATTGGTCCTACTAATAAACCTATTAAAATTAAAGGCAAAATTGCTGGAATCTTAAACTTCCAAGCAAACCATTGCGCTAATATTCCTAAAATTATAATTCCTGCTAACTCTAACATAAATATATGTATCTAATTGATTGTAAATTTAACGATGTTTATTCATCTTAAAAATTAAATTTATAGTTTTTTTATTTTTTACAAAGTTTCCGTTAATGTGACAAAAAACTCATTTTTCATAACACTTGATGGTTCTAAAGCTAGCTTAGAAGAAATAAATTTTAAGTTTGATAACAGCGTAAATTGATCCTTAATTGCCTGCACCTTGATTCCTAAAATCATTGAATGCTAAAAGAGTTGCTTTTTTTTTTTGCAAAGATAGTCCGTCTTTTATCAGAAAGGTTTTTATATTCTTTACTTTTGCCCTTTGAAACTAGAATTATGTTAGGATTACAATTTGAAACAGAAACTTCTTGGGCAGAAATTGCCAAAGATAACTTACAACAGATATTAACAGATCATGCTTTTTTAGAACAAAAAGCAGCTTCTAATGCCGTTTCCATTATCATTAACTACTCTGAAGAAACCGAGCTTGTGAAAGAAATGAGCGATATTGCTATTGAAGAAATGCAACACTTTAAAATGGTGCATTTATTAATGGTGAAAAGAGGAATGGTTTTAGGCCGTGAGCAAAAAAACGATTACGCTATTAGATTGCAAAAATTCTTCAATAAAACAAAAGACAGAACAGATGCTTTAGTGCAGCGTTTGCTAGTTGCTGCTCTAATTGAAGCAAGAAGCTGTGAGCGTTTTAAAGTGTTTTCTGAAAACATGGAAGATGAAGAATTGTCTAAATTCTACAACAACTTAATGATTTCTGAAGCGAACCATTATACGACTTTTTTAAAGTTTGCACGTGAATATCAAGATCGTGAAATCGTTGATAAAAAATGGAATGCTTTAGTCGCTTTTGAAGCAGAAATGATGAAGGAAAGAGGGAATTCAGCTAGGATTCATGGGTAGTTTTTTGGCTTTTGGCTATAGGCAATAGGCAATAGGCAAAAATGAAAAACTCCTTAATTTCTTAAAACAAATTCAAAGTAGATTAATTATCAAAATATCATTTTGACGAAGTATGAGAAAAACTCTGAACGTTGAAACTTAAACTAAATTATGTTTTCTAAAGAAGAAGCTGCCATATTACGTAAAGAATTTTGGACAAGTTTTGGAAAATCCTTTCCAAGAAAATGGTTGTTGTATAACACTAAAATAAAAGGATTCTCTTTTAAGTTTGTGGGCGATAGAAAAAATGCTATGGTCTGTTTAGATTTTGAACATCCAGAAGAAATTGCGAATGAATTGTTGTACGACCAAATGATTTCTTTAAAATCTTTGTTAGAAGCGGACTTACCTGAAGTTATTTTTAATGACGAATACGAACTAGAAAGCGGGAAAAAAATTCATAGAATCTATGTTCCTTTTGAAGGGAAGTTTAGCGTTTACAATAAAAATACGTGGAGAGATTGTTATGAGTTTTATGTTGAAACAATGCCCAAATTTGAACTCTTCTTCTATGAATATGAAGACTTTATTAATCAAGCTATTTAACACAACCAATACTAAAATAGTATAAATAAGCGCGTTAAGGATTGCAGTGGAAATCCTTTTAATTTGTATTGATACAAATTAAAAGATTGAAATGGAAAGCCTGACTTGGTCCTGAATGCTTTCAGGATAAAGTAACGTCAAAAAAAAATCGCCCTATTAAAGGACGATTTTTAGATTCAAAACAAATATACTCTCTCTTTTTATTTTATGATTCTAATTGAAAACGGGTAATTTGGTGACTCATTATTACTTGCTTTTATTGCATTTATAATAGGAAAAATGAAGTAAAAAACTCCTAAAATAATTAAACCTATAATCCCTAAACCTAGTAATAAAATTAAAGGAATACAGATTAAAACGTAGATAAACATTGAGATTCTAAAGTTGATAATTGCTTTACCATGTTCATTCATGTTTATAATTTCATCCTTTTTTGTGAGCCATAAAATTAACGGTACTATAAAACCACCAATTCCTGTTACAAAATCTAATAACTGACTTAAGTGCGTTAATACTAAAAGTTGCTTATTTTCTTTCATTTGGTCTCTTTAATTTGGTTCTATAGTTATAAGACGCATAATATCTTGTTTTGTTACAAAAAAAATATTTACTACTTAGTTTAGCTGTGTATATTTGCAATATGATTCAAAATGATACTATTATTGCTTTAGCTACTCCTTCTGGAGTTGGAGCAATTTCTGTGATAAGACTTTCTGGTGAAAAATCTATTGATATTGTAGAAGCCTTTTTTAAATCTGTTAGAAAAGGAAAATCGCTAAAAAATCAAAAAACACACACGATTCATTTAGGTCATATTATCAGTAATGGCCTTATTTTAGATGAAGTTTTGGTTTCTGTTTTTAAAAATCCGAATTCTTATACAGGAGAAAATGTTGTTGAAATTTCTTGTCATGGATCTAGTTTTATTCAGCAAGAAATTATACAGTTATTTTTAAAGAATGGTTGTAGAATGGCTGATAATGGTGAGTTTACAATGCGTTCTTTTTTGAATGGTAAAATGGACTTATCTCAGGCTGAAGCTGTTGCAGATGTCATTGCGTCCAATTCTGCTGCAAGTCATCAAATGGCAATTCAGCAAATGAGAGGTGGAATTACAAATGAACTGAAAGAATTAAGAGCTCAGTTATTGGATTTTGCAGCTTTAATTGAATTAGAATTGGATTTTTCTGGGGAAGATGTTGAGTTTGCTGATAGAACAAAATTTAAAGAATTAGTAACAAAAATTATATTTGTTTTAAAACGTTTGATTGATTCTTTTTCTTTTGGGAATGCCATGAAAAACGGAATCCCTGTTGCTATTATTGGTGAACCAAATGTTGGAAAATCAACTTTATTAAACACGCTTTTAAACGAAGAAAAAGCAATAGTTTCTGATATTGCGGGAACAACAAGAGATGCTATCGAAGATGAAATTATTATTGATGGTGTTGCTTTTCGTTTTATTGATACAGCAGGAATAAGAGAAACCAAAGACATTATAGAAAGTATCGGAATTAAAAAAGCCTATGAAAAAGCTGACAATGCACAGTTGATCATTTTCTTAATTGATTCTAATAAATTTAATAGCTCAAAAAGTGAATTTTTAGCAGAAATTGAAACCTTTAAAACGCGCTTTCCAAACAAACGATTGTTAGTCATTGCGAATAAAGTGGATACACTTTCTGTTAAACAAACGAATACGCTACAATTAGAAATTGAAAATTTAATTTTATTGTCGGCAAAAAACAAAACAGGAATTGATGCTTTAAAAGGCGAACTAACTTCTCTTGTAAATATTGGTGCCTTAAGTAATAACGAAACGATTGTTACCAACTCTCGTCATTTTGAAGCGTTAAATAATGCCTTAATTGCCATCACTTCTGTGCAGCAAGGAATTGATTTAGAAATCTCTACAGATTTGTTCTCTATAGACATTAGAGAATGTTTGCGACATTTAGGAGCTATTACTGGAGATTATGACGTTGATAAGGATATTTTAGGTCATATTTTCTCTAACTTCTGTATTGGGAAGTAATTCACTACATAACAAAGTCGAAGTAAAAAGCGCACTAATTATTGAAGAAGAAGAAAAAATAATCTTTTAGCTGATGATTTTATCAGTCTTTTAACTATAGAAAAAATGTTTAAATCGCTATTACAATTTTAATAAATCTAATGTTTTTTTACGTTGGATTTTTTTTGTTGGAGTTTCTACAAACTGCTCTAAAAAATAAATTTCTTTCGGAGTTTCAAATTTTGAAAAACCCAAGCTTTTATAATTGATTGCTTGTTTTTTTCCTTCAACAATCAAAACTAATTTTTCGCCCAATGTTTCATCAGGAATTCCTGTAACAAAAAAACGATTGGTAATTATATTCGATAACTTTTCCTCAATTTTTTCTGGATGTAATTTAATTCCTCCAGAATTAATTACATTATCAAAACGTCCTAACCATTCAAATTGAGTATCAGAAATCAATTGTACAACATCATTTGTGAAAATAATTTCATCTGAAACTTTCGGAGCATCAATAACCAAACAATTTCTTTTATCTATATAAATAGTTACATCTGGTAGTGTTTGGTAAAACGTTGTAATATTCCCATTTTTAAGAGAAGGTGTCTCATTCTCATTGAAAGAGTGCTTAGTTATTCTTCCTCGCAATGACGCATGTTTATTTAACTTTTTTACAGCAATATGGGTGATGGTTTCCGTCATTCCATACGTAGCAAAAACCACTGTAGAAATGTTCTGTATTTTATGCTCTAATTCTTTTGAAACTACGCCTCCACCAACAATCAACTTTTTTATTAAATGAATTTTAGATAACGAATTTTCTAGTTGTAAAGGAACCATTGCAGAAAAATCATATTGCTGATTCACTTTTTCTAAAGGGTTCGAATTGGATTCAACAACATCTAACTCCCAACCTAAAGTAATCGCTCTAATCAACATTAATTTACCAGCAATGTATTTTATTGGCAAACACAATAAAGCGGTTGTACTCTCTTGTAAATTAAAATAGTTGCCTGTAGCTTTTGCTGAATTCACAACAAATTCTTTCTTCAATAAAATTGATTTTGGAACACCTGTAGAACCAGAAGTTTGAACAATTATATTTTCATCCGCAGAAAACCAACTTTTTAAAAATTGGTGAATTTCACCAGGGAAATCTTTTGTATGCGCAAGTAATTCATCTTCAGAAGAAAAAGAGAATCCGTTTAATTTAAATTTTTTATGAAATTTATTCTGTTCCAATTTCATCTAGATTGCTATAATTTTCTTTTAGACTTACTGGATTTTCAATTTTACCTGTCAGTTTTTCTAACCAATTCGTCCAGCCGTATTTTTTAGAAAACAACACTAATATTAACGGATATAGAATAAAAACAGGGATAAACATTTCCCACGTCACAGAAGGTTCTGAAGTATCTATAAAAAGTGCATCTGTTTGAAAAACCATCCAATCTGTCGTTACTAAAAATGCGGCAATCATATTATTTGCTGCATGTAAACCAAGAGCTAATTCTGTGCCTTCATCCATTAATGTTGTAATTCCGTAGAAAAAACCTGTTCCAATATAAAAAACCATCGTTATACTTCCTAACTTTTGAACTTCAGGATTTGCGCCATGTAACAAGCCAAAACAAACAGATGTAATCAGTAAAGGAACCCATCTATTCTTTGCTAAAACACCTAATCCTTGCATAAAATAGCCTCTAAACAAAAGCTCTTCTAAACTTGTTTGTAGCGGAATTATCAGCAATGAAATTGCTACTAAAATAAAAAATGGTTTTGCGTTAAAGTTATATGTATACTGTTCCGGAGCTAATAAAATACCAACAATTGAAAGCACAACAACTACAGTTCCCCAACTTAAAAAACCAAACCAAAAACGTTTCCAATCAATAGTTTTTCTACTAGTCACTAAAGAGGTTACAGTTCTTTTATGAATATATTTAATGGCAATAATTAAAAAAAACAAGCCTACAGTAAACATAAAAAGCATTAAAAACAAAAATAAATTTTTGTTCATTCCTAAAGACATAAAATTATCTTCTGCAGCATTTGCAAACGCTGTCATATTTTCTGAATAAGCTACAGCTGCCAATATTAAAGGAATTGCTCCTATAATTTGCCATCCAAAGAAAACGATCACAATAGTAAGTACCCAATGATACCATTCATTTTCACCTTTAAAACCTTGCTGTATATAATTCATTTTTTTATGTTCTCAAATTCTGAAATCGCTTCAAAATTACGTTATATTAAATTTCCAATTTAATATTGGATTGTATTGTAAAGCTCCGTTTTTAACTTCTAACGGACTTGTAAAGTTATTCGTAAACAAACCACCAGTTCCTAATCCTTGTGGCAAACTGCTTTGTAATGTGTGCGTAAATTGCGCAATTGCACTTAAGCCGACATTACTTTCTAAAGCAGAAGTAATCCACCAATCACAGTTATTTTGCGCTGCAAATTTAATCCATTCTTTACTGCCAGCAAAACCACCAATTAAACTTGGTTTTAAAATGATATATTGTGGTTTAATCGTTGCTAATAATTGCTGTTTTTCTTCGTTAGAAAACACACCAATTAATTCTTCATCTAAAGCAATTGGCAAAGGTGTTTTAGAACACAATTCTGCCATTTCATAAACCTGACCTTGTTTTATAGGTTGCTCTATAGAATGAATTTCTAATGCGGATAATCTTTGTAATTTTTCTAATGCGTTCTTTGGATTAAAAGCGCCATTTACATCTACTCTTAATTCAATTTCTTTGGATGAGAATTCTTTTCTGATGGATTTCAGTAACTCAATTTCTGCATCAAAATCTATCGCACCAATTTTCATTTTGATGCAAGAAAAGCCTGATCTAAGTTTTTCTTTGATTTGATTTTTCATGAACGCCTTCTCCCCCATCCAAATTAAACCATTTATAGGAATTGATTTTTCTCCTTTGGTAAATTGTGATGGAAATAGTTCAAATTTATATTCACTTTTTAATGATAAAAAAGCTTGCTCTAATCCAAATTGAATTGATGGAAAGGCACAGCATTCTAGCAATAAAGCTTCTAAACCAAGGTTTATATTTTGACAAACCCAACTTAATTTTACTTCATAATCAGGAACATCATCTATACTTAAACCTCTAAACAAACCAGTTTCTCCAATACCAGTTTTTTCGTTTTCTTCTAAAATGATAAACCACGTTTCTTTTGTCCTTAAAATTCCTCGTGAAGTTCCACTTGGGTTTTTAAAATTGAGAACGTATTTTTTGTGAGTCGCTTTTATCAAAAGTAAAAATTATTGTTTTTCTGCAAATGCTTTAAAATTATTCAAATAAGTTTGGTCTTGTTCTTGGAAAGTTCCCTTAAAAAAAGGAAACACACAAGCCATTAAATAAGACTCACTTTGACAGCTAGAGTTTACAGTAATCGTTGTAATTCCGTTTTTTTCTGTAAAAGCATAATTATCTCTTTTTAACATGTTTTCAGCATCAAAAAACAAAGTCACTTTTTCATTTTCAACATAAGCAATTACTTTCTGTGTCATCACGATTTCTTGTCCTTGATTTTCAACAACCATTTTATAAACACTTCCAGTTTTTCCAATGTTCTCTTTAACAACATCAAAAGACTTTACTTCTGGAATCCAATTCTTAATATTTCCTGAGTTGTTAAACGCCTTAAAAACTACATCAACAGACTTATTTACAGAAACTTGCGTCATGTAACTTGTTTCTTTAACTAATAAACCTGTTGCCATAAAAATAACAACTATTGCTGTAATGATTCCTAAAATTACTTTTATTGTTTTCATAATTATTTTTTAAAAAATGGTGTTTGCACACGCAAAAAGGATTGCAAACAGAAAGGTACTTAATGCTACTTTTTTAAGTTCGCTATCTAACTCAGCAGGAACTTTATTTTGTGCAACTGTTTTTATGTTTTTAATTAACGGGATAAAAGCGACTAAAAAAATGAGTTGATACACATTTCTAAAATCAAGAAACACATACATTAAAGCAGTAATTAAAGCTCCTAAAATTAAAAAATAATGATATTTTTTCGCTTTATTATTTCCTAATTTAACGACTAACGTATTTTTATTGTTCTTTTTATCCTCTTCTCTATCTCGTAAATTATTCAAATTTAAAACTGCGGTACTTAACAATCCTATAGAAATTGCGGGTAAAAATATGGTGAAGTCAATCTGTTTTGTGTACAAGAAATAACTACCAATAACACTTAACAACCCAAAGAATATAAATACAAAAATATCGCCAAAACCACTGTAACCATAAGCTGAAGTTCCAACTGTATATTTTATAGCTGCTGTAATAGATGCAATTCCTAACAATAAAAACAAGATAGAATATCCGAAATTTTCTTTTCCGAAAGCAACATAAATAAGTAATATTGCTATTAATAAAGTGATCATAGCAGTAATTATCATGGCAGATTTCATTTGTTTGGGAGTAATCGCTCCTGATGAAACCATTCTTGCTTCTCCTGTTCTATTTTTATCTGAACCTTTTATACCGTCTCCATAATCATTTGCAAAGTTTGACAATACTTGAAAACCAATGGTTGTTAGAATTGCTAGCCAGAAAATTGGAGATTGAAAAATAGTTGGACATCCAATATCACAAAAAGAAGTATTAAAATTTTGATAGTAAACTTCGTTACCAAGGACTGAACCAATAATTATTCCGGAAATCGATAAGGGTAATGTTCTTAAACGTGCAGCTTTTATGTAGTTTTTAATCATCTTTAGAATAAAAATTCTGACTTATTTAAAATGTCATTCCCACAAAGAGGGAAATGACATGTGTGTTTTTAAATTTTACTTTCTATAAATTATTCGCTTCAGCAATTAATTCTGCAATGTCTTTAACTTGTACTTGTGCTTCTTTTTCTTTAAACTTAATTCCGTCTGTCATCATTGTATTACAATAAGGACAACCCGTTGCAATAATATGTGGTTTGGTTTCTAAAGCGTCTTCTGTTCTTAAAACATTAATTTCTTTATCCCCTTTTTCTGCATCTTTAAACATTTGTGCACCTCCAGCACCACAACATAAAGCTGAAGATTTGTTGCGTTTCATTTCTGTTAAATTAACACCCAATCGCTTTATTAAATCTCGTGGAGATTCATAAACATCATTTCCTCTTCCTAAATAACAAGGGTCATGAAAAGTTACTCTTTTTCCTTTTAAAGTCGTGTCATCTATTTTTAAACGACCTTCAGAAATTAATTTTTGTATGAATTGTGTATGATGAAAAACTTCATATTTCCCTCCTAAACTTGGATATTCATTTTTTAAGGTATTAAATGAATGAGGATCACAAGTAACAATTTTCTTTATTTCGTATCCATTTAGAACTTCAATATTCATCATGGCTTGCATTTGAAACAAGAACTCATTTCCTGCTCTTTTTGCTGCATCTCCTGTAGAAGATTCTTCAGTTCCTAAAACTGCAAAATCTACATTCGCTTGATGTAATATTTTAACAAATGCTCTCGATATTTTCTTTGCTCTATCGTCATAACTTCCTGCTGCGCCAACCCAAAACAACACTTCTGGTTGTTTACCTTGGGCCATCATATCTGCCATTGTAGGTACGTTCATTTTTTTAGTTTTAAGTTGTTAGTTTTAAATTTTGAGTTACTTTCACTACTAGTTAAAATTCAGTATTCAAAATTTATCTACTCTTCATCTGCCCAATTCAATCTATCTTGTTGATTGTATTGCCAAGGAGCACCATTGTTTTCGATGTTGGTCATCATCATATTTAATTCTTGTGGTGCAGCACTTTCTTCCATCACTAAATATCTTCTCATATCCATAATAATCGATAATGGATCTATATTTACAGGACATTCTTCAACACAAGCATTACAACTTGTACACGCCCATAATTCTTCTGGTGAGATATAATCGTTTAGTAACTGCTTTCCATCATCAACAAAAGTTCCTTCATTTGAATCTATATTTCTACCAACTTCTTCAAGTCGATCACGAGTGTCCATCATAATTTTTCTTGGCGACAACTCTTTACCTGTTAAATTTGCAGGACATACTGATGTACAACGACCACATTCTGTACATGTGTAAGCGTTTAATAATTGCACCCAATCTAAATCGGCAACATCAGAAGCTCCGAACTTTTCTGGTACTGCATCTTCTGCTCCTTCAGCTGGCGCTGCATATGGATCTGCATCTGGATCCATCATTAATTTAACTTCGGTTGTAACAGATTCTAAATTTGTGAATTGTCCTTTTGGATTTAAATTCGCAAAGTAGGTATTTGGAAAAGCTAATAAAATATGTAAATGCTTCGAATAAAATAAATAATTTAAGAAAACTAAAATTCCTAAAATGTGAAACCACCAAGCACTTCTTTCTATTGTGTGGAGTACTTCTGGAGAAAAACCATCAAACAAAGGTGTAATAAATTGACTGATGACATTCCCTATTCCTGCTTGTTGAAATATGGTGTCTGTAGCATTCATTATCAAAAACAAAGACATTAAAACCATTTCAAAATAAAGGATATTATTTCCATCATTTTTAGGCCAGCCTTTCATCTCTTTACTTAAAAAACGTTTTATGTTAGAGACATTTCTACGCAACCAAAAGATAACAACAGCGACAAAAACTAAAGCCGCTAACACTTCAAAAGTTCCAATTAAGAATCCGTAAAGTCCATTTCCTAAAAGATCTTGAAAAATTCTATGTGTTCCAAATAACCCATCAATAATAATTTCTAAAACCTCAATGTTTATGATAATAAAACCAACATAAACAATAATGTGTAAGAAACCAGATAAAGGTCTTTTAATCATCTTAGATTGCCCAAGAGCAATCATCAGCATGTTTTTTAAACGTTCCGATTTTTGGTCTGTTCGATTAACATCTTTTCCTAATTTGATATTTCTTGAAACTTTTCTGATATTCATCAAAAAGAATCCCATACCAGCAATTAATGCCAGTGCAAAAAATAGGTTTGGTAAGTATTGCATGCTATTTTAGATATATTGTATAAGACGAATCTTATCGATTGGTTTTGTTATTCTTATTATTCTCTTCATTAAAAGATTTTGCTCTTTTACCAAATAAAGAAAAGTGTACAAACCTCTTCGGATTTAGCTTCATTTCTCTTAACAGATCCTCTAATTCTTTAGATACATTTGTTAGGTTATTATACATGGCATCATCATTTATTAATTTACCTAAAGTACCTTTCCCCTTATCCATACCCTCTAATAACGAATTTACAGTCGTAAGTGTTATTTCTGCTTTTCGTATAATTTCTCCAATATTTGAGTTGGCTAGAGTATCTGTTACTTTTACTAAATTTTTAGTGATGTTTTTTGTATTTTCTAAAGTTTCTTGGACACCTATAGAAGTCGAATCTATCAAAGAATTCACAGCGCTAAGTGTAGTTCTAATATCAGCAATTGTAAGTTCTAAACCTTTTACAGACCTTTTAATACTTTCTGATGTTTTGTAATCTAAAACATTGTTTATTCTTTGAAAAAGCGTGTCTGCACTTACAATTACATTTTCTAATTTTGCTTGAATAGGATCTAACTTTTCACCAATAGAAGTAAATAAACTTGATTCTATTTCTCCTTTTAAGAAATCACCAGAAACTGCTGATTCGCCTATATAACTTGGTATAATTGCTAAATTAGAACCTGATAATGGGTTTGGAGAATATATTTTTACAATACTGTTTTTAGAAAATTCAAAGTCATTTTTTAAAGAAAAACGAACAATTAAATGGCCTCTTTTTCCTGGACTATCATTAAAATCAATATCATCAACCTGACCTACTTTTAACCCGTTTATTGTAACTAAACTAGCTTCCGTTAAACCACCAACATTCGTGTATTCTACGTTATAAGATCTGCTATTTGGTTGAAAGATATCATGCCCTTTAAGGAAGTTAAACCCCCATATGAAAGCAACAATAATAATAATTAGAACAATTCCTGTTTTTAATTCTTTAGACATAAATAGAAATTTAACAACAAAATTACTGATAATTTTTGGTTGAAACTACCAAAACTACTGCATTTTCTTTGCTTCTAGAACAGAGATTTTCTCTCCGCTTTTGAAAGCAACAATAAATGCTGATGAATACCCTTTCTTTTTCGCAATTTTTAAGGCTTTTAAAACCTCTTTATATTCAGAAGTAGTACCGTAATAATATTTATAATATGTACCAATCTTAGATACTTGCACATTTTTTAACCCTTTAAAATTATAAGATTTTGTTGGAATTTTATTTTTCCCAGCGGCAATCTGAATTTTAAATTCAATCGTATTTTTTGAATTATTATCAGTATCTAAAACCGTTACAACTGTATTTACTTTTAAATGATTTACGTAATTTTTAATTGCATCAGACACCGCTTTACTCATCTGCTGCTGCCCTTTCTTCGAATTAAGATATCTACCTTCGTTTTTATTTGTTAAAAAACCTAATTCTACCAAAACACTTGGCATAATCGTTTCTCTTAAAACTTGAAAATTATCTTGTTTTACTTTTCTATCTAACCTTTTCAGGTTTTTAGTGAAATTTGTTTGAATTAAGCTTGCAATTTCTAAACTCTTATCTAAATTTTCTTCTTGTAAAAGTGACAAACCTATAACCGATTCGGCAGAGTTTGGATCAAAATTTTTGTATTTTTCTTTATAATTATCTTCTTCTAAGATTACTGCATTTTCTCTCTTTGCAATTTCTAAGTTCTTTTTATTCCCTCTTAAACCTAGCACAAAAGTTCCTGCTCCAAAAGCGTTAGACGTGTGAGAATCGCAATGAATAGATACAAATAAATCTGCTTTTGCAGTATTTGCAATATCTCCTCTTTTCCACAGAGGAATTTTTATATCGGTTTTTCTTGTATAAATTACTTTAACGTCACTATCTTTTTTTAATTCATCGCCAACCATTAAAGCTACTTTTAGGGCAATGTTTTTTTCTTTATAGCCATTTCCTAAATTACCTGGATCTTTACCTCCATGCCCTGCATCTAGTACAATTGTGTAACTTTTTTGCGCGTAAACAAATGTCGATGAGAAAAAGAAAATTGATATAAAAAATGTTAAAAAATACAGGTTTTTCACTTTCGTATTAAATTTGTGGGTTTCTAGAAAATTCATCAATAAAATTTAACTAATTTTGGGAACTTTAATTTGGTGTTCCAAATATTGAACCATACTTTTACTTTTATACAAAAATAGTATTTATAGCATTGCAAACAAACCTATCATACATACTTTTATTTTGCAGTTTCTTTTTTATAAAGATGAGTTTTGCACAAGATATAAAGTCTAGAGCGAAAACGACAATTCCTTTCATAAAAAAAGATACAATTGCCCCAAATAAGAAAGATCCTTCATTTAGGATTAAAAAAGACAGCCTACTTCGAAAGCATAAAGATACAATCTCTACGGACTCTATAAAACCTAGAGAAAGTGTAGAAGACATTATAACACATGTTGCGAAAGATTACACGATACAAAACGCAAAAGATAAAACGGTCACGCTTTATAATGAAGCAAATATAAAATATACCGATATTGATTTAAAAGCAGGAATTATAATTATTGATTACAAGAAAAATACGCTTTTTGCGAAAGGTATCATAGACAGTACCGGGTATAATCAAAAACCTATTTTTAAACAAGGCGGTGAAGAATCTGAGCAAGATTCAATAATTTATAATTTTAAAAGTAAGCGTGCTATAATTTATGGTTTAAAAACCAAGCAAGGTGAAATGTTTACCTATGGTGAAAAAACCAAACGTGTAAATGATTCTACAGTTTACATTAGAAAAATACGATTTACAACTTCCCAGAAAAAAATTCCTGATTATTATATTTCTACCAATAAAGCAAAACTAGTACCTGGTAAAAAAATTATTGTTGGTATCAGTAATTTAGTTTTAGCAGATGTTCCTACTCCGTTATTTTTACCTTTTGCCTATTTTCCAATGACAGAAACGAGTGTTTCTGGATTTTTAATTCCTGCTTTTGATACAGGAAGTAGCAATAGAGGAATTGGTTTTCAAAATGGAGGGTATTACTTTGCCTTAAGCGATTACGCCGATTTAACTGTTTTAGGCGATGTATATTCTAATGGAAGTTGGGGTACAAAAATATCATCAAACTATAAAAAAAGGTATCGATTTAATGGTAGTTTTAGTTTTAATTTCGAAAACATTATTAATGGCATTAGAGGTTTTAGCACGTACAGTAAAGCCAATAATTTTAACCTTAGATGGTCTCATAATCAAGATCAAAAAGCAAGTCCGAACTCAAGATTTACAGCTTCTGTAAATTTAGGAAGTAGTCGTTTTTTTAGAGAATCTCTCAATCAATTTAATGTTGCACAAACACAAAACAACACACTTAACTCCTCTATAAATTACAGTAAAACTTTTGTTGACACTCCTTTTAACATGGCTATAACGGCATCTCATCAACAAAACACGAATACAGAAAGCATTACAATGACACTCCCTTCATTAACATTAAATATGAATAGATTGTATCCTTTTGCAGGTAAAGATGGTATTAAAAAGAATCCAATTCAAAAGTTAGGATTCAATTATAATATGCAAGGGCAGTATTTAATTAACACGACAGATGATGCGTTTTTTACAAGTAAAATGTTTGAAACTGCAAGATCTGGTGTACAGCACAGAACAAGTACAAGCACAAATATAAAAGCCTTTAAATATTTTACATTATCACCAAGTGCTAATTATGAAGAAACTTGGCAGTTTGATTATATTAATAAAGAATATGATATTACTGAAAATGTTGTTGTAACGGATACTTTAAGAGGATTTAAAACATATCGAGAGTATAATATGGGAGTTAGTTTATCAACAAACATTTACGGTACTTTCAACTTTAACAAAGGACGATTAAAAGCCATAAGACATACTATTAGACCAACAATTTCTTATTCTTACAGACCCGATTTTAAAGACAGTTACATTAAAGAAGTTCAGCAAAGTGCACTTGCCACAGACTTGCAACAGTATACCGTTTTTGATCAAGGAATTTATGGAGCACCTTCATCTGGGTTAAGTAATTCTATTGGTATTTCTTTAAATAATGTTTTAGAAGCAAAAATGGCACCTAAAGATCCAGAAAGCGATGAAGAGGATGAGAAAATAATGCTTTTAAATAACTTGAATTTTAATTCCACTTATAATATTGCGGCAGATAGTTTACGTTGGTCTAACGTTCGATTTTCTGCAGGTACAAGGCTACTGAAAGACAAACTAGCTTTGAATTTTAACGGTTCCTTAGATCCTTATCAAGTAAATGAAGATGGACGGCAAATAAACAAGTTTAATCCGAATATTTTTAGACTATCAAATGCAAACCTAACTGCAAACTATTCTATTTCGAGTACAGATTTTGATAAAAGCAAGAAAGATACTAAAGATAGTAGAGACACCAGGAATGGAAATGGGGCTAATAACCCTCCAGATATAATGGGTAGAGATATTGATCCTAATTCTGCAAGACAAAACAACAGCAATAACAATAGTAATAACAGAGAAACTTCCAAAACTGAATTATATAAATCTAAAATACCTTGGTCTATAAACTTAGTGTATTCTGCAAACTACAGCAATAATGGCCTTGATCCTGGTAAAATCGGAGTACATACTTTAGGTTTTGGTGGAAACATTGAATTATCTCCTAAATGGAAAGTTGGGTACTCTTCTGGTTATGATGTTAAAAGCGGCGCATTTTCTTTCTCAAGATTTAATTTTACGAGAGATTTAGATAGTTGGAAATTCAATTTTAACTGGGTCCCTTTTGGCACAAACTCATCATACACTTTTTTTATAGGTATAAAATCTTCTACTTTATCTGATTTAAAATGGGATAAAAACAAACCACCAGATAGAAGGTTATTTTAGTTGTGACTGCTAGATGCTAGCAAAAAAAAAACCTAACTTTTGAAACGAATCAAATGAAAAAAATAATAACAACAAGTAAAGCTCCTGCTCCTCTCGGACCGTACAATCAAGCTGTATTAAGCGGAAACACCTTATATACTTCTGGACAAATTGCTATAAATCCAGAAAATGGAGAGCTCGTTTTAGATTCTATTGAAGCTGAAACAAAACAAGTAATGGAAAACATGAAAGAAGTTTTAGCGGCTGCTGATATGACTTTTGAAAACATCGTTAAAGTCTCTATATTTATTTCTGATATGAATAACTTTTCTAAAATAAATGTCGTTTATGGAAAGTACTTTAATGAAGCAACAGCCCCTGCAAGAGAAACTGTAGAAGTCGCTAATTTACCTAAATTTGTAAATGTTGAAATTAGTGCAATTGCTGTAAAGTAGTATTCAGTATTAAAAGAAAAAACCTGATAGAAATAATTTTCTATCAGGTTTTTTCTTTTAATATGCTTTCGCTTATCTTACAAAGAAGCAGAATATTCAATTAAATCAACGATTTTAGTTGAATAACCCATTTCGTTATCATACCAAGAAACGATTTTTACAAAGTTATCGTTTAATGCAATCCCTGCGTTAGCGTCAAAGATAGAAGTACGAGCATCACCAATAAAATCTTGAGAAACTACTAAATCTTCAGTATATCCTAAAACACCTTTCATTGGGCCACTTTCAGAAGCTGCTTTCATTGCTGCACAAATTTCTGCATATGTAGCTGGCTTCTCTAATTTAACAGTTAAATCGACAACAGAAACATCCATTGTAGGAACTCTAAAAGCCATACCTGTTAATTTCCCATTTAAAACAGGAATCACTTTTCCTACAGCTTTGGCTGCTCCGGTAGAAGAAGGAATGATGTTGTGAATAGCAGAACGTCCACCTCTCCAATCTTTCATAGAAGGACCGTCAACTGTTTTTTGAGTTGCAGTAGCAGCGTGTACAGTTGTCATTAAACCTTCAGAAATTCCCCAGTTGTCATTTAAAACTTTAGCAATAGGAGCTAAACAGTTTGTTGTACAAGATGCGTTAGAAAAAATATGTTGATCTGCTGTTAATTCTGTATTATTTACACCCATTACAAACATTGGTGTATGATCCTTAGAAGGTGCAGATAAAACTACTTTTTTAGCACCAGCTTCTATATGTTTCCCAGCAGTTTCTTCTGTTAAGAAAAACCCTGTAGATTCAATTACATAATCAGCACCAACTTCATCCCATTTTAAGTTCGCTGGATCTCTTTCCGCTGTAATTCTAATTTCATTTCCGTTTACAACTAATTTACCGTCTTTTACGTCAACAGTTCCATCAAATTTACCATGAACTGAATCGTATTTTAACATGTAAGCTAAATAATCTACATCCAATAAGTCATTTATTGCAACTACCTGTACATTATCTCTTAATACTGAAGACCTAAATGCTAATCTTCCTATTCTTCCAAATCCGTTAATTCCAACTTTAATCATCCTTAATTTATGTTTTTTTTCTAAATAGACATTATGTCTGATACTCTAATTAATTCTTTATTTATTTTTGATTGTCCTTTAATTGCTTTCTCTAAAGGCGTTACGATTATAGTATCGCTCTTTAAACCAACCATTAAATTAGATTTTCCTTCTAATAAACTTTCTACTGCTTTTACGCCCATTCTACTCGCTAAAACTCTATCAAAACAAGAAGGAGACCCCCCTCTTTGCATATGACCTAAAACAGAAACTCTAACTTCGTATTCTCGTAAATTTTCTTCTACATAATCTTTTAATTCAAAAACATTTTTACCAATTTTATCTCCTTCAGCAACGATAACAATACTAGAGGATTTTCCAGATTCCTTACTTCTTCTTAAAGATTCCAACAAACGGTCTAATCCTAAATCTTCTTCAGGAATTAAAATTTCTTCTGCTCCTGCTCCTACACCAACATTTAAGGCAATATGTCCTACATCTCTACCCATAACTTCCACAAAAAACAATCTGTTATGTGATGATGCTGTATCTCTAATTTTATCAATTACATCTACAACTGTATTTAACGCTGTATCATATCCTATTGTGTGAGAAGTACCAGCAATATCATTATCTATCGTCCCTGGAATACCCATCACTGGGAAGCCAAATTCTTGATTAAATTTTAAAGCTCCCGTGAAACTTCCATCTCCACCAATAACTACTAAAGCGTCTATATTTGCTTTTATTAATTGATTATATGCTTCTTTTCTTCCCTCTTCGGTTCTAAAATCTTTTGATCTTGCAGTCTTTAAAAAAGTTCCTCCTTTATTGATAATTCCTTTTACACTACGTGCATTTAGTTCAATAAAATCACCTTCAATCATTCCTTGGTAACCACGATAAATCCCTGCAGATTCTATACCATAAAAAGCACAAGTTCTTACAACAGATCTAATTGCAGCGTTCATTCCTGGAGAATCTCCTCCAGAAGTCATAACCCCTATTTTTTTGATTTCTTTCATAATTTAATAGTGTAAAATTAACTCTTTTAAGTGACTTAAAATAAAAAACCTACGAAATCGTTTTAGTCCGAAACCCTTACTTTTAAAAGGGAAACTGAGTTATTATTTCGAAATCGTTTTCGTATTTTTTAAATAAAAAAGTGTAAAATTAATTTCCTTCAGAATTAATAAACTTCTTTGTTTTGAGCTTTAAAGAATCTTTTTTTAACTTTTTAATGTTTTTCTTTTTTGATTTCTTTTTCAAACCAATTTTAGTTAAAAGACCAGATAAATTATTGAAATTTACTTGATAAGACAACCCAACACCTTGCGTGTAACCTTCTTCTTCTGTTGAGTATTGTATTTCATTCTGACGATTAAAAATAGTTCCTCTAAAATTACCTTCTTTATTTAGTAATACTTCCACTTTTACTTCACCAACAACACTAGATTGTGTTTGCGCACCAACAGGCACACCAACTTTACCATTAATAATTACCCGATCACTAACTTGGGTACTTACAGATAAATCTACCTGATTGTCAATATTTAATCGATCAACATCATTACCTCTTTCTCCTTGTTGATAATCCACCCCTAATTGAAATTTACTCTCAGGACTATTTAATAAACTAGAAAAGGCTGCTGAAATTGTACTTGAAGCTGTACCAGTAAGTGTATTATTTACATCAAAATTTACTTTATCAGGATTTATAAATGTACCAAAAGCCAACAAAGAAATAAACTGTGTTGTTTTTTCATTTACATTATTATCATTTAATATAAACTCTAATTCACTTGCAATTGTTGGGTCTACATTTGTTAATTGAATGTCTAATTCTTGTTTAGAACTAAATAAACCTCCCGTAATTCTGGTCACTAAATCTATTTCTTCTTTTCTATTAGAATTGAAATTTTCTAATAAAACTGCTGGGTTTGCTTTTGCTTTGTAGATGGCGGTAACATCTAAATTAGCTTCATAAGGATTTCCGTTCCAAGAAACTGCGCCTCCTTTTTGAATTACAAAAGGCTTATTAATGATACCTCCATATTTAAAATCATAGACTCCACTATCTATCGTATAATCTCCAAACATGTCAAATTTACTTCTGGTATTTATTCTTATTTGTAAATTCCCAGAACCTCTTCCTGTTAACTGACTTCCGTTAATTTCATCAATAACAACCTGAGCCTCGGCATCTTTAGTAACTTCTAAATCAATATTTAAAGACAACCCTTTTATCGCTTCTTGTGCAATTTCTCTTTGTTTGTCTTCAACTTTAATTTTATCAGATTCAAAATAAATTAATTTATAACTATCTACCGTTTCAATATCTTTTAAGGGAACTACAAATTTAGTTCCTGGATTTGTTTTTGCATTTACATCTATGGTTAACTGATCTGTTAAACCAGATATACTTGCTGTTCCGTCCATAAAAGCAGTACCGTAATAAGTAGCTTCTTCAGTGTCTTTGGTGTCTAAAACGAGTAAGTTATTTGTATCAATTTCTAAATCCAAAAACCATTTTTCAAAATTTTGATGAGAGATATTCCCTAGTAATCTTCCTGATGTTTTATGCTTTGTATCTAACAATTTTATATCTTCTAAAATAAAAGATTGTTGCGTCAATGAAATAATAGATTCGCCATCAAAATCATAATCTATATTTAGATATGGAAATTTTAATCCGGCATTTTTAAGGCGTAAAATTCCTTCCATATCGGGGTTTCTTAAAAATCCTTTTAAATTAAAATTACCAGAAACAGCACCTCTTAAAGATGAAATCACATCTTTTCCTAAAGGACTAAAAGCTTCTAAAGCATATTCTTCTAAATACACTTCTAAATCTATTAATGGTCTTGAATTAGAGAAATCTAACCCACCAATTGCTGCGATACTTTTTACATTATCATTATTAATAGATAGGTCTACATCGTATTTTTCGTAAGAATTATTTCCTTTTAGATTGATTGCTAATTCTCCTTGTTTAAAATTATTTACTTCAAAATTTTTGATAATCAAATTCGCTTCAGGACTATACGTGTTTTCTTTTTGAACAAAATCTAGACTCCCAGAAACGCTTCCTTTTAAGGCTAAACTATCTATTTCTGGTAAAAAACTCTGTAATTTTACTTTGGTTAAATTTGCTAATAACACCTTTTCGGTTTCCCCCTTCAAGCTTCCTGTAAACGCTATTTTTTGTTCTCCAGAAATCAATTTAAATTTACTGAAATCAAATTCATTCTTCTTTAAATCGAACGTAATTTTATCTGGAGTTTCTATATCTGGATTAATTTTCCATGCAGTCTCTTTAAAGACAAAAGTTGATTTCTCAAACCCAATTACAGATTTAGCTTCCGGGTTAATTGTATAGAAAAAATCTAAGTTAAAATTTTCATTGTTCTTCTTTCCTCCATTAAATTCAGATTTAAAAAATAACGTATCATTCTGTGTTAAATTTAGTAAGTTTAACTTCGAAATTTTATAATATTTAGTATTAAATTCTGATGCCGTTAAATGCGAGTTATAAAGTGGGTTTTGATTGTCTGTTCTTAATAAAACATCTTTTACTTCATTACCATAAATATCTATTCTAGGTGATGAAAACGTAAGTTTTAATTGATTTTTATTCGATTTAATTTTTCCTTTAATTTTTGTTTTATCATCTATATAAATCTCTGGGAAAAACACATTTACAATTTGATTGTAAACTGTAAAATTAAAATCTAAAAACTGATTTGGAGCGACTTTAAAAGGTTGGTAATTATTATAAATACTACCCAAAGCATTTTGTGCAACTTTTGATAACTCCGAAAAGGTAAACTTCCCTGTTACATATCCATTAGCGATGTCTTTAGAGGCAACATCAATCCTTTTTATATCGTCTTTTAAAGAGGAAGAAATTTTAAATTCTTTAAAGCTAAATTCCTTTTTTTGATTGGTATAAAAAACGTCTGTAAAAGTGGCATTTCCTATAATATCATCCAAAGTATTCCCTTCAATATCAAGCTCCATTTTACCTTTTAATTCAGCAATACTATCTCTAACAAAAAGATTGGTTTCTTTTAAGTTAAGATAGGTAATCTCAGACATAAAATCGAACTTATGAATTGCAGAAGACAAGTCTGCTAATCCTTTAAAATTCATTTTAAAATTAGCATCATCAATGGTTAAATCACCATCAAACTTATTATTCTGATACTGCCCATTTACAGCAATATTTTTATAATTATAATTTTTAAACTGAAAGTCAGAAACTTTTCCAATAAAAGAAGTTATAATATTATCTAGTTTAAAGCCACTTCCATTTACATCACCTTTTAAAGAAATTGTACCAAACAAAGGATTATTAAAAAAGTAACCAAGGTCAAAATTATCTAACTCTATTTCACCAGCATACTTTGCATAATCTATATCTCCAATATTCGTAATTTCTAAATCAGTAATAGTAGAACCAATCTCTGAATTCACTTTAACCGTTGCCTGCATCAGATCTGGAGTTACTCTTACGTTTCCTTCTAAAGTGAACTTGCCAAATTTATCAAATTCTGATGGTAGATTTTTACCTAAAACGTTTGGTAAAATATTTTTTAATTCTTTATAAGTTGCCGTTAAATTGGTTAAATCTCCATCAAAAATAAAGCCTCTTTCTTTTGCTATCGCATTTACAAACGTTAAGTTTCCTTGAACTTTTATTCCATTTCTAGAAGATAGATTAAACTTCGTTAACTCGAAATTATTTAGCTGACCATTTAAATTTCCTTCAAAATCTAAAATATCATTTCCATTTAATTCATTATAAAATTTCTTGATGTCTTGTACTGAAATTTCACTCTTATCAAAACTAGCTTTAATCTTTACTTTATCATTAAAATTTTTTAACTCTTCTCTTGTATATGTAAAATCAATATCGCCTTTTATATCCGTTTCCCTGGTCTGCAGTCTTGTATTTTTAAAATGCATTGCAGTATTAGAATATGAAAAATCAGTAGTTAAATTTGCCACTTCTAACCCATATAAATCTGTAAAATACAACCCCTTAATATTTGTAGAAACGTTCGGTCCGTCAATCGCTAAATTTTGTAAATTTCCTCCAACATTATGAAGAGTATAAATTATAGAATCTTTTTTATTTTCGTCAATTATTTTAAAATTTAATGCGTTTACATACACATTAGATGCTTGTAAAAAAAAGGGTTTCCTTAAAGAATCAAGCGGTTCTCCATCATTAAAAGAATCAATAAATATCGACATATTATCATCTTTCTCACCTTTGTAAGTTTTCATGTGATAATCTGCGTCATCTAAAGAAACACTTTTTAGATGTACTTCATTGTCTATAATTCTTTTCGCATTTAAAAGTGAGGTACTTAATTTTTGAACAAAAATTAAGGTGTCTTTATGGTGGTCTCTAATTTGTATGCCTTTTAATTGCACACTTCCTAAAAAAGATAAATCTACTTTTTCAATAGTTAGATGTACCCCAAAATCTTCATTGATTTTATTGGTTACATAACTCCCTATTTTAGTTTGTACAGCTCCAATAGAAAGTAAAATACTTACGAACACGAAAAAGAGCACAAAGTACCCTAGCCATTTCAGTATTTTTTTACTTGTTTTTTTGATGATTTTAAATTTAAAGTAATTGTAAATTCTCATTAATTATAATCAAAAATACTGCCACTTATCACAAAGAACGTGCAAATTTAACAAACATTTAAATTTCTATTCTTAAAAAGATGAAGCGTAGCTAAAATTATCCTTAATTTTGCAGTAATTTAACGCTATTTTAATGGAAAACCCTGTTTATATTTTAGGAATAGAATCTTCTTGTGATGACACAAGTGCTTCAGTAACTTGTAACTCAAAAGTGCTAAGCAATGTTGTTGCAAACCAAGAAGTACACTCAAAATATGGAGGAGTCGTTCCTGAATTAGCTTCTAGAGCACATCAACAAAACATAGTACCTGTTGTACAACAAGCTTTAGAGCAAGCTAAAATCACAAAAGAACAATTGTCTGCAATTGCATTTACGAAAGGTCCAGGTTTAATGGGTTCTTTGCTCGTTGGCACCTCTTTTGCAAAATCTTTAGCCTTGGGTTTACAAATTCCTTTAATCGATGTAAACCATATGCAAGCTCATATTTTAGCGCATTTTATTACTGATGAAGAAAGTAAAACGCCTACTTTTCCTTTTATCTGTTTAACCATTAGTGGTGGCCATACACAGATTGTAAAAGTTTCTGATCATTTTAAAATGGAAATTTTAGGAGAAACTATTGATGATGCTGTTGGTGAAGCTTTTGATAAATCTGCAAAAATTTTAGGATTGCAATATCCTGGAGGACCTTTAATAGATAAATATGCTAAATTAGGAAACCCACAAGCTTATAAATTCACAAAACCAAAAGTGGGCGATTTAGATTTTAGTTTTAGCGGATTAAAAACAGGAATTCTCTATTTTGTTCAGAAACAGGTAAGAATTAACCCGAATTTTATTGAAGAAAATTTGAACGACATTTGTGCGTCTATCCAATATACAATTGTAGAAATTTTGATGGATAAATTAAAAAATGCGGTCAAACAAACGCGGATAAAACAGATTGCAATTGCAGGTGGAGTTTCTGCAAATTCAGAAATTAGAAGCAGATTGCAATTAGCAGAAAAACATTTTGGGTGGACAACCTATGTGCCAAGTTTCGAATTCACGACAGATAATGCTGCAATGATTGCTGTTACTGGTTATTTAAAATATTTAAATAATAATTTTGCGGATGTTTCTGTTACTGCACAGGCGCGTTTAAAAGTTACAGAATAGTCTATGAAAAACTTTAAAAACAGACTCTTATATAACATTTACTACTTTCTTTTTTGGATTGTTTATTTTGTATTTGCACGTTTATTTTTTCTTGCTTATTATTTTGATCAATCGCAAGAACTTGGTTTTTCGACAATGATAAAAACTTTCTTTTATGGTTTACAGTTAGATGCTTCTTTTGCAGCCTATTTATCTTTTATTCCTTTTTTATTGATAATTTTTTCAATAATCATCAACCCGAAAATTATCGTAAAAATCATAAAATGGTATACAATTTCTGTGCTGTTATTTATCAATTTACTATTATTAATTGATGCTGGTTTGTACCAATCTTGGGGAGTTCGTTTAGACACATCGCTGCTACCCTATTTAAACACACCTGAATTAATGCTTTCTTCAGCATCAACTTTTCAGTTAATAACGGGCGTATTTGCCTGGATTTTTATTTCCTATCTTTTTATTAAATTATTTAATAAAATAAATCAAAAAAGTAGTGACAAACTCAATTTTGGAAGCTGGTTAGAAATTCCGCTTTTTTTACTGATAACAGCAGCTTTGATTATTCCTGTAAGAGGAGGCTTTCAAACCATTCCTGTAAATCAAAGTAACGTGTATTTTTCTAATAAAATGTTTGCGAATCATGCTGCAGTAAATTTTATTTGGAACTTTTTCAACACACTAACACACAAATCTGATGGTACAAATCCGTACATATATTTTGATGATGAAACGGCATTAAACATCATCAATAAAAGAAAAAATCAACTTTTAAAATCAACTACAGATTCAATTTTAAACACCTCTAAACCTAACGTAATCTTAATACTTTGGGAAAGTTTGCCTGCAAAAATCGTAGGCTCTTTAGGAGGCGAGCCTGATGTTACTCCGAATTTAAATAGACTCTCTAAAGAAGGAATTCTATTCACTAATTTTTACGCAAATGGAGACCGAACAGACAAAGGAATTCCGGCTATTTTAAGTGGTTATTATCCACAACCCGTAAAGAGAATTATGCGAATGCCTAACAAAACAAGGAGTTTGCCAATGTTACCAAAGAAGATGATCGATTTAGGTTATAAAACTTCCTTTTATTATGGAGGGGATTTAAATTTTGGGAATATGAATACATATTTAAGAAATGCAGGGATTACTGATTTTGTTGACGGAAGTGCCTTTGATAAAAAAGATTGGAACTCAAAATGGGGCGCTTATGACGATGTTTTTATGAAACGTTTTGCCAAAGATTTATCAACCAAACAAACAGCACCTTTTTTTAAAATAGCCCTTACTTTAACAAGTCATGAACCTTATGAGATTAAAGGTGAATACAAATTTGGAAAAGATACTGAGGACAATAAATTTAGGAGCGCACATCATTATACCGACCAAGTAATTGGTGATTTTATACAGTTTGCAAAAAAACAAGAGTGGTATAAAAATACATTAATCGTTATTATGGCTGATCATGGACACAGTTCACCAAAACACGAAGGACCTTATTTTTCTCCTAAAAAATTCAGAATTCCGATGTTGTGGTTAGGAGGCGCAGTCAATCAAAAACATACTGAAATAGAGACCATTGCTAGTCAAGTTGATTTTTCTTACACTTTGTTAGATTTATTAAAGGCAGACAACAAAGACTTTGTTTTTAGCAAAAACATTTTTAATACTTCTGAAAATCAATTTGCGCATTACACTTTTAACAAAGGTTTTGGAACACTCACAAAAGAAGGTGTTTTTGTTTACGACTTTGTAAGTCAAAAACCAATTTTAGAATCTGGTAAAAACACGAAAACACTAGATTCTTTAGGAAAAGCGATTACACAAAATTCTTATGAAGATTTTTTAGAAAGAAAATAATATTTGTAGTTTTTATGCTTTTAAGAAACTCTTTATCAAACCAGGTTCTTGTGTTGTTTTGGGTACTTTAAAATCGAAGTATTTGTGCAAAGGAATATCAAATCCTTTATAATTCAAGTACTTATTTAAGGCTAAATTTAACCCTTCACTATATAAGTGATGCTCTGCTCCTGTTGGATCTTCGTGATACAAATCATTCTCAGCAAAGCCTTCAAATTTTGGTCCCGTGATCTTAATTTGAAATTCATCAGGGTTTTTACCTACAGGACTATGACTCGTACAAGCAAACTGATGCCAAAAAGCAGACTGAATACAATTACTTTGAAACAACTGACGTACAACTTCTAAAGAATCTATTGTTTCTTGCGCTGTTTCTGTTGGAAAACCAAACATTAAATACGCATGTACCATAATGTTTTCGTCCGAAAAAGCTTTGGTAACTCTCGCTACTTGCGCAATATCTACACCCTTTTTCATTTTAACTAACAATCGATCCGAAGCAACTTCTAAACCACCGGTAACAGCAATACACCCTGATTTTGATAATAAAGAACATAGTTCTGGTGTAAACGTTTTTTCAAACCGAATGTTCGTCCACCATGTAATATAAACCTTTCTTTCAATTAAAGTATTTGCCAAAGCTCTCAGCATTTTAGGCGGTGCAGCTTCATCCACAAAGTGAAAACCAGTAATTCCTGTTTCTGATATTATCTTTTCAATTTTATTGACTAAATCTTCTGCCGTGGTATTTTGGTAATTACCAATATAATCTAAGGTTACATCACAAAAAGAACATTGTTTCCAATAACATCCGTGAGAAATCGTGAGTTTATTCCATTTACCATCAGACCACATTCTATGCATCGGATTCATCACATCTAAGAAAGATAAATACTTATTTGTAGGCAATCCTAAATAACTAGGCGCTGGTAAATTTTTATGATGGAAGATCGTATTCGGAATTTTATTGACATACTCAACCTTGTTCTTTTTACAGATATAGGTTCTTTCTAATGACTCCTCGCCTATTTTACCTTCTAAAAATTCCGTTATTTTTAACAACGGACCTTCTCCATCATCTAAAGAAATAAAATCTACAAAATTAAAAATTCTTGGATCAGACAAACGTCTTAACTCCGTATTGCAATACCCACCTCCCATGGCTATTTTAACCGCAGGATATTGTTTTTTTATAAACTGAGCACATCGCAAAGCCGAAAACAAATTCCCAGGAAAAGGAACTGTAAAACAGACTAAATCATATGAATCTTGTTGTAGTTTTTCATGCAACAAATACAACATTTCATCTTCTATTAACGTGGTCTCATATTGTAAAAACTCATCAATCCTATCAAAACTAGAAGCGGCTCTTGCCAGTTGTTCTGCATACCTTGTAAAGGAGAAAAATTCATCAACATTGGCATTTATAAAATCGCCCAATTCTTCGACAAACAACGTTGCAATATGTTTGGCTTTGTCTAAAATTCCTAACTTTCCAAACTCGATGGTTAAATCTTTATCTAATTTAATCCGTCTATGTCCATGAGGCAAATAATCTTTATGCACTATTTGATAAGCTGCCGTAACTTCTTGTACACGTAGATAATTCATTACAGAATCTACCTTATTTATATACTCTTCCTTTTGTTTATACACCAAAGGAAAATCTTTATTTCCAAGCATCTCTGCTTGTTTAAAAATAGCATCTATAAACTCTTTGGTAAACACCGCAGAAAACAGTTCTATACTTAAATCCATTTGCGTTGCTTTTACATCTTTAGATTCTAAAAAACCTTTGATGTATGCAGTTGCAGGATATGCCGTGTTTAATTGTGTAAAAGGTGGCGTTATTAAAAGTGTATTGACAGACATAAATAATAAATAAAGTGCGAAGATACTATCTGATTTTCGAAAAGGGCATAAAATTGTTATTGCTTTTTACAAGCTGCTTTTTTGATTCAAAAAAACTAACTTCGCTAACTTCTGATATCAGTGATTTAGACTATGTAATATCAGAAAGAAGTAATAAAACATTAAAAAAAAACGAATGAACAAACATGTAACCTTTCTGTTTTTATTTTTAATATCCTTAACTGCATTCGGACAAAATGCATCGGAATTAAATGAACAATCGAAAAAACTCATAGAAAACCAAGAATTTGACAAAGCAGTTCCTGTACTAAAACAAGCAGCCGAATTGGGGAACGCAGAATCTCAATATAATTTAGGTTATTGTTATCAAAGTGGTACTGGTATTAAACAAAATTCCATAAAAGCAATTGAATGGTACTCTAAATCCGCCGAGCAAGGTTGGAACGATGGACTGTACGCAATGATGATGGCTTACGGAAGTGGTAACGGAGTCAAACAAGATTTCAATAAAGCATTTTCATTTGCTATAAAATGTGCGAAAAACGGAGACGGAACTTGTATGTTTAATGTTATTAATTGTTACAAAGAAGGAATGGGTACCGAAAAAGACATTGATAAAATGTTAGAATGGGCTATCCAACTTGGAAAACTTGAAAACCCAGAGAACTTACAGAAAAGTGGTTATATAACTTCAGCGAGATTAAATCTGGCTAATATGTACAGAGATGGAAACGATATTGAAAAAGACAATTTTAAGAGTTATCAATGGTTTTTGATTTTTAATGAGTCTAAAAAGGACTTCTCATATATTCAACAACAACAGATTGTAAAGGAAATTCAAGAATTGGAAAACAACCTGACTGCCAACCAAAAAGAAAATGGTCAAAAAGAAGCTGAAAAAACACTTCAAAGACCATTAAAAAACATGAAGAACTTATATAAAGCAGAATTATAAAAATAAAGCCACAAACTTCTATTTATACCAATTCAGAGAACGAATTGGTACTGATAGAACTGTTTTCGATTGCTGTAATATATTCTAATTAAGAAATGATTGCAACTCGCTCTCTAGCGTTTTGTAATCAAAAGATCGTTCATAAAATTTTCTATCATTTTTATTGTAGATAATTGTTGCAGGAATAGCGCCAGTCCAACTTTTATCAATTGCTTTCATCCAAATATCGTTATTTTCAGTATCTAATAAAACAACCTCAGATTTTAATTTTCTCTTATTGATAAAAGGAATTAATTTCTTTTCAACTTGTTTTGGAAAATCTAAACTTACCAACAGAACTTCTACATTTTTATCTGAATATTCTTGATTAATTTTTTCAAAATAAGGCAATTCTTTAACACAAGGTGCACACCAAGTTGCCCAAAAATTTACAATATAAGTTTTCCCATCCTTCTTTTCTAACAAGGGCTTTAACTCACTGTAAGTATATGTTTTAACAGATGTTATTTGAAGGGTTTCTTCTTTAGAAATTTCTTTGACAACTTCTTTTTTACAAGAAATAAATCCTAAAGAAATCAAGACTATAAAGAGTGCTTTTTTAATCATTTTATAAAAATACTTATTTAAAAGTTTTAAAGAGAATAATAAACTGATTCTTAACAAAAAACCTCACAAAACGAGTTTATGAGGTCTTATAATTTTGTTTTACAACTCGTTAATCAAAAATATCATTCAATACTTTTGCCAAACGAATTCCACCTTTTTGTAATTGTGTTCTTACGGTTCCAAAATGATTATAAGAATATCTGTAGCGTAAATTTTCTCCTTTTTTCACTGAATTATACACTTCATTTGTAACGGAATGCACTTCATTTACCCAATCAACAAGAGTCCCTTTTTCTATCGCTTCTATTTGTCTTTTAGATAAATCATCCGCATTATCAGCCAATTCAAGATAACTCATTTCCCAATCATCAATCATGTTTGTATCCCAAACTCTGTGTAAGTTTGTTCCTCTTCCAAACCACTCAACTTGTATGCTATTTCCTCCTTTATCTTCTTTTCTTCCTATGTGCATTGGTTGATGCAAATCACCCACAAAATGAACTAACATTTTTAAATGAAAATTCTTTTCAGCATCAGAACTATTTTTATCCTTTAAAACATCAATACAAGTGTTTATCCCTGTAACTAAATCTCCTTTAGGATTTTTCTTTGCTTGTTCATAAGTCTGCTCTAAATCCATGTTTATATAATGCCAAGAATAATACTTATTGAATTTCTTGTCAGATTTTATCTCATCTGCATAGGTAGAAACAAAAGCCAAACTTTGTCCTTTTAGTATTTTATCTATGTTTCTTTTAGCCTTTTTTGTAAGATGCTTTTCTGCAATCTGACCTGTTGCTCTATGTCCGTTTTTCCCCCAGAAAACTGCCTCATCAGAAGATGATTTCATAAAAAAAAGAAAAGGAATTAATAATAATAATTTAATTTTCATCTGAATACGTTAAATTTAATTTTTAGCTAAAGTATAAAAATAATTACTGAAAAATTTGTTAAAATTAAAAAAATACCCATACCTTCGTGATATCAATTTAATATCAAAATAAATTCAATATACATGAAAACAGAAAAAATTATTAAACCCGCAAATGGTTATTTAATGTTATTAGTCGTTTTATTATTATTCTTCGGCGGAATTGCAATGGTTATAAGATCTGATAACCCTGGTTATTTAATCGCCACCTTATTTGGTTTTATAGGTTTTTTCGGCTTTATTTTAATAAATCCAAATACATCAAAAGTTATTTTACTTTTTGGTAAATATATTGGTACGATTAAGGATAATGGCTTGTATTGGGCAAATCCTTTATACAGAAAAAAGGCAATTTCTTTAAGAGCAAGCAACTTTGATAGTGAGCGTTTAAAAGTAAATGACAAGCTTGGAAACCCAATTATGATTTCCACTATTTTGGTTTGGAGGGTAACAAATACCTACAAAGCCGCTTTTGATGTTGATAATTTCGAAAACTTTGTACGTGTACAAACTGATGCTGCTGTTCGAAAACTAGCAAGTATGTATCCTTATGATAATTTTGCTGATGAAGGTACTGATGAAGATATTACTTTACGTTCTAGTGTAAATGAGGTTTCTGAAGCTTTAGAAAAAGAAATAGAAGAACGTTTAGCAATTGCAGGTATCGAGGTTTTAGAAGCAAGAATTGGTTATTTAGCTTATGCGCAAGAAATTGCAAGTGCGATGTTAAAAAGACAACAAGCAACGGCAATTGTCGCTGCGAGACATAAGATTGTGCAAGGTGCTGTTGAAATGGTAGAAATGGCTTTGAGTGAATTGAGTAAAAGACAAATTGTTGAGCTAGATGATGAACGTAAAGCAGCAATGGTGAGTAATCTATTAGTTATTTTATGTGGCGATAAAGAGGCAACACCAATTGTAAACACAGGTACTTTAAGTCATTAAAAAACCATCATTACCTTCCCTAAGAGAAGAAATTCATACTCAAAAACAACTATATGAAAAACAAAAATGCTGCTTTAGGAATGATCTTTGGTGCAGGAATTGGAATCATTTTTAATAGCACAGGTTTAGGATTGCCTATTGGAGCTGGTGTTGGACTTGTTTTAGGATTGATACTGAATCAACAACAAAAAAATAAATAATGAATCAAAAACAAATACTTGCTTTAGTAATCGGAGCAACATTAGGATCTAGTTTAGGAGTCATTTACGGAGTCGTTTTTTGATAATATCGAAATTGGTATTTCAATCGGGTCTGGAGTTGGTACATCAATTCGTGTCGCACTAGCATTAATAAATTTTGGAAATAAAAAAGAATGTAAAGAAAAAAAGATATGAAAGAATATAAAGTAGTAGAACAACCAAAACTCGGTTTTAAAAATAGAAATCAGAAATATGAAGATATTTTGAATCAGTACGCAAGGGAAGGTTGGGCTGTACATACCATTTTTCAGACCAATGGAACCATTTTATTTGAAAGAAATAAGAATAGATAAATGAAAGTATTTAAAGAAGAACAACGTTTAAAGCAAACTTGGTTAATTATTATTGTTGCAATTTCCGCAATAGGTCCTCTCGCTTTTGGAGTTTATGGTATTATTCAACAGATAATACTAAAACAACCTTTTGGAGATAAACCGATGTCAGATTTAGGATTAATCGTTTTTACAATTAGTATGTTCCTTTTATCAATCTTCCTTTTCACTTTTAAACTAACAACAAGAATTGATGAAACCGGAATTCACTATCAGTTTTTTCCTATTCACTTTTCTTTAAAAACAATTACTTGGTCAGAAATAAATACGACAAAAGTTAGAACCTATGATCCTATAAGTGAATATGGTGGTTGGGGTTTAAAAGGTGGTTCTCTTTGGAAAAAATCAAAAGGAAAAGCCATCAGTATTTCTGGTGATATTGGCATTCAACTAGTACTAAAAAACGATAAAAAATTATTAATAGGAACTCAAAAAGAAACGGAAGTAAAAAGAGTTCTCGCCACTTATCAAGATAAAAGAAGCAACTAATGTCTAAAAAAGAGAGTTTCCAATTTAGCACGCTAGACCACATCATTATATCTGTGGTGCTATTTCTATTAATTTACACTTGGTGTATCATTAGTATTGCGTATTCAAATTTACCAGAAACAATTGCGGTTCATTTTGATGGTACAGGAAACCCTGATGGTTATGGAAGCAAAAATTCTATTTGGTTAGCCCCTTCCTTTTTCACCATATTGTGTTTAGGCTTAATTATTATTGCAAAATACCCCGAACAACTAAGTTCTTCGAAGAAAAAAATATCAGAAAAAGAGAAAAAAACAAACGCTAAAAAAGGATTATATGGGAGTCTATTATCTAGTAGTGTTTTAATATTAATTACACATTCTATGATTAAAACTTCCATAAACAAGGATGATAACCTTATGTTTTGGATAATACCAAGTATTTTTGGTTTAATTATTTTATTTATCGCTAGTATATATTATTACAAATACAACTATTTAAAATGATTCTGAAAGCTGAAATTACTTCTTTAATTGAAGGTATCGTACAGACAAAAATCAATTCTATTTAAGAATTAAAAAAGACTTATGGCAAAGAAAAAAGCTTTTGCATTACGCATGAATGAAGACATGATGAAGTCTATAGAAAAATGGGCTGCGGATGAATTTCGCTCTACAAATGGGCAAATTGAATGGATGCTAATGCAAGCACTAAAAGATGCTAAAAGAGAACCTAAAAACAAGGAAGAATAGTTTTTAACTTCTCGATACATTTTCTTCATCCTTCAGAAAACACTCGAAGTGACAGACTCTGATTACTCCTCTCTTTTAAACTTTGAGACTTTGTAGCTCTGATACTTTAAAACTTTGCAACTTTAAAACACTACTCAGCACAGAGGCTATTATACAAATTCACGATTTTTATTGTTTCCCAATTTTTAATTTTGTTTTTTCTCATTTCTTTAATTAATTTAGGACAATCATGAAAAAAAAATTTTAATCGTTTCTTAATCCAATCGCATCCTAAACCATCAATACAACCTATGCTGTAGGCATAATCTTCGCCCTTTCTTTTAATAAAAATTTCTGTTTTAGGTCTATAATTTGCAGGTTTTAAAAATCTAATATTATTATAAAAATAAACATAAAAGAGATCAATATTTCCGTTTGTAAATAGCTTATAACCAATTCCTTTCTTGTTCGTTTTAAAATTACCGTCAGTTTTAGTGTCCATAAAATAAAAATGATATATTTCATTTTGATGATGAAATGATACTTTTGCAATACTATCAGAATTATATATTCTTAAAGTTTTTAAAGATTGTAATTCCATCCCTTTAGATTTTACTACATCAGTTACCACTGTGCTATCTTTAAATTTAATAGTTACCTTGGTTTGTGATAAAACTGGAATGGTAATTAATAAAAGTAAAAAAATTATTACTGTATTTTTCATGCAAAATCTATTTTCAATAGTTAAAAATACTAATTATTTTTGAAAATACTGAGGAATCAATTCTTTTAACTTTTCTAATGTTTCAGCGACCGTTAAATCACTCATACCACCAGAAGCATTTGCATGTCCGCCTCCATTAAAATGCTCTTTTGCTAAAACATTTACAGGGTTTTCTGCACCTTTAGATCGGAAAGAAATTTTCATAATTCCATCACGTTCTGTAAACACAATGGCAGCTTTCATTCCTTTTATAGACAAAACCAAATTAGCTAAACTATCTGTATCTCCTTTTTTATATTGGTACTTCGCCAATTCTTCTTTCGATAAAGAGATAACTCCTACATGAGTATCGTATAAAATTTCTAGTTTTTCACTCATTGCATAGCCTTGCAAACGCAACCGAGTTTCTGTATTATTATCACTTAACTTTTCGTGAATTAAATGATGCGCGACTCCTGCTGCTAAAATTTTCCCTAAAACCTCATGTGTACGTGGTTTTACAGAGTTGAATCTAAAACTACCAGTATCTGTTAAAATACCTAAGTATAACGGAGTACCAATTTTTTCATCTAGCAAATCTATATGTCCAGACTGCTCCATTAACTCTACAATTAATTGAGAAGTAGAAGAT
>Ga0307994_1000186_pt1 | contig 49972 bp, 44 predicted proteins | sample EllFjometagen261_FD_203171 | JGI IMG/M metagenome (GOLD analysis project Ga0307994, IMG submission 203171) | Marine microbial communities from Ellis Fjord, Antarctic Ocean - #261 | ecosystem: Environmental > Aquatic > Marine > Unclassified | place: Southern Ocean | collected 2014-11-02
CAGATAAAGACATAGTAGGCCACTGTAAATTGGTTAAAGTGGGGCGTACTCTAGTGATGGGGGAGGTGATGTTATACTCTCGTGGCGATGAAAGACCTGTAGCTCAGGTGATGGGAACCTATGCGTTACCCGCCAAAACATAAGCTCCATCGTGAGTTCTGTGGTGTCATCTTAGATCTTTTATTACAGCTAACATAGCTGGCAATAGCGCTGCACCCATGTCACTGCTGCGTTGTGCGGACCAGCCTTCCATCTCATCTGGTAGGTTGAAATTGTCGATAAAAGGCATCTCTAATGTGAGTGATAAACAGTCGTAGGTTTCGCCGACGGATGCGCTAGCTAAAGTCAGGTTTGCTTGCCCTGGGAGGTCTGTGTCATAGCCGTATTCTGTTTGGTAGTCTGGGTTGCTGATAAGCAACTGTTGTTTAAAACCTGCTTCTAACTTAGCGAGCCTCGGGCTATATGCCGGTATACCTTGATTATCCACTAAAAACACATAAGGTATTGCTTCGTCGCCGTGACAATCAATGAAAAGGTCTACACCCGTCTCATGCATTTTTTGTTGTGTTAAAAGTACTTCTGGGCTGCGCTCCATGGTGGCATTTAGCCACTCACGGTTAAGGTTAATGCCTGCTGCATTGGTTCGAAGGTGGCCGCGTACACTGCCATCTGGATTCATGTTTGGAATAATAAAAAACACTGCATCTTCGAGAAGCTTACGGCCACACGCATCACTAGGATCTAGTAATTTTTGTAATAAACCTTCTATGGCAAATTCGGCCATGGTTTCGCCTGGATGTTGGCGAGCAGTGAGCCAGATTTTACGTTTTTGTGGCGTGTCATCACCGATAGTCAGTAGGCTTAAAGGCCTGCCGTCCAGGCTGTCGCCTAGGGTTGTAAGGGTGCAAATATCACTAGTTTGCGCCCAACCGATAAGGTCCTGATGTCGCTCCCATGAATAAGGCGTAAAGTAGCTATACCAAACTAAGTCATGTTCTGGTGCGTGATTAAAAATTAGGCAGCTGTTTTCATATCGTGTGGGCACCCTAAACCATTCTTCTCTGTCATAGGAAGCCACTACTTGAAAATGCTGCCAGCCTTCAGGAAAAGCTGCTCCTCCAGCATTGGTGATATTCAGTTCTAACTCATCTCTGTCCCTAGCCCCGGCAATACTAAAGTGAAACCATTGATAGAAGTCGGATTGGTTATCATGACGTATGGCTAGCTCAATAGGGTTGCTGTGCGCATCGATGACCTCAATGTTGCCGCTGTCAAATTGACTGTTAATGTGAATTGTCATGGTGGTTTCCTTTTTCTAAGCCCAAAGTGTATGGGTTATTGGGATTGGCGCAGGTAGCGGGCCTCAGAGGGCCCAGAGGTACCATAGAGCGTCGATCCGGTAGATTGTAATCGCATAGGGTGGATGTGCGCTCAAGTGCGCCACCTTGAGGTGTGTGACGCTCAATAAGATTCATGCTAAATGCCGCTGAGGAATAAGTCTATTAATGCATTACTCTAGGCATATTTAAGCCTAATCGCAATCGAAAAAACGCATAGTGATGAAACGGGCCAAAGGGATCAGAAAGCTAGTAATGTTTTTTGGGTATTGAGAGGGTGTTTTATTTACTGCACAAAAAGGACGAATGGCTGGGATAGCAGGATTCGAACCTGCGCATGACGAGATCAAAACCCGTTGCCTTACCGCTTGGCGATATCCCAGAAATGTCCACAGGACTGATCAAAATGGTGGCTATGACTAGATTCGAACTAGTGACCCCATCATTATGAGTGATGTGCTCTAACCAGCTGAGCTACATAGCCATTTTGATCGTTTTCAAGCACAGTGGCTGTACTTGAGGACGCGAATTATTCCTTGTTTTGGGGGTGCTGTCAACACCCATAAACAAAGCTTTTACACATTAAATCGGAAGTGAACCACATCGCCGTCTTTTACCCGGTATTCTTTGCCTTCTAAGCGCCACTTGCCAGCTTCTTTGGCACCCTGTTCGCCGTTACCAGCAATAAAGTCATCATAACCAACAACTTCGGCACGGATAAAACCTTTTTCAAAGTCTGTGTGGATTACCCCAGCTGCTTGAGGTGCTGTGGCATTTTGTTTTACAGTCCATGCACGCACTTCTTTAACGCCCGCAGTAAAGTAGGTTTGTAAGCTAAGTAGTTCATAACCAGCCCGAATTACACGATCCAAACCAGGCTCGGTCATTCCGATGTCAGACAAAAACTCGCGTTTGTCATCATCATCTAGTTCGCTTATTTCCGCTTCAATTTGGTTACAGATAGCGACTACTTTAGCGCCTTCTACAGCGGCATAGGCGTTGACTGCGTCTAGATGAGGATTGTCTTCAAAGCCGTCGTCAGCAACGTTGGCAATGTACATCGTAGGTTTGCTGGTGAGTAGGTGAAAACTCTTCACCATGGCTAGCTCATCATCGTTTAAGTCTAGGGTGCGCACTGCAATACCCTCGCTTAGGGGGGCTGCTAGTTTTTCTAAAAATGCCATAGTGGCTTGGGCTTCTTTGTCGCCAGTGCGAGCAACACGATGCACGCGGGCTTTTTGCTTTTCTACGGAATCTAAATCTGCCAAGGCCAGTTCCATATTGATGATGCCGATGTCATCGATAGGGTCAATGCGGTTAGAGACATGAATCACGTTATCATCTTCAAAACAACGTACAACATGCGCAATGGCGTCTGTTTCACGGATGTTAGCTAAAAACTTGTTTCCCAAGCCTTCACCTTTCGATGCGCCTTCTACCAAACCAGCGATGTCGACAAATTCCATGGTGGTGGGAAGTATGCGTTCTGGTTCAACGATAGCCGCTAAGGCGTCTAAGCGTGGGTCTGGCATTGCCACAACACCTGCGTTAGGCTCAATGGTGCAAAATGGAAAGTTCTCAGCACTAATGCCCGCTTTGGTAAGTGCGTTAAAAAGAGTTGATTTACCAACGTTAGGTAGGCCTACAATGCCGCAATTGAATCCCATGGGATACCTCTAGTAATTATAATTAGACCGCTTTCTTAGCTTGTGTGCAGGTCATTCATGGCTTTTTGCCATTGCCCAGATATGGCCTCTGGCATGGCTTTTATTGCCTTGTCCATTGAATTCTGGGTGCTGATGCGCTCTTCAAGAGGCGCCTTTTTTAATACGTAATTGGTCACTAACTTGGCATCGCCAGGGTGGCCTATTCCTAAGCGTAAGCGGTGGAAGTTCTTGTCGCCGCTGCGCTTGTTAATAATGTCTCGTAAACCATTGTGACCACCATGGCCGCCGCCTAGTTTGAGGCGTGCTGTGCCTGGAGGCAGATCTAGTTCGTCATGGGCTACGAGGATGTTGTCAGTGTCAATTTTATAGAAATTACATAGGGCTTGTACAGCTTGCCCGCTTAAATTCATAAAGGTATTAGGGATCAGTAGGTGGACTTTGTGCCCAGCTATAAAGCCTTGACCATAGTCACCAAAAAAGCGCTTTTCCATGGCCAAGCTAATGCCTTCTTCTTTAGCCAATTGCGCCAACCAGTCTTGGCCTGCATTGTGCCTAGTTTGATCGTATTTCGCACCAGGATTGCCCAGACCAACAATGAGCTTGATAGGTACATCGGGTATAGAATCGGGCATGAACATGGAACTCCAAATAAAAACGCCTTTGTTAAGTGAATAACAAAGGCGTTTATTACAACAATTAAGCTGTGCTAGTTTTAACTGCCTTTGGAGCCAGTAATAGTAGCGATTGCTTGGTTGTGGTCCTCGCCTAGGCGAAGAGCGTGAATAGTTACGCCCTTTGGTAGTGGGATGTCTGAAAGGTGAACGATACCACCGATAGCCACATCTTGCATGTCTACAGTTAAGCACTCTGGCAAGTTAGCTGCCAAGCAAGTGATCTCAACTTCGCTTTTAGCGTGAGACACTGTGCCGCCTTGGATCTTAATGGCAGGTGCAGTCGCTTCATTCACAAACTTCAAAGGAACCAAGATGTGAATTAGGTTTGACTTAGTAACGCGCAAGAAGTCAACGTGCTGGATTTCTTGCTTGGCTGGGTGACGCTGTAGGTCCTTAACAATTACTGGCTCTTCTTTGCCACCAATGTTTAGAGTGATTACAGAGCTGTAAAAGCCTTCTACTTCAGAAGCTTTCCAAAGATCTTTGTGAACCAAAGTGATCGATTGAGGCTTCTTGTTTTTTGCACCGCCAAAAACGATAGCAGGTGTGCCACCAGATAGACGACGTAGGCGGCGGCTCGCACCTTTCCCCAAGTCATCACGGGCTTCAGCATTTAGAGAGATAGACATTTGTCTTTCCTTATTTATTGTCCTGGGCACTTGCGACCGGTGCACGATAGGACGGTTAAAATGACCTAATTAAAGGTCGATAATATTAGCGCGATTTTTGCGACCTAAGTTTAGGTGCGAAACATCGCGCTAATGGATTCTTCGTTGCAAACACGACGCACAGACTCAGCTAATACATCGGCCATGGTTAATTGGCGAATGCTTTTGCACGCTTTGCTGGCGGCTGATAGCGGAATAGTGTCGGTCACTACCAGTTCGTCCAGTGACGAGTTAGTAATATTTTCTACTGCAGGGCCAGATAACACGGGATGGGTAGCATAGGCCACAACGCGTTTGGCGCCATTGGCCTTAAGTGCGTCCGCCGCTTTACATAAGGTGCCAGCCGTGTCACACATGTCATCAACCAAGATGCAGGTACGGTCTGTAACATCACCGATAATGTTCATCACCTGAGATTCGTTAGCCTTTTCACGTCGCTTGTCGATAATCGCTAAATCTGTATTTAACTGCTTCGCTACTGCGCGTGCGCGTACTACGCCACCAACATCTGGTGACACAACCAACGGGTTGTCGTAATTTTGGTTGGTGATTTCATCCAACAACACAGGGGAACCAAACACGTTGTCTACTGGAATGTCGAAAAAGCCTTGAATCTGTTCGGCGTGTAAATCAACAGTCAGTACGCGGTCAATACCAGAACGAGCCATCATGTTGGCTACAACGCGAGCGCTAATAGGTACGCGTGCGGAGCGAGGGCGGCGATCTTGGCGTGCATAGCCAAAGTAAGGCACTACGGCAGTTACGCGGGCAGCAGAGGCTCGGCGCATGGCGTCGGCCATTAATATGAGTTCCATTAAATTGGTGTTGGTAGGTGCGCAGGTGGGTTGGATGATAAATACATCCTTACCGCGGACGTCTTCCTGCAATTCAATTGCACATTCACCATCACTAAAGGTTGATACTTTAGCTTTGCCTAGGGGTACGCCCAGGCGATCTACAACCATTTGAGCCAACGCGGGATGAGCACTACCGGAAAAAACTTTAAGTTTTGTCACCTTGGGGCACCTATGCTTTTGCAGTTATAGTAAGACACAAAACCATGCTTGTGTCATAGAGTGTGGCTGGGATAGCAGGATTTGAACCTGCGCATGACGAGATCAAAACCCGTTGCCTTACCGCTTGGCGATATCCCATAAATTTCAGGCGCACATTTTCGCGGAAATAGCCTCTAGTGTCAACACAATTCGCGTCTTTACTCGGGGCTTAAAGTGGGTGTGAAACTAGGATTGAGTCGAGGAAATGGCAATAAGTTAAGCCAGCTTTTTAGCACTAAAACGAGGCGTATATCGGCACCGACAATCTCAATTTTTTTAGGCATGGGTAAACCGTTTACGTTGCTGTAGGAGTGGTATGTCACCAGCCAGCCAGCCTGTTCAATGGTGGCAGCTTCACCTGCTGAATTATAGGTTATTTTTGCTAGGGTATCAGGTTGTGGAATACCCCTCGCCCAGTACCTTAGTTCTTGCATGGGGAATTGCCAGTCAAATTCTTCTTCAAACAAAGCCTCAATTGATGTCGCCTCCACCTGGCCTTTGTTGCTAGTGGCGACCACCAGGTCTGGTGTTCCTTCTATGTGAAGCTGGCCACTTCCCAATGGTCCATTGATTAGCAAATAAAAACTAGCTGATCTTTGGCGCCAAGTAAGTAATCCAGAGTTATTTTTATCATCGACATAGACTGCTAATTTTCCTTCCACATCCCACTGTATAAGCTTTTCTAGTTCAGCTTGTTTGTATGAAAAAGGTGCGTAAGCATGGGTCGCTATGGGTTGGTTGTTGCTTATGGGTGCGGTGCTACAGGCTGCGATGGCCGAGCAAATTAACCCTAAGGAGGCAAACTGAATAAGTTTTTTCAAACGGCTAGTCGCTTTGGAATTCATTTTGTGCGTCCAAGATTGCTTGTTTAATAAGGGCGTTATCTGGGTCTCGGCTTAGGGCAAGATTCCATGTTTTAAAAGCGCTTTCTGTGTCCCCAAGAGCCCACTTCACTGCGCCCAGGTGTGCGGCAATTTCGGCTGCCGGCATTATATCATAGGCCTTGGTAAGCAAAATTAGAGATTGTCGCAAGTGCCCTAGGCGGTAGCTGACCCAACCAAGGCTATCAATAATAGCCGCATTTTCTGGGTCCTGCGCCAGTGCTTTGCGAATTAATAATTCAGCCTGTATTAGATTTACTCCCTGTTCGGCATAGGAGTAACCTAGGGCGTTGAGTGCGTTGATGTGATTAGGTTCTATATCAATAATGCGTAGCAACATTTGTTCTGTGGTGTTGAATTGATGCAGCGATTGCGCAAATAGGGCATAGCTATAGAGTAGTGGGATGTTTTGAGGGTGCTCTTTTAGTGCGTCTTGGTATGACACTACGGCAGATTCAATTTGACCTATGTCTTGCAAAAATTGGACTTCTAAGGAATAAATTTCTGCAGTTAAATCTTGGTTTTGATCGCGTAGCCGATCAAAATAGCCCTCTCTTTGGTCTTCATCAGGGTTTTCTAAGTCAACCAGTAGGGTGATAGCGTTCAACCGATCTGCGCCTTTTTGGACTTGATGTAAATAACTTAAAGCTTGTGTTTGTAAATCTTGACGCAGGGCGCTGAGGCCCATGTAGTAATATGCGCTATGGCTGTCTGGATCTAGTTCAATGATTTTGTTCAGGTGTATGTATACCTCTGAATATTGATGACTTTCGTAGGCTAAAAGACCTGCGGAGTATCTGTAACGGAGGTTTTCAGGGTTGCGCCGAGTGAGTTCATTAAAATAGTTGTATCCCCGCGCGTACTGAGCCATCAACGTAAGAACTTGAGCATGCAAAGTGATTAAATGCCGTGGTGCCTTTTGTAATGGTTGCGTGTATTGGCTTAAGTAAGTGTCTGCAGCTTGGGTCTGTTGATTTGCAATCAATAGTTCTCCATAAACAACTTGTGCTTGAAGATAGTTGGCGTCCTGTGCCAGAGCTTTGTTGATGTAAATGATAGCTGTGTCGATCTGCCCAGCGTTTTGTTCTAGTAATGCAAGAGAGTAGAGTAGTTGTTTGTGCTTGGGGTAGGTGCCTAGCCATGACTTAAACGTTCGGTTTAAGTTTTCTTGGGTTGCTGACGGTTCGCTAACACTTAAACTGGCGACATAGGGGAGGCCAGCACCACCCCCACGTTTAAGCTCTTCTTCTAAGGCTTGTGTAGCTTGCCCAAATTGTTGGTTAAGGCTTGCTGCCTGAGCGATATATTGCCACGGTAATGGGTCTTTTGGGGCCAGTTGGGTCCATAGAAGGCTGGATTGTTTGAGTAATTCTGGGCTGTGTGAAAATTGTGCCGAGTAGGTGGCGCGCCTTGCTGTATTGAGGTCTTGGGTTGATTTTGCTGCGGCAAGAAGGTGTATGGTAGCTTCTTTGTTATGCCCTCTTTGCAACGAAAATTCACCTATAAGAAGGTGCGATAAATTTGCACTAGTCAGGCTTTCGAATCGCTGAAGCTTGGGTTGATCGCTTGTTTTTATTGCAGTGCTGCAACTCGCAATCAACGTGCAGGCTATCACTACACCAAGGTAGCGAAGGCGCAACCAGTGAGTATTGAGGCAGGCATTAAGCGATGAGTTTGGCGACAAGGTCAAGGTTCTTTAATCATGCAATAATAATGAAGTGTAACAAATAGAGGCCTTTGCACAATACCGGCGCCACGATAAAATGGTTAAAATTTATGACCTAACCGACGGCTATATACAAATTGCTGTTGAGTTAGCGGTGCAGTTGGCTATGGGGGCGGTTAAGTTTCGGGTATAATAATGCCTTTAATAGCGCTTCGTACTTGTTTGGCACCTGCAGACCACCCCATGACTTTGTTTGTATTTGGCATTAATCACACCACAGCCCCTATCGATGTGCGCGAAAAGCTAGCCTTTGCGCCAGAAATCACTGCGTCTGCTCTCCAGCAGTTGGTGAGTCAAACGGCAGTTTCAGAAGCTGCCATCTTGTCTACATGTAATCGTACAGAGGTTTATGGCAGGCTACCTGTGAACGCTGTGCAATTGGGAGAATCTCATTTAGTCGTTGCCCAATGGCTAGCTGATTTTCACCAAGTGGAACTGGATCAAGTGCAACACCACAGCTACTTTAAACAGGCGGATCAAGCTGTTAAGCACATGATGCGAGTGGCCAGTGGGTTAGATTCAATGGTGCTGGGCGAACCGCAAATATTAGGCCAGTTAAAATCTAGTTTCTCGGTGGCTCGGCAAGAAAAAACGGCCACAAGCCATTTGATACGTATGTTCCAAAGTGCCTTTAATATGGCCAAGTATGTGCGTACCCATACGGCTATTGGCGAAAATCCGGTCTCTGTGGCCTTTGCAGCCGTGACGATGGCAAGGCAAATTTTTGCCCGTTTGGAAGATCAAACAGCATTGCTCATTGGTGCTGGTGAGACCATAGAACTGGTGGCTCGGCATTTGCATGATGCCGGCGTAAAGCAAATTATCGTGGCCAATCGCACCTTAGCGCGAGCCGAAGACTTGGCTCTGGAATTTAACGCTCAAGCGGTTTTACTGTCTGATATTCCAGACCACCTACCCGCTGCTGATATTGTTATTTCGTCCACTGCGAGTCAATTACCCATACTTGGTAAGGGTGCGGTTGAGAGGGCGCTGAAACAACGTAAACACAAACTGATGTTTATGGTGGATATCGCTGTGCCACGTGATATCGAAGCAGAGGTTGGTGAGCTAGACGACGTATATTTATATACCGTTGATGATTTAAAAGATGTCATAGATGAAGGTATGCGTTCTCGACAAGAGGCAGCAAAAGCGGCCGAAGTTATGATTGAAGAAGGCCTTGTAACCTACTTGGAGTCTGAACGTTCGTTAGACGCTGTTAGCAGCGTCCGAGATTACCGACAAAATATGGAAACGTTACGAGATGAAGAGCTAGGGCGCGCTATGGCGAAGTTAGCCAAGGGCGAGGATCCTGAGATTGTGATGCAGCGCCTTGCTAGGGATCTTGCCAATAAAATGATGCATGCACCTACGGTGCAATTAAAGAAAGCCAGTGCGTTAGGGGACGACCAAAGCCTAGCGTTATTGCAAACCATGTTTGATTTGAACAAAACCTTATGAAAGCCTCAATACTTAGTAAATTAGAACGCTTACAGGATCGCTATGAAGAGCTAGAAGCTCTATTGGGTGTAGCTGAAGTGATCATGGACCAAGATAAATTCCGAGCCTATTCCAAAGAATATGCAGAGCTTGAAGATGTAGTAAAAAACTACGGGCAATACGTTCAGTTGCAAGCAGACATGGAAGAAGCTCAGTTAATGCTGGACGAAGACGACGCTGAAATGAAAGCCATGGCAGAAGAAGAAATTCTCGATGGCAAGAAACGCCAAGCGGAATTAGAATTAGACTTACAGAAGCTACTGCTGCCAAAAGATCCAAACGATGGTCACAACACCTTTGTGGAAATCCGCGCTGGAACGGGCGGTGATGAAGCTGCTATTTTTGCTGGAGACCTGTATCGCATGTACACACGTTATGCGGAAAATATGGGTTGGAAGGTAGAAATCGTCAGCCAGAACGTAGGTGAACACGGCGGTTTTCGTGAAATTATTACCCGAATGGTGGGTAATGATGTTTATTCGCGCCTAAAGTTTGAGTCCGGTGCTCACCGTGTACAGCGAGTGCCAGAAACAGAATCTCAAGGCCGTATTCATACGTCTGCCTGCACTGTAGCAGTAATGCCAGAAGTTGATTCGGTAGATGATGTAGATATTAATAAGGGTGACTTGCGTATCGATACGTTCCGGGCGTCGGGTGCAGGTGGCCAGCACGTCAATAAAACCGACTCTGCTATTCGTATTACACACTTACCAACAGGCACGGTAGTGGAGTGTCAAGATGAGCGCTCGCAGCACAAGAACAAAGCAAGAGCTATGTCTCTATTGGCGTCTAGATTGCTGTCCAGTGCACAAGAAGTGGTTGCTGCAGAGCAAGCAGACGCCCGAAAGAGTTTAGTGGGTAGTGGTGACCGGTCTGAGCGTATTCGAACTTATAATTATCCTCAGGGTCGGGTAACGGATCATCGCATTAATCTGACTCTTTACAAGCTGGCAGACATTATGGAAGGTGATGTAAATTGCATTATTGAACCATTAAGTAATGAGCATCAGGCTAATCTATTGGCCTCGTTAGCAGAAAATGAAGGCTAATATCGACTCTAGTTCTCATCCTACCGCCTGCTCTAGCTATACCTGGCAGCAAGCAACTGTTTGGGCTAAGGAAGCTTTTAAGGGCTCTTTAGAGGCGACAGATAGTCCTCGATTAGATGCCGAGTTGCTGCTGTGTTATGTGCTGTCTGTTACCCAGGCGAGTCTCTATGCTTGGCCAGACAAGCGATTAACGAAACAGCAGTGGCAGCGTTTTGAACACCTAGTGACAGAGCGTTGTTTAGGCAAGCCTGTTGCTCACTTGCTGGGACAGCAGGGATTCTGGACGTTAGATTTGCAAGTAGATGCCTCTACCTTAATTCCTCGTCCAGAAACAGAATTGCTGGTAGAGGTAGTACTTGAACTAAACTTGCCAGCGCGGGCTAGTGTGGTAGATCTGGGTACTGGCAGTGGTGCAATTGCTTTGGCTTTGGCCAGTGAGCACCCTCAATGGCATGTTGTAGGTGTGGATCAATCCCCCGAGGCTGTATGCTTGGCCAAAATTAATGCCCACAAATGCAACTTAGAGCAGGTAACCTTCTATAGGGGTAACTGGGCTCAAGGGTTAGTTAAAGATGTTAACAAGCCTCTGCACTGTGTGGTTAGTAACCCCCCTTATATCGATGCGGAAGACCCGCACTTAAGCCAAGGTGATGTGCGCTTTGAGCCGTTATCTGCTCTTGTAGCTAATGATCATGGAATGGCAGATATAAATACCATTGCTAAGCAAGCAGTACAGTTATTGGCAGAAGGCGGATGGTTGGCTTTTGAGCACGGTTATGATCAAGGCTTAAAGGTGGCAAAGCTGTTAACCTGCTTAGGGTTTGATTTGGTTACCACACGCAAAGATTATAATGGCCACGATAGAGTTACTTTTGGGCAGTGGCCAGGTCAACAGCCAGATCAGCAGTCAGATCAAAGCCCAGGTAAATAGCCGTAGGACTAATATATGAACGATGAGCAGTTGCAGCGCTACAGTCGGCAAATAATGTTGCCAGAGTTCGATTACCAAGGTCAGCAACGTTTACTGAGCTCTAGGGTGCTTATTATTGGTTTAGGCGGCTTGGGCAGTCCGGTGGCTCTGTATTTGGCATCGGCCGGGGTAGGCACTTTAGTTTTGGTAGACGACGACGTGGTGGACCAGTCTAATTTGCAGCGCCAGATCATCCATAGTGAAGCTGACGTAGGTGTGAGTAAGGTAGTCTCTGCCCAACAAAGTATTGCTGCACTTAATAGTGACGTGTTGGTGGAACCTTTGCAGCAGCGGCTTAAGGGCGAAGGGTTGTCTGAAGAGGTAAAAAAGGCCGATATCGTATTGGATTGTTGTGATAATTTAGTCACTCGTCTAGCGGTGAATAAGGCCTGTTTACAGCATCGTACACCCTTGGTTTCTGGTGCGGCCATTCGCATGGAGGGCCAAGTTATCGTAGTGGATCCCCGTCAACCCAATACACCTTGCTACCATTGTTTGATGCAGCTCACAGGAGAGCAGGAGCTCACTTGTTCAACTAATGGCGTGATGGCGCCACTTGTTGGTATTGTAGGTGCGATTCAGGCTATGGAGGCTATTAAAGTGCTTTCTAACCTCGGGCAGCCATTGGTGGGTAAGCTGTTGTTATTGGACGCAAAATCCATGCACTGGCAAACTTTTAGCTTACCTAAAGACGCACACTGTCCAAGCTGCGGCACAATTTAATTTTTTTTCAGGTTTTTTGCCTTTTTTTGGCATTTTTTAAGGTAGTGTGGGCATAGGTGCTTGACTCTGAATCTCAATGGTTTACTATACGCGCTCTCTGCGGAGGGGTGGCAGAGTGGTCGAATGCAACGGTCTTGAAAACCGTCGTGGGTTAATAGCCCACCGAGAGTTCGAATCTCTCCTCCTCCGCCATTTTATTTTTGCAGATGTGGTTTTTATAACGGTATCTGAGTAGTAACCTAGTAAGCAGTTAATACTACACATTAAGGGGCTCAATCTACCAAGCCCCGCAGAGAATTTGGGTCGTTAGCTCAGTTGGTAGAGCAGTTGGCTTTTAACCAATTGGTCGGGCGTTCGAGCCGCCCACGACCCACCATATTAAACCGTATCAACCGGTTAATGTTGATGACATAGCGTAATGCGCTGTGAGGCAGTACCGTAGTAAGCAGTTAATACTACATATTAAGGGGCACTATCTACCAAGCCCCGCAGAGAATTTGGGTCGTTAGCTCAGTTGGTAGAGCAGTTGGCTTTTAACCAATTGGTCGGGCGTTCGAGCCGCCCACGACCCACCATCATAAGAAAAAGCCCTCGCTAGGAAACTAGCGGGGGCTTTTTTGTGGTCAAGATTAAACCACGATTTTTGCATGCCCAGGGTTGATTAGTGTGCTCCCGCTCATAAATCAATACCATGTTGGGCCAAGGATCTGCAGTAGTGCGCACGACAAGTTCGTTATAATCGATAGGCTGGGGTTCGTTATAATGTCTTGGCCCAGCGATCCAATGCCATTTAGGTAAAATAATGAACCCTCGTTGTGGCCCACGGGTGGTGTTTAGTTGTGCAAGTTCATAGTGCTCTAGCCACCAACCCCGCTGATGCTGTGGGTTAAGTCCGATGTCGTCAACAACAGTTGATTGCCAGTTTTCATAAGCGTAGAACAGCATGCCTGTTAACAGCAATTGTTGGCGTGCTGGCAGGGGTAAGCCCTGTTGCTTTAAAAAATCCAAGACTTCGCCAGTATGGCTTAATGGGAGTTGGTGTTGGCGTAACCGGTCCCATTTAAGGTCTAAACGATCGCGTCCGGCGGGACCAACAAAGTCTGTCAGTTGCGTACCATCCTTATTGAGTAAATAAAATTTTATAGCAAGCTCTAGATGGATTAGTTCTGAAGCATTGTTTTGGTAGATAAGGTCCAGTTCCCCAAGGGTACGTTCAGGGGTTTGGATTACTAGGTTTCTAGCTATAATTTTGTTACCCGGCGATGATTCAAACAACCCTTCTACACAATCTTCAAAATGTTTTCCTAGACGATAAGCCGGCTGAGCAGGGTAGGTCTTTAGGCAGGCAGGAGTCTCATGTGTCTCATAAGCTATGTCTTGAGGACTAAAAATGGCCACTTCTGACGTTTCTAACATCAGGGGCTGGCTTTCTAATAACCAATACAAGTCTTGCTGAATATCCACCGTGATAGGGCTACCAGATTGATGATTTTGTTGATCTTGTTGGCCCACAATAAACGCCCTAGGTTCCAATTTAATAAGTGAGTATACTGGCACAGATGAATGCGACACAACTACAATCCTATTATGATCAAACACCTAGCGCCAGACGCATGGCACTTGTGAGTGTGGGTTTGGTAATGATGATTTGCTCTTTAGCCCTTTCTGCAGTGAATATTGCCATACCCCGTATTGCCGAAGACTTGCAGGCTAGTGCATCAGCGGTGAGTTGGATTCCTGTGGCGATGTTATGGGGTAATGTGGTGTTTTTATTACCTATAGGCCGTATTGCAGACATCGTTGGACGCAAACGTGTATTTGTCACTGGAATGGTATTGTTTATTGTATCTTCTCTGTGTGTTTTGTTACCGCAATCTATGGGTTCCTTGTTGCTGATTCGGGTGGCGCAAGGCATTTCTAGCTCAATGGTGTATGGCACCAGTATGGCAATTATTGGCGTGGTTTATGCTAATTCAAACCGTGGCCAAGCTTTAGGTATTGCGGCCTCATCAGTCTATCTAGGGTTAACTCTTGGTCCTTTAATAGGGGGTTGGTTAACCGAGCATTGGGGCTGGAAAAGCGTCTTTTGGGCACCTATACCGATCTTAATTTTGTGTTTGTCAGCGCTGTCCGTCTATGTAAAAGGCGATTGGAAGTCAGACCTTAGGGCCAAGTTTGATTGGCAGGGAAGTTTGATTTTTGCAGCTTGGGTCAGTGCGTTTATGCTGGGGTTATCACGTTTAACGGATTGGCGATTTGCACTGTTAGCCATCTTTGGATTAGTGCTGCTGGCTGTCTTTGTGTGGCACCAATCGAAAATTGAATCGCCTCTCATACGGCTCTCTGCGTTACGGGCCAATCGCATTTTTAACCGTTCTTTGTTATCAGCGTTCTTTATCTACGGCTCTAGTTTCTCCATGGTGTTTTTGCTGAGTTTGTATTTGCAGTACATTCATCAGCTTAGTCCCAGCGAAGCGGGCCAAATTGTGTTAATTCAAACACTGATCATGATGGTATTGGCCCCCATAACGGGTCGCTTGTCAGATCGCTTTGAGCCTAGGGTGCTATCGACGTTTGGTTGTCTGCTATTTGTCATTGGCTATGCCATGTTGTTTAGGCTAGATATGCACACCTCTTTGCAGTACGTGATGCTGGCACTCGTGTTTTTAGGTTTGGGTTTCGGTTTCTTTTCATCACCCAATAATAATGCCGCTATTGGCTCGGTGCCTGCGGATAAGTTGAGTATTGCTGCGGTGTTACTGAACCTGGCGCGTACTATGGGAAATATGGTGAGCTCCGCTATTGTAATGACACTGTTTAGTGTCACTATGGGCGGTGCGGCGATCACCCCAGAACTTTACCCTCAGCTGTTGTTAGTGATAAAAATCACTATGGTATTGTCTGTGTGTTACGCCTTGATAGCCGCTACATTTTCGTACCGGCGGGGCACTATTCATTAGCTGGGCTCAGCACCTGAGTAATTGATGGCAATAATGTCATAGCCTTTCTTTAGGTTGCTTAGCTCTACTCTATCATCCAACCTTTTGCCAATGAGCGCCAACGCAAGGGGCGAGTCTATGCTGATATAACCCGAGCTAGGGTTGAGTTCGTCGGCCCCAACAATCCGATAATGTCGCTCATTGTCATCATCGTCAACTAAAGTGACCCAAGCACCAAAATACACCTTGTTTGGATCTGCAGGCAACCCCTCTACCACCTTGATATGGTCAAGACGCCTTTGCAGATAAAGAATGCGGCTGTCCATCTCACGAAGCATTTTTTTACCATAAATGTATTCGGCATTCTCTGAGCGATCTCCCAAAGCAGCGGCTTCCTGTACCGCTTGAGTGATCACCGGACGCTTGTTACGCCATAGATCATCTAGCTCATCTTTAAGTGCCGCTGCACCTTCTCGTGTGATCAGAGGCGACCGTTTTGGCCCTGGTGGACGATAGCGTCCTGCGAACCGTTGCTTTGCTGATTTCATAGGGCGCAGAGCCTCGAAATGGCCACAGGAATCGCAGTTTCTACTCGCATAATCCTAGGGCCCAGGGAAAAGGGTATAAATCCTTGTTCGCTCAATTTATCCACTTCATAGTCTGTGAAACCACCTTCAGGACCAATAGCCAAAGTAGTGGCCAGTTGAGATGCATCGGGGCATGCATGAGCGTTACGTGGGTGAGCTACAAGGCGCCGGCTGTTGCCTGCCCAATGGTTTAGTTTATCTTCAACGTAGGGTTTAAATAGCTCGGCTTTGTGTACCAAAGGCAACTGTGTAGTACCGGCCTGTTCTAGGCCTAAAAGTAGATTGTTATAAACGTTTTCAGGGTGCAAAAGAGGTGTTTGCCAATAACTTTTTTCTACTTTGGCGCTATTTAATAAGGTAATTTCACTGACTCCTAGGGTAGCGCAGGTTTGTAATATCCGGCGCATCATTTTAGGTCTAGGTATGGCAAGTAATAATTTTAACGCTAGGGGAGGCGGACTATTTTGGCTGAGTGTTATCTCAAGCCGAGTTTCACCCTCGCTGTGAGCGATGACTTTACCTACGCCAATAGCACCATTAATTTGGCCTACCCTAAGGCTGTCACCAATATTTGGCCTAATCACTTTAGCAAGATGAGTTTGACGACGCGGGTCGCTAATTTGAATTTGTCCCGTGGAAGACAATTCATCAGCGTTATAAAGTAGTATATTCATAGCTGCATAGTATAATAGGGGATTACAATTATGTGTTGGAGTTTGTGTGGTTATTATTGGAATTGCTGGTGCATCGGCTTCGGGCAAGAGTTTGTTGGCTAAAAATGTAATAGAAGGCTTCGATTCAGATCAGGTGGTGATGATGTCGGAAGACAGTTACTACAAAGATCAACGGAACATGTCTAAAGTTCAACGTAACCTCACCAACTATGATCACCCAGATGCAATGGACCATGAGTTGATGGCACAGCATATTGAGGCCTTATCTGCTGGCCAATCTATTGAACGGCCCATATATAGTTTTTATGAGCACTTACGAGAATCAGAAACAATAGTAATGAAACCTTGTAAGGTTCTGATAGTAGAAGGTATTCTGCTGTTCACTCAAGAGCGGTTGCGGTCTTTGTTCAACTTGCGCATTTTTATGGATGTGCCGTTGGATATTTGTTTAATTAGACGTTTAGAGCGTGATGTAAATGAGCGAGGCCGGGATTTGAAGTCGGTTTTAACTCAGTATCAAGCTACTGTGAGACCAGGGTTTTTTAACCATGTATCTCCCTCACGTGCTCATGCAGATTTAATAGTGCCAGAAGGTGGTGAGAACCCCGCCGCCATAGAATTATTGAAAGCCCGTGTCGCACAAATGCTGACATAAGTATAACTTGGAGACAGACAATGAATAAAACATTAGTACTTACTGCCATCTGTGCAGACCGCCCAGGCCTTATTCAAATGCTTTCCGAAGTCATTTATAGCCATGATGCCAGCTGGGAAGAGTCTAGTATGGCTCACCTTTCTGGCCAGTTCGCCGGTATTCTTACCGTTAACGTTGACGAAAGTGTGATTCCAGCGCTGGAGAAAGACTTGCGAGGATTGAGCGACCATGGCATGGCGGTCACTTTAAACGAGAGCATGGACGCTGCAGACTCCGACAACCAACACACCATTTGGTTAGACCTAACCTGCCATGACAAGCCAGGTATTATGCGTGAAGTGTCGAACGTGTTCGTTGCACAAGGCGTCAGTGTCCAAAGCTTAGATACAGAAGTAGTGAGTGCTTCGATGTCTGGTGGTGATATGTTTGTTGCTGGCGCTCAGTTGCTAGTGTCAAAGGACTTTGACATTGACAACTTGCAACAAGCGCTTGAAGGTTTGTCTGATGACTTGATGGTAGATTTGGCACTAGCTGACGAGGAGTAGATAGCCACCCAAGAAAACACAGGGTTAGACTAGCCTCCTCGCAAAATCACGCGGACTAGCAGAGCAAGTCTAACTTCTTCTTTAACAGGCCATTCACTTGGCCTGGGTTAGCTGAACCTTTGGAAGCTTTCATCACTTGGCCCATAAAGAAGCCTAGCATTTTACCTCTCTTTTCTACTTCCGCATCCACATACTGCTGCACTTGCTTAGGGCTTAGGGCAATAACATCGTCTACCATAGCTTCGATAGCGCCCATGTCACTTACCTGCTTAAGACCCTTGGCGTCAATAATGGCATCAACTTCCCCTGCGTGATTCCACAGCTCGTCAAATACAGTTTTGGCACCTTTGCTATTTATAGTGTCATCCTTGATGCGATTAATAAGTTGGCCAAGGTGGATTGCGCTCACAGGGGTTGTGTCTATGTCAGCGTTGTTTTGGTTCATGTATTTAGCAAGTTCACCTGTCACCCAGTTTGCACTTAGCTTCGCGTCGTTACACACGGCAACCACCGCTTCAAAATAATCGGCTAAAGTGCGGCTCGCAGATAGTACTCCGGCGTCGTATTCGCTTAAGCCGAGTTGGCTCACAAAACGGGCACTCCGTTGGTCTGGTAGTTCGGGCAAGCTTTGACGAATGGCGTCAATATAGGCGTCGTCAATTTCTATAGGTAATAAATCTGGGCAAGGGAAGTAACGATAATCGTTGGCTTCTTCCTTACTACGCATGGGGCGGGTTTCGTTCTTATCCGAATCGTAAAGGCGAGTTTCTTGCGCAATCTTGCCACCATCTTCCAGAATATCGATCTGCCGTTCTACTTCTACGTTAATGGCGCGTTCAATAAATTTAAACGAGTTGATGTTTTTCAATTCCGCACGTGTACCTAATTTTTCTTGGCCTTTAGGGCGAATAGATACGTTGGCGTCACAGCGCATAGAGCCTTCTGCCATGTTCCCGTCTGAAATGCCTATAGTGGTAACGATGGCGTGCATTTTACGCATATAAGCCACAGCTTCTTTGGCATTGCGCATGTCTGGCTCTGATACGATCTCTAACAAAGGCGTGCTAGAGCGGTTAAGGTCAATGCCGGTCATGCCATCGTAGTCGTCGTGTAATGATTTGCCTGCATCTTCTTCAAGGTGAGCGCGGGTGACGCCTATTCGCTTGATGCTGCCATCTTCTAGTTGTATGTCCAGGTGACCTAATCCCACAATAGGGTGGTCCATTTGGCTGGTTTGGTAGCCTTTTGGTGAATCTGGGTAGAAGTAGTTCTTGCGGGCAAATACAGAGTGTTTGCAAACCTCAGCATCAATAGCGGTGCCAAAGGTCACTGCCATGCGCAATGCTTCTTCATTAAATACTGGCAATGCGCCAGGCATGCCCAAATCTACCAGGGTGGTTTGAGTGTTAGGTTCTGCACCGAAACCCACTTTAGCACCAGAAAATAATTTAGACTTTGTGGCTAATTGAACGTGAATTTCTAGACCAATTACAATTTCCCAAGACATAATTAAGCTCCCTTTCCTTGGTTAGATACAGGCAGGCTGTTAGATGTTGGTGTTTGTAGGTGCCAATCGGTGACTTGTTGATATTGGTGGGCAATGTTCAAAAGCTTTGCTTCGGCAAAGTAGTTACCCATAATGTGAAGCCCTACGGGACGCCCGTTTACAAAACCTGCGGGTGTAGACATCGCCGGAATTCCGGCCATATTGGCAGACAAGGTGTAGATATCTTCCAAGTACATTGCCACAGGGTCTTTAGTATTACTGCCTAAATCGAAAGCGGGAGTAGGGGCCACAGGCCCCATGATCACGTCAACTTGAGACAGTGCGCGAGCAAAGTCGTCTTTAATTAAGCGGCGAATACGCTGAGCTTTAACGTAATATGCATCGTAATAACCTTCAGACAATGCATAGGTGCCCACCATAATGCGACGTTTTACTTCCGTGCCAAACCCTTCAGCACGGGTGCGGCAATAAAGATCCATTAAGTCCTCTGGCTGGTCGCAACGGTATCCATAACGAACACCGTCAAAGCGGCTTAAGTTTGAGGAGGCTTCAGATGGCGCGATAACGTAATAGGCAGGAATGGAAAGCTCTAGGTTGGGCAGGCTAATGTCAATAATTTGCGCACCAAGTCCTTCAATCTCTTTTACCGCAGCCATAATGCATTCAGCTACCTGGGGGTTGAGTCCTGGGCCAAAGAATTCTTTGGGTAGACCTACTTTTAATCCTTGCAGAGGTAAGTTTAGCTCAGCGGTAAAGTCGGGAGTCTCTTGTTGCACACTAGTGGAGTCTTGCTCGTCAAAACCGGCCATAGCGTTAAGCATAATAGCCGCGTCTTCTGCCGTTTGGCACATGGGCCCGGCTTGGTCTAGGCTAGATGCGTAAGCAATAATGCCAAAACGTGAAACACGTCCATAGGTTGGTTTGATACCCGTTAAGTTACAAAAAGAGGCAGGTTGGCGAATAGAACCGCCAGTGTCGGTACCGGTAGCTGCGGGAACAAAGCCTGCAGCCACGGCCGCGGCCGAGCCACCAGAAGATCCACCCGGCACGGCGTTTAAGTCCCATGGGTTTTTAACAGCACCAAAAAAACTACTCTCGTTAGAAGAGCCCATGGCAAACTCATCCATGTTGGTCTTACCAACACACACTGCTCCAGCAGATAACAAACGTTGGCCTACGGTAGATTCGTATGGTGGCACAAAGTTGGCTAACATTTTAGAGGCGGCTGTGGTGGTGTGGCCTTGAGTGCAGAACAGATCTTTGTGGGCAAAGGGGATGCCCGTGAGTATGTCATGGGTGCCAGCAGCAAGGCGCGCATCGGCGGCATTGGCTTGGGCTAATGCAAGGTCCTCTGACACGCTAATAAAGCTGTTGTAAATAGAATCACGGGCTTTAATGTCTGCAATGGTGTCTTGAGTGATTTCGCGGCTGGAGTATTCTCCAGCGGCCAAATCCTTAGCAATTTGAACTAGGGTTTTATTGGTCATGGTTATGATGTCGCTTTGTTAATCTAATGCGTTAATCAAGTACTTTAGGTACAAGGTATAAGCCGTCTGCTGAAGCAGGTGCTATGGCGATAAAGGCTTCACGCTGGTTGTCACAAGTGACTTCATCTTTACGTAGACGTTGGGTTGCATCGTGAGGGTTGGACAGCGGCTCTACACCATCGGTATCAACCAGTTGCATTTGATCCATGAGGGACAAAATGCTGGAAATGCTGTTGGCGTAATCGTTGGTTTCGCTATGGGTCACTTGCAAGCGAGCAAGAACGGCGATTTTTTCGATGTCGGCGTTTTCTAGGGCCATAATGTTCTCGATTTAGGCTGTATTTAATCACCTGAGCAGAAGTTGAACTTTTTAGTCCAAAGACACTCAAATGGTATTGAAATTAGACTGCTAAATTGAAGCAGATTTTTAGGTTATTTTGCAACAAATGTATAAGTAGCAAAAAAGGGGTCTAATTTAGCATAAATTGAGCCGTTCGAAAACGGATTAACCTTGCTCAAACGCCCCTTGATTGTTAATATTTAACTCTTAGTAGCAGCGGTTTATGTAGATCGCCATTATTCTCCGATTAGAGCCAATAAATCAGCATGTTTAAAAAAATCCGCGGCCTATTTTCTAGCGACCTTTCCATCGATCTAGGTACCGCCAATACCCTTATTTACGTACGCGACAAAGACATCGTTCTTAACGAGCCATCTGTAGTTGCGATTCGTACTCATGGCAACCAAAAAAGTGTCGCTGCAGTAGGTGCTGATGCTAAACGTATGTTGGGTCGCACACCTGGCAACATTACTGCTATTCGCCCTTTAAAAGACGGTGTGATTGCGGATTTCCACGTGACGGAAAAAATGTTGCAACACTTTATCCATAAGGTACATGAAAACAGTTGGATGACACCTAGCCCTAGGGTTTTGGTATGTGTGCCGTGTAAATCTACTCAAGTTGAGCGCCGTGCCATCAAAGAATCTGCTATGGGTGCAGGAGCGCGAGAGGTATACTTAATAGAAGAGCCTATGGCGGCCGCTATTGGTGCTGGCTTGCCTGTTGAGCAAGCGAGTGGCTCTATGGTGGTGGATATCGGTGGTGGTACCACTGAAATCGCTATTATCTCCCTCAACGGTGTGGTTTATTCAGAATCAGTGCGTGTAGGTGGCGACCGCTTTGACGAAGCAATTATTGCCTATGTGAGGCGTAACTATGGTTCCCTTATTGGTGAAGCTACTGCAGAGCGTATTAAGCAAGAAATTGGTACAGCCTATCCAAGCTCTGAGGTTTTAGAGATTGACGTAAGAGGCCGCAACCTAGCCGAAGGTATTCCACGTAGCTTTACGCTTAACTGCAACGAAATCATGGAGGCTTTGCAAGAGCCCCTATCCACTATTGTTCAGTCTGTTAAGAGTGCCTTGGAGCATGCACCACCGGAGCTAGCTTCCGATGTTGCTGAAAGTGGTATTGTTCTTACGGGTGGTGGTGCATTACTGCGTGGTATAGATCGCTTAATTAGTGAAGAAACTGGTTTGCCTGTGATCGTTGCAGAAGATCCCTTAACCTGTGTCGCGCGTGGAGGCGGCAGGGTTCTACAGATGCTTGACGATAGCACCTTTGATTTACTGGCCAGAGAGTAAGCTCTTCCATTACGAATAAAACAACGGCAGAGTAGCTTAAGCAACATTTAAGCCACTCTGCCGTTTTTGCTTAAGGGCGATTGGATCGCTAGGAGACTTGTTATTGATCCTTTGTTTAAAGGCCGATCTACCGTTAAAAAATTCATTATTTACGGCTTGATCAGTATTAGTTTAATTATTGCTGACTACCAGTTTGATCAAATGCAGCGGATTCGTGGTTGGCTCTCATTGGCCGTGACGCCTGTACAGTGGTTGGTTGATGTGCCTCAACACTCCTGGACTTGGTTGGACGAAAGGTTACAGGTTCGAGATGAGCTGATTGCCGAAAACAAACAACTACGAGCCCAAACCTTACTAGCTGAAAGACGGGTGCAGAAACTAGCAGCCCTCACTGTGGAAAATTTTCGTTTGCGCGACTTGCTTAATAGCAGTGAACAGCTGGATGAAAAAGTTATTGTAAGTGAGCTTATTGGTATTAATTCAGACCCATTTACCCATCAAGTCATTATTAATAATGGTTTTAACAGTGGTGCTTTTGTGGGCCAGCCTGTGCTTGATGCCACCGGGGTCATGGGACAAATTACGTCTACCTCGGCCTTTACCAGTCGAGTTTTATTAATTACCGATGCAGACCATGCCATCCCTGTACAGGTGAATCGCAATGGGTTGCGCTCTGTGGCCTATGGCTTGGGGCAATATGATTACCTAGAATTACAAGACCTCTCGGACACAGCCGATATTGAAGTAGGTGATGTTTTAGTCAGTTCGGGGTTAGGCTTGCGCTTTCCTAAGGGGTACCCTGTAGCACAAGTGATTGAGGTGCAACATTTTGCGGGGCAAGACTTCGCTACGGTATTGGCCAAACCAACAGCTCAACTAGATCGTTCTCGGCATCTGCTGTTGATCGAAACACCTCAGCAGCAAAATATAGCTCAACAGGGGGATAACTGATGGTTATTCAAGCGGCCCATAACTTGTGGGTGCCTATTGTAACCTTGCTGCTTGCCTTTATGTTAAGCGCTTTACCTATGCTCGAGTGGGTGCAGTGGGGTTGGCCTGAATGGGTTCTAATCGTGTTCCTTTACTGGGTGATCGCCTTACCTCATCGGTTTGGGCTAGGTTGGGCATTTATATTGGGACTGTTACTAGATTTATTACAGGGTAATCATCTAGGGGTTAATGCCTTAGCCATGGTAGTAGTGACTTTTTTTGCTATGCTAATGTATCGTCGTTTACGCATGTACCGTGCGTGGCAACAGGCCTTTGTGGTATTTTTCTTAGTAGCTATTAATCAATGCATCAGTTATTGGTTTCAAGGTATTGGCAGCAACGCTAGTAGTGGTTTTTGGTTTTTATTGCCGGCGCCAGTAAGTGGTGTGCTTTGGCTGTGGTTGTTTGTCGTGTTACGTGGTGTTCGTCGAGCGTTTAAAGTGGCTTAAGGTAAAGGATATATCCTCAAAATGAACGAAGAAATTCTCATCAATTTCAGCCCCATGGAAACCCGAGTGGCGGTAATTGAAAATGGTATGTTGCAAGAAGTTCATGTAGAACGTAATGACCACCGTGGCATTGTAGGAAATATTTACCTGGGTAAGGTTGTTCGTGTTTTACCTGGCATGCAGGCTGCGTTTATAGAAATTGGCTTAGAGCGCGCAGGCTTTATTCATGTGGCAGATATTGAACCAAAAAATGGCCAGCCAGATTCAGACGACATCGCACAGTTAGTAAGAGAAGGCCAAAGCTTACTAGTTCAAGTACTAAAAGGCCCTATCAGCACTAAAGGGGCCCGCCTTACCACCCAAATATCTATTCCATCAAGATACCTAGTGTACTTGCCTGGGAGTGACCATGTGGGCATTTCTCAACGTATTGAAGATGAAACAGAGAAACAGCGCCTTAAAGATTGTATAGAAAACTATTTAGCTCACCCCACGAAGTTACTCAAGGAGGCTTCTGAGTTCACCAAGGAAGGGGTCATTGTTCGCACTGTAGCTGAAGGTGTTAGTGAACAAAGCCTTCAGCAGGATGTCGATTTTCTCCGGCGTCTATGGCGCCAGGTAAGCCAACAAATTGCTACTGCTAAAGCCCCTCAAATAATATATCAAGATCTGCCTCTGGCACTGCGAACCTTGCGGGACATTGCCCATCCTCAGATTGAAAAGATTCGTATCGATTCCAAAGAAACTTATCAAAAAGCGTCCGAATTTGTTGATCAACTGGTACCAGACATGGCCGCTAAGTTAGAACATTATCCTGGCGAACGGCCTATTTTTGACCTCTATAACGTAGAAGATGAAATTCAAAAAGCGCTTGGGCGTAAAGTACCGTTGAAATCTGGTGGCTACATCATTATTGACCAAACCGAAGCGATGACCACGGTGGACGTGAACACAGGGGCTTATGTAGGTCACCGTAATCTAGAAGAAACCATATTTAAGACCAATCTAGAGGCGGCAACAGCGATAGGTAGGCAGCTTCGACTACGTAACCTTGGTGGCATTATCATCTTAGATTTTATTGATATGCACGACTTAGAACATCAGCGACAAGTTGCTCGAACCTTAGACCGTGCGTTAGCTAAAGATCATGTTAAAACTAAAGTGTTAGCCGTGTCAGAGCTAGGCTTGATACAAATGACGCGCAAACGGACACGGGAAAGTTTAGAGCAGCTGTTATGCGAACCGTGTTCTTCGTGCGATGGTACGGGCACCAATAAAACGCCAGAAACCATCTGCTACGAAATATTTCGAGAAATTCTACGGGCCCACCGAGCTTACGACACAAATACCTATTTAGTGCTCGCATCACAAGCCGTTATTGATCAACTTTTAGATGAAGAAGCGCATCGTTTAGCAGAGCTGGAGCAGTTCATTGGCAAGACCATTTCGTTACGGTTAGAACCCATGTACGGTAGCGAACAGTACGACGTGGTGTTGCGTTAATGATCGCTAAAATTAGCCAGTGGCTACTTGCTAGCCTGTGCCTATTGTTAATGGTATTGGCAGTGACCTTATCTTGGTTGCGCTGGGGCATCGATCAGCACCCCCTATACCACCAATGGGTGGAGCAAGAGGTTAGTAAGGCTATAGGGCAAGAACTAACCTTAGAGTCTTTTCAGGTTAAGTTAGTTGGCACAGGTCTCCAGTTAAGCTTAGAAGGTATAGAGACTGCAAATGGACTAACCTTAGCGCGCTTGGCCTTGGGTGTTGATTTGCGAAAATCATTGCAAGAGGATACGTTGCAGTTATCCCATATTCAAGCGACTGGTTTGGGTATTCATATTGGGCAGCAAGAAGATGGAACCTGGGGCCCTCAGACCACTAAAAAAAGCGGATCTCAAGCTGTCCCCCAGCTAATGTTAGCAGTAGCATCCAAGGTGCCTCAGCTGTTGCTGTATGACGTTACCCTCACATTAACAGCCTTTAACGGCCAGCCTATTAGTACCCCTAAGTTAAATGCTCAGGTTCATGTGGCAGAAAACACCCCCCAAGGGCTAACTCAAATTAGTTTATCCCTGCATGGCTATGGAGACACCCAAGCACAAGACTTCGACTTAGCAACCCAAGTAACGTTAGACATTATTCCCCAAGAAACTATCCAGCGTGCGCAAATTTATTTACACAGTAATAATCTTGAAATCGCGTCTTGGCTGCCATTATTTTGGCCGGCTAAATCAGCTGTTGATGTAGACAGTTTGCGTTTGGGTGGCAAATATTGGTTGGATTACCAAGCTAACAAGCAGGTTCAGTTAGTGACCCAAAATGCCCAAATTCTGCTCGCTACCCCTATTGACCAGGTAGACTTGGTAGGCGACATCAGGGCAATTGGTCAGCTGGGAGGCTCAGAAGCTTTAAGCGGGCAGTTAGCAGATTGGAATATTACAGCACAGGCGTTAAGTGGAAAGGTTAATGGTGTAGCTTTGCCTTTAACCGAGCTGCAAGCCCAAAAATCCAATCAACAACTGGTAATAGCCAGCCCTAAGCTCCATTTGGCTAATACACAAAAATTACTCAACACCATTAAAGATGTACCAGTAAAGATCAATTTACCTATTCAGTCACTTGCACCCAAAGGTTGGTTGCATCAGGCTCAGTTACATTTAGATGGTAACCAACGCAAGGAATTCCTATTTACCGGTCAGCTGCAACAAGCGAGTATAGACGAATGGTCTGGGGTGCCGGAAATAACGCAGGCTAATGGCCATATTTGGCTTAATCGCTACGGTGGCAAGGTGGCCATTGATGACACAGATGGTCTGCAGTTACGCATCACTAAACTCAACTCAGTGCCTTGGACATTTGGCGGATTACAGGGTGAGTTTAATTGGCACTATGGCCCATTGGCTAACCGCTTTAGCTCATCCAATATGGTTGCAAACCTTGATCAAGGGCATGTTAATTTAACCATGGCGGGTTCTTTTCCTCGTAGAGGCTCAGATTCAGAACCCTTTATACAACTGGCTTTGGGGATGCAAAACCTTGATTTAGGAAAGTTGCCAGGTATGTTGCCAGACATTGTGCTGGGTACAAAGTTGGGCGCTTGGATAGCCACAGCGTCACCTATTGGCACAGTGACTGAGGCTGCTCTTATATACAACGGCCGCCCAGGGAAGCTCGCAGGTGCTGCCGGTGCTAGGGCGAGAACAATGCCTATTGCAGCACAGGTGGAAGCTCCTAGCTTTAGTTATCATCCCCAGTGGCCTCAAGTGAAAGGGCTAAAAGCTAACCTTACAGTAAACCATAGAAATGTATTAGTAGGCGCTGTGGCAGGGTCTGTGGATCATGGGCCTATGACCCAGTCGGTGAAAGGTTGGCGAGTTGAAGTGCCTGTCTACCAAGCGGAAGATGTAAAAAATCGGTACATAAAAGTACGTGGCCAGCTAGTAGGTGAAGCATCGCAGATGATGACTTTGGCAGAAGAACTGCCGTTGAAGCTCAGCTTTCCACTGTGGCTGCACGCACTAAAACCCCAAGGTAATGTGTCTTTACAGGGCAGTCTTGCAATACCTTTTGGCCATCAAGCAAAAGCAACCTACGACCTTAACTTATCGAGTGATAATCTCAATGGGTATTGGGCGCCTTTGCAAGCTGACTTACGCCATGTTGAGATTGAGGTTGGATTGGGTTCTGCTCACGCGGGTATTGGACCTATAGCTGGTAATGGGCTTATAGATGGCCAATTGGTTACCTTTAAACGTCTATCCAAAGTTGACCTTGAGAAGCCCTGGTTGTCGCAGATTCCTAAATCGATTTTGCGCGAGGTAGATGTTAACGCAAATGCAAAACAAGGGCAGTTAACGCTAGAGTTTGAGGGGCGATTGCTGCCACATTATTTAACAACAAAGCTTAACCAGCCTTGGGCGCAAGAAATTCCAGGAGTGCTGCCCTTCGTGGCGAGATTGTCTACGTGCGCTCAAGCAACAGCAAAGTGTACTTTATTTAGTGCAGAGGTTGATTTGACCAAAGCAGGTGTAGACCTGCCAGATCCTTTGAGTCGATTACAACAACTGCAGCTATTGGGGAATTGGCAACAAGATTATCAAAACTGGTACGCAAGTATAGATCAGCATCAGGTTGCCGTTAAACTCGGCCCAGACGATAACTCAAGTGGTTTAATCGTACTCGGTGCAAATGCGGCTTTTCAAAGCACGGTTGACTGGGCACAAGAGGGGCAATGGGTCCTCGGTGGGGAAATAGATGTTGTTGATGTTGATCCCTGGTGGGACGTTTATCAAACGCGTATCAAGTCATGGTGGTTGAAAGCAGACAACGATCAAACATCGTCTGCATTGCCCCAAATAGATTTGAGGATAAAACGTGCCACTTGGCTTGGTTCAGATATTGATCAAGCTACGCTAACCCTGCAGCCGCTGACAGAAGTAGGCGACACGTTAACCCTTGAACCCTGGCGTTTAGAACTCTTGTCAGAACAGTTAGCAGGTAAGGTAGATTATTTGGGCGCAGACCTTCCGCTATTGGTTCATATTAACCACGCTTATCTAAACTTTCCAGAACCAGCATCTGAAGCCACTGAGAACGTTGATGTATTAGAAAAAATTGATCCAAGTAAATTTATAGACGCTGACGTATCGATTGATGAGCTAGTCAAGAATGGTGAATCCTTTGGCCAGTGGAAGTTCAAAGCTCGCCGCCAAGGTGATCAAGTTAACGTGCATGATTTAGACGCTTACATTCGCCACAGCCACCTGCAAGGAAATTTAATTTGGGATAAAGTTGACGGAGTTCATCACACTCAGTTTACTGGCCGTGCTGAATCCAGCGATATGAGTAGTCTATTAACGGACTGGGGTTATGGCCCAGCGCTTGTTGCAGAAACGTCTGCAATTGAGGTGCAGTTAGAGTGGCCTCGCTCTCCCTTGGCGTTTGCGATAAAAGAAGTGAGTGGTGATTTAGGCCTGCGGCTTAAAAATGGTAGTTTCTCTTCTTCGTCAAATGCCGCCAAAGGCCTAAAAGTTTTAGCCCTGTTAGATATGAGCCGACTTATGAACCGGGTTGAACTCGATTTTTCTGACATAATTCAGCCAGGTTTTAACTTTGACAGTGTTGCTGCTCACTATCGTTTTGATAATGGCTTTGCATCCACAGTGTCACCTGCAACGATAAAGTCTTCAACTTTGAACCTATCCATGGATGGCTGGATTGATTTCAATCAACGACAAGTAGACAATAATTTAATAGTGACCTTGCCAGTGGCAGATAAACTTCCTTTAGCGGCCTTAATTGCTGGCTTGCCCCAGCTAGGGAGTATGATCTACGTGGTTAATAAACTTATTGGTGATGAACTATCTACCTTTAGTAGCGCTCGCTACCGTGTGGCGGGTTCCCTTGATAACCCAGATGTGAAATTGGTAAAGGTGTTTGATAAAGACTACCAAAAACAGTCAGTGAAGGAGCGTATTGAAAATGTCATCACCATTGAGTGAATCTAGCCCAGCTTACAATCAAGCTATTAATTTAACAGGCCCAGGTCTGGCGGTAGCCGTGGTGCAGCTTGTTAGTAAGCTCAGTGTTAAAGATAACTTACTAGAAGCGGCATTGCAGATCCAACGTGCTAGCCTGGAAGGCGCAAAGCTTATTATGCTGCCAGAGAGTTTCGCAGTGTTTGGTGACCCTCAAATGGTGTCATACGGTGCAGAGGCATCTACACCAAAACGAGGATTACGTTTGTGGTTATCACAGCAAGCCAAGGCTAACAAAGTGTGGCTTATTGGCGGCACCATACCCTGCCAGCAAGGTATACGAGATCCTAAAAAGGTACGTTCAGCCTGCTTTGTGTATGACCATGAAGGGACTGAGGTAGCTCGCTACGATAAAATTCATATGTTTGATGTGGATATTGCCGACAGCCACGGTAGTTATCGTGAATCTGATACTTTTGAGGCCGGTGATGAGCTGGTGGTCATCGACACACCTGTAGGTAAGGTGGGATTGACCATTTGTTATGACTTACGCTTTGCAGAGATCCACGCAAAACTGGTGGATTTAGGAGCCCAAATCATAGTCAATGGTGCGGCCTTTACCAAAACTACAGGCCAAGCACATTGGCACACGCTATTGTGTGCTCGAGCCATTGAGACTCAGTGTTATATTCTGGCAGCATCTCACGGTGGCCAACACGATCATCGGCAAACCTTCGGTCATTCGATGATTATAGACCCATGGGGCGAAATATTAGTAGAGCTGGGTGAAGGGCCAGGTATAGCTGTAGCGCGAGTGAATCTTGATCATTTACAGGAAATAAGAGCGGCTTTCCCATTGCAGTCGCAACGTAGATTGACATAAAAATCCGGCCAATTAGCCGGATTTTTATGTCTGCCCCCTAGTTAATCTGCTAGTGGGCTAGTTTCTGATTGGGGCGCCTTGATCCAACATGCTCACAATACGTGCTTGGGTATCGCTAGATCGTGCTAAGCGTAAAAAAGACTCTCGTTCCGAGTCAAACAAGTCCTGTTCACTCATCATTGTGTTGGCTTTGACTTTACCACCAGTAAAAATACGCGCAAGTTCTGAACCCACTGCTACATCGTGGGAGGTGATTTTCTGTTGATCTTCAGCTTCAAATAACCAGTCCATCATTTCACGATAAGTGTCTTCACCAGCCATAGGTAATGGTTTGCGAGGTTTTGCTTTTTGGACTTTGTCGAGCTGCGATAGTGCTTCACTTAATAAGCGATCTCGATTCATCATATATTGATCTTCGGGGTAGAGCATCGCCTGTTCGGTGGCTTCTATAGGTGACTTTGCTGTCCAACCATAGCCTACAATCATAAACGCTTTCCACGCCGCTGCCTTTATGTCGCCTAGCACTTCATACCAACGGTATAGGTACTCTTTGCAACCGCCGCCACCGGGAACCACGCCTACACTGGCTTCTACCAGACCCATCACCGAGTTGGCATGTCCGATAACATGATCAGCAGCTAACACTACTTCAAAACCACCACCAATCGACATACCAGCAGGAGCTGCAATTACGGGTAATGGGCAGGTGTTAATGGCATGCATGGTTTGTTGGAAATAATTAAGGAAATTATCCATGCCAGTATAATCTTCCGTTTCAAAGAATTCACGAAAGGCCGTTAAATTAACCCCACATGAGAAGTGCTGGGCGTCATTATGCAGCACAACACCACGCAGTTGGCGTTTTTCGGCTTGCTCTAGAGCGTGGCGAATAACATCCATAGAGTCTTTATCTAGGGCGTTAGCCTTGGAGTGAAATTCTACGATGGCGGCGTTGTCGTGCACAAACCAGCTGGCTTTAGCATTGCTGTATTCGGGGGTTAAAGTTTGGCGTAATTCAGAAAAGCGCAGCACCCCTGATGGTCGCTCGATGGCAGCATAGTCGCCACACTGGTCTAAACTACATAACTGCTGGTCAACGACCTGGTAAAAACCCTGTTTCTTAGCAGCCAATAACAGCATAGGTGCTACGGTACGGCCTTCTTGCTGCATACGCTCAACAACGCGTTGGGCACCAATTTGGTCTAATAATTCAAACGGGCCATAAATCCAGTTGTAGCCTAGTTTCATAGCGTCGTCGATGGGTAAAATGTTGCTGCCGATTTCTGGAATGAGTGCAGCAGCGTAGTTTAGAGTGCTAGACAACACTTGCCATGCGAAGCGCCCGTATACACTGTCATCATCTAAAAGTGCGGCCACGCCTTCGGCTTCAGCTTTTTGTGCCAAGGACAATTGTAAGCGGGTTGTTGGTGTGTATGTGCCAGTAGCTAAATTTAATACTTCTCTGCCAGAGTCGGTGTCTCGGTAAAAACCTTGCCCGCCTTTATTACCTGTTTGTCCGTTGGCAATCATTTGAGTCATCAAAGGAATAGGTTGTGCGTATTGGTGAAATTCATCACCTGCTGGCAAGATACTTTCTAGACTCTTGGCAACGTCGGCCATGAGATCGATACCTATTAAATCGTATAAACCAAAGACGCCGGTTTTAGGGATGCCCATAGGGCGACCAAATAAGGCATCGGCTTCGGCAGGCGATAAATCCATATTAAAGGCTGTATGTAAGGCGCATTGAATAGCAAATACGCCAACACGGTTGCCCAAAAATCCTGGGGTGTCTTCACACACTACTACACCTTTACCTAGCTTGCTTTCACAAAACTGATCTAAGGTGTTGATGACGTCGTCACGGGTGTGCTCGCCGCGTACAAGTTCTAACAAACGCATAAAGCGCACAGGGTTAAAGAAATGGGTGATAGCAAAGCGTTCACAAAATTCCTGAGGCATACCTTGAGTAAGTAGACTGATAGGAATGGTGGATGTATTTGAAGTGATGATGGTGTCTGGGCCAGTAATGGCATCAATACGTTGGTACAAGGCTTGCTTAATGTCCAAACGTTCAACCACAGCTTCTGCAATCCAATCACAATCAGCTAGCTGTTCAAAGTCGTCTTGCGTATTGCCACAGTGAATCAGTTGACCTGCTTCGTTACTCATTAAACCAGGAGAATTGAGGTTTTGTAGGCGTTTGAATCCGCGTTCGGCTAATGCGTTAACGCTGTCTCCAGAGCTAGGTAGATCTAATAGCCATACTTCCACACCTGCGTTAGCCACTTGGCCTGCAATGCCTGCGCCCATTGTGCCTGCGCCTATAACCGCCACTTTTTTAATGGGTGATGTTGCGGATAATGAATTGTTGATTAGCTTGGCCATGGTTATTTCTCTACGGATTGGATAAATATTTTCATAATTTTAAGGCTTTGTTTTGGAGCTTCCATAAGCAACATATGTCCCGATTCCTCAACCACTTGCGCTTGTGTGTTTAAGTCTTTCGCTAGTTTTAACCCTTCTCTTTTTGGTGTCATACGATCTTGCCCAGCGAGAATAACACAGCTGGGACAGCCTATAGTGGCTAGCTGCTGTGCTCTTTGAGCGCCTTTGTTATAGTCAACACAAGCAGCAAGATCTATGGCTAAAGGATTGCTAGCCATAATGCGCACGCCGATGCCAATGGGTTGCATGCCAGGCACGGCGCTAGCGCCATATTGATGTTGAGTACCAAAACCCCATTGCAGCATCATTGCGGCGGCGGCTTTGGGGTTGGTTTGGGCAGTTTCTACTAAGGCAGGGTTCACAGGTATAGCGCTGGCTGTGGCAAGGGCGGTAACCGATTTAAGGCGGCCGCCTAGTAAGGTAGAGGCTTCTAAGGCGACAAGAAAGCCTTGTGAGTGACCTACTAAATGGACATTGTGTACTTTGGCGGTATCCAATGCCCGTACTAGCCAAGCGGCCATAGACTCAATGCTAGTGAGGGCTTCACCCTCTGATAAGCTATGGGCAGGGAAATCTGGGGCGAATACGCTATAACCATGAAAGGCAAACCAGCGTGCTTGCAAGGCCCATCCTCGATGATCAGTGCCAGATCCGTGTAATAACACCACAGTGGGTAAACTTGCATCAAAAGGTTTGCCGCCTGTGGCAATGAAGGTGTTAGCGTTATCAACTTGAATATACATAGTTACGCCTCCGCCTGCATGGCCACAACCTTAGCTGCGGCTCGTAACCCTAAGCCAAAGTCGGCTTGAATATCTTTAAGGGTTTCGATGCCTACGGATACTCGAATCAAGTCTGCACTGATACCGGCTGCTACAAGGTCTGCTTCACTCAAACGTGAGTGAGTGGTGCTGCCAGGATGCAATACTAAGGTGCGAGAGTCACCCACATTGGCTAAGTTGGATGACAGTTGTAGCGCATTAATAAAGGCAGCGCCGGCGTCGCGACCACCTTTCACACCAAAGGTAAGCATAGAGCCTGCACCCTTGGGAAATAGTGCTTTGGTATGTGCTTCGGCATTAATATCTGGATGATTAACCCAAGCCACTGCGTCTTGTTGCTGTAGCCAAGTGACTATGGCTTGAGCATTAGACACATGTTGCTGCATACGCAGGCTTAAGGTTTCTAAACCCTGCAATAATAAAAATGCGTTATGGGGTGTCATTGCTGCGCCTATGTCACGCATAGATTCACAACGAATACGCATGGCTAAAGCAGCAGGGCCAAATTCTTCCCAAAAGTTCATGCCATGGAAAGGTTCGTAAGGTTGCGTTAGAGTTGGGAATCGGCCACTTTTAAGCCAATCAAAATTGCCGCCATCTATCACTACACCACCAACAGCTACGCCATGGCCGCCAATCCACTTGGTCACAGAATGGACCACTACATCGGCACCGTGCTCAATAGGATTATTAAGGTAGGGCGTTGCAAATGTGGCGTCTACTACTAATGGTATGCCCTGAGCGTGGGCAGTTTCGGCAATGGCAGGTAAATTAGACACAGCAAGGCCGGGGTTACCGATAGACTCACAAAATACTAACTTGGTATTGTCTTGTATGGCGTCAGATACCGCTTGTTGATCGTTAATATCAACAAAGGTGCAGTCAATATTGAATCGTTTAAGTGTGTGCTTAAGGAGCGTAATTGTAGAGCCGTATATTTGCGCGGCGCTAACAATATGATCACCAGCGGAACAAAGGCTAAAGAAACTTACGAACAAAGCGCTCATGCCAGAAGCCGTACAAATGGCACCAGCACCGCCTTCTAACGCCGCCAAACGTTGCTCTAATACAGCAACAGTTGGGTTGGTGATGCGGCTATATATATGCCCACCTTGCTCAACATTAAATAGTGCAGAAGCCTCGTCTACACTGTCAAACACATAAGAAGTGGTTTGGTAGATAGGCACTGCCCTAGAACCATGATCTGATTCTGGCTGGTAGCCACTGTGTAGCGCAATAGTATCGGCGCCTAAAAAAGAAGATTTGCTCATGGTGTTGCCTTATTTGTATCTATATCGGGGCTATCCGGAACTATCCGCGACTATATCCGAACTATTTAGCGGGTGTTTTTGGTGTTAAACCAAGGGCACCAAAGTTAAAGGGTAGGGTGGTCAACTGTCCTTTTAATACGCTAAGGTTTGTCTTAACGTCTACTTTAAGGTGGGCGCCTAAAACTGGTAAAGAACACAAGACAAATGCTAAATGTACACCATATTTAGGTGAGTAAGCTTGGCTAGTAATTTCACCCACACACTGGCCGTCTACATACACGTTGGATTCGGAAATTGTACAGGCCTGATCGATGACTAAACCCATAAGTTGACGCTGGGGCACCAATTGGCGAAGAGCCGATATAGACAAGCTGTCAATGTCTGCATCTAAGCTTACGTATTGGTCTAAGCCACATTCTAAAGGTGTGGTGTCATAACCCATGTCATTACCTAAGGATAATAAACCACTTTCAACACGTTCAATTAAATTAGGGCAGCCTGGGCCTACGTTAAGGTCTTGGCCCTTAGCAAAAAGCTCATCCCATAATGGGCCAGCAAGGCTAGCGTCGTTAACGTAAATTTCAAAGCCGCCTTGTTTGCTCCAACCAGACCGAGCTACCTGCATGTCTACACCTTGGTATGACATTGGCTTAATGTTGAAGAATTTAATGTCGCGTACACTTTCGCCAAATACTCTGGCCATTAAGTCTTCAGCCTTTGGGCCTTGCACTGCAAGAGGCCAAACATCAGGTTCGGTAACAGTAACGTCTAAGTTGAACCCAGTTGCTAAGCCCTGCGCCCATAACATAACGTCTGTATCGGCTATGGATAACCACCAATCATTTTCAGTTAACTTTATAGCGATCGGATCGTTGACTATGCCACCTTGAGGGTTGCACAAGGGTACATAAAAACAACGGCCAATGCGTGCTTTGGATAGATCTCTAGGTGTCATGAGCTGGATTAACCGGTACGCATCAGGTCCACTAATGGCCACTTGTTTTTCACACGACACATCCCACACTTGGACGTTTTCGCACAAATGCCAATAATCCTCTTCAATACTGCGGAATTTAGTGGCTAATAGGGTGTGGTTGTATACCGTGTAGCCTTTAACTCCGGCAGCCTCAACTCGGCTAGTAAATGGTGTAGAGCGTGTGCGACGAGAGACTGAAAGTTCAGGAATCATAATATTGCGACCAAACGAAGGTTATACCAAGAATAAGTGACGTGAATATACGCCCGCAATCAAGCCGGGGAAATAGATAAGCCTAGTCAGTCACTTTTTAGACTGACTAGGTTCGTTTGTTTTACGTGCACTAACGACAGGCAGCAAGGCCTAATGCGTCAAAATCGAAAGGTAAGCTCGTTAGTGTGCCGGTGGCTTTACCTTGGTCTGTATTAATTTCTACGGTGGTGGCACCATTTAACGCTGCCAAATCACACATAACAAAGGCCAATCTGCGCATGTATTTAGGCGAGTAGGCTTGGCTGCGAATATCACCAATTTTCTGGTCACCTACAAAGACATTTAAATCACTTACATTACGATGGTATTCCAGCACCAAACCCATTAGTTTTTTGGTGGGTGTGTGTTCTCTTAATGCAGGTAAGCTTAGGCTTTTGACATCGGAGCCTAGGTTTATATATTTATCTAAACCAATTTCAAATGGCGTGGTGTCATGGTCCATGTCGGTACCAAAGGACAGTAGACCACTTTCAATACGCTCAATAAGGTTAGGGCAGCCTGCACGCACATCTAGATCTTGGCCTTTAGCAAATAACTCATCCCATAATTGGGTGCCTATTTCGGCATTATTCACAAATACTTCAAAACCGGTTTGTTTGCTCCAGCCTGAACGAGCTACTTTCATACGTTGACCGTTGTAAACAAAGGGCGCAATAGCAAAAAATCCTAGGGCTTTAATTTCATCGCCAAATACACGACACATCAGTTCTTCAGCCTTAGGGCCTTGTACTGCTACTGGGAAGATATCGGGTTCTCTTACTTCAACATCTAAGCCAAAACCAATAGCTAGGCCTTTAGCCCAAAGTAATACGTCGGAGTCTGCAACAGATAAGCGCCAATGGCGGTCATTCACCTTAATGGCTACGGCATCGTTCATCATTTTGCCGTTTTCATCACACATCGGAAGGTAGTAGCACCGGCCTACTTTTGCTTGGCTCAGATCCCTTGGCGTCATATATTGGGCCAGTTCATTAGCTCCAGGGCCCATGAGCGTCACTTGTTTTTCACAACTGACGTCCCATACCTGTACGTTTTCACATAAGTGCCAATAATCCACTTCAATACCGCGGAATGAAGTGGCTAATAACGTATGGTTGTAAACCGTGTAACCACTCGCACCAGCAGCTTCTACGCGGCTACTAAAAGGGGTACGACGAGTACGACGAGACATGGACAAATGTGGACGCATGCAAAAGACTCCGTTGCATAAAAAGAGTTCCCATTTTGCCTTCAATTGACCTAGGCATCAACCCTTGTTGTTGATGGATGCATAGTCAAGTCGCTATGCTCCACGCAAAGGCGCAAATACGTACATACCTAGTCTTTATAAACTCAGTAATGCACTTCCATGCCTAGGTATTTGCAGCGTAAGCGCGTTCATCAATGCTTAGGCCTTGTATTGAGGACTCTATCTGAACCTTGGTCTTAGTCATAGAAGCGGCACGAACGTGGCCGTAGCCACGGACGCTTTGAAACAAATCCATGGTAGCCAGTACATCGGCTTGGTTCTGAGAGTTAAGCATGCCAATCAAACAATCAATTTGGCTCACAAAATAACTTAAAAATGCACGTTCAGCTTTGCGTTCCGAGTTATAGCTGTATGGATCTAATGCAGTGCCACGAATTCCCTTTAGCATAGACAGAGGCTTCATTAGAAGTAGCATCCAACTGCCAACGCGGTATTTTTTGGGCTGGTTAAGGTGTTTGTTCCAACCCGCGAAACCTAGAGGAGAGAGGTTTAATGAAATGCTGAAATCACCAGTGAACTCGGCATTTAATTTTTCTTTAAAGCTTGGCTGGCTAAACAAGCGAGCCACTTCATACTCATCCTTCACAGCCAATAACTTAAAGTAGGCGGTGGCTAGTCCACGCATCAAAGTGAGGCTTTTATCAGCAGGTAACAGTGCGGATATTTTTTCGTGCCACTCATTAAGTTGGTGAGCGTATTGGTCTGATAAAGCCTGGTTTTGATACGCCACTAAACGCTGTTGGCGATCTGATAATAGCTCTTTATAGCTGGGTGCTGCGGGTTGGATGTGCAAAACCTGTGACTGTTCTAGCCCTACATGGGCCAACTGGCGACCTAAATGTAATGCCTGAAGGTTGGCTTTTATGGCTACTCCGTTAAGCTCTACCGCCTGCTTAAGGGCTTCAATAGATACGGGTACAAGGCCTTTTTGCACGGCAAATCCTAACAACATAACGTTGGCAAATATAGTATCGCCCATTTGTGTCAGTGCTAATTTATGGAAATCTAGTTGGTGTATGTCTTTGTGTACGTGGCTGGCGATCAAGCTTAGACACTCGTCTTGTTTGAAATCAAAGTCTGCATTTCTCACAAAATCAGACACAGGGATAAGGTGACTGCTTACCACTGCTTGAGTAGCTTGGCTGCATAACCCCAAAACACTTGGCGCAACCGTTACTACAGCATCGGCAGCTAGTAATAAATCTGCACGGCCATTAACAATGCGCGGGGTAGTGACTTGTTCTGGTGAGCTAGCCAAACGTACATGGCTTAACACAGCGCCGCCTTTTTGCGCTAAACCGGAGAAATCTAAGGTCATAAATGCATTGCCGTCTAGGTGTGCGGCCATGCCTAGCAATGCACCAATAGTGAGTACCCCCGTACCACCCACACCAGTGACAGCAATATTAAAGGGTTGGTCTAAATTCATCTGGGGTTGGGGTTCTGGCAAGTCTAACAACGCTTGTTTTTGAGCCTTCGGTTTGCGTACCTGAGCACCTTCAACGGTGATAAATGATGGGCAAAAACCTTTCACACAAGATAGGTCTGCATTACAGCTAGATTGGTTGATTTTACGTTTGCGGCCAAGGGTTGTCTCTATTGGTTCTATAGCGACACAGTTTGACTGCACCGAACAATCACCGCATCCTTCACAAATTTCAGGGTGAATCCAAGCTCGGGTTTTAATAGCTTCAGCTTTACCTTGTTTGCGTAACCGGCGCTTTTCTGTAGCACAGGTTTGTTGGAATACGATAACGCTCAAACCCTGTTTTTCACGTAAACGCACCATCACTGTTTCTAGCTCATCGCGGTGACCTAAATACACACCCGCTGCAAGTTCGGATTGTTTGATTTGTTTAGGGTCGTCTGCGAGTACAATAATCTCTTCTACGCCTTCATGAAGCAACTGATGAGTGAGTTGAGGCATGGTTAAAATACCATCTACACTTTGGCCACCTGTCATCGCTACGGCATCATTAAAGAGGATCTTGTAAGTGATGTTAGCCCCAGCAGCAAGGGACTGACGAATAGCTAAAGACCCAGAATGGAAATAGGTGCCGTCACCTAAATTGACAAATTGATGGGCTTCAGCGGTAAAGTGAGCGCAACCCGCCCACATGGCGCCTTCACCACCCATTTGGCTAAAGGTTTCTGTGTTGCGGTCCATCCATTGCACCATAAAATGGCAGCCTATACCGGCTGCCGCACGGCTGCCTTCAGGAACTTTGGTAGAGCTGTTATGGGGGCAACCTGCACAGTAAAATGGTGTTCTAGTGACGGGTGCCAAAATAGCAGAGCTGGTGGCATTCTGTTGATCGATACGAGCTATTTGTGCTAACAGATGAACCTTAGTATCGGTATCTATATCAAGGTTCAGTAAGCGTTGCGCTATTACCTTAGCGACCATAGGGACATCGAGCTCTTTATCTAGCGGCAGTACGCTTTGATCCAGCTCGTCAAACTTGCCAATGATACGAGGGCGCTCATGGGTGGCCCAGTTGAATAGCTGTTGCTTGATCTGGTTTTCGATCATTTCGCGGCGTTCTTCAACTATTAAGATTTCTTCTAAACCTTCAGAGAATTCACGAATGCCATGGGGCTCTAAAGGCCATGGCATGCCTACTTTATAGATGCTCACACCCAATTGTGCTGCTTGCTCATCTGTTAGGCCCAACTCGTGAATAGCTTGACGAGATTCTTCATAAGACTTACCCGACGCTACAATGCCAAAACGGGCTTTTGGTGAAGCTAAGGTGACTCGGTTAAAGCCGTTGGCGCGAGCAAAAGCAAGGGCAGCATACCCCTTGTGGTTTTGTAGTCTAGAATCTTGCAGCATGCGATCGTCTGGCCAGCGTAAATTTAGGCCGCCTTCTGGGATTTCAAAATCTTCAGGAATGATAAATTCCACATTTTCGTCTTGTAAGTTGACTGCTGCAGTAGTCTCTACAGTTTCAGAAATCACCTTAAATCCAACCCAGCAGCCACTGTAGCGGGACATGGCCAGGCCTGCCAAACCCATCCATATGTATTCATGGATGGATGAGGGATAAAGCACTGGCATAGTGGATGACATAAATGCGTGATCCGATTGATGAGGCACGGTGGAGGACTTCGCACCATGGTCATCGCCAGCCACACATAACACCCCGCCATAGGGTGCAGAGCCGGCGGCATTGGCATGTTTAAAGACATCGCCACAGCGATCTACGCCGGGTCCTTTGCCATACCACATACCTACAAGGCCATCGTATTGCGCTTCTTTAGAGAGGTGAAGTTGTTGCGAGCCCCACACCATAGTAGCAGCCAGCTCTTCGTTGACACCGGGTTGAAAGCGGATGTTATGTTGATCTAAATAGGGCTGTGCCAGTTCTAGGGTTTTGTCTAGTAATCCCAGTGGCGAACCACGATAACCGCTGATAAAGCCACCGGTGTTTAATCCTGCAGCTTGGTCGCGACGTACTTGGGCCATTGGGATGCGTGCCAACGCCTGTACGCCACTCATATACACTTGGCCAGACTGCTGGCGGTAACATTCGTATAAATCTTCGGGCTGGTGGGCAAGTGGTGTAGTCATGGCAAGCTGTCTCATACAAATGGAGTGTGTTAGCGCACCAGTATGCCCTTTATGAGACGAAAAAATATTGCTTCTTGTTATAGAAAAACAGAACAATATGAAATATTATTGTTATATATGGTTAATATATAGGATGTATATCCTAATTTGGTGAGATATGAAGTTAGACTCGTTCGATATCAAGATACTGCAGCAACTACAACAAGACGCGAGTCAGTCCGTGCATACTATTGCTGAGCATGTTGGTTTATCTCATACACCCTGCTGGCGGCGTATTAAGCGCTTGCAAGAAAGTGGTGTGATAAGCGCTAACGTGGCCTTGGTTAATGCTAAAAAAGTGGGCCTGGGCGTGGTGGTTTTTGTAACGGTGAAGCTCAATAATCATGATGAACAATTGTTGGCACAGTTTGAAAGCGCAGCGGTAGCGATGGACGAAGTGATGCAGTGCTACATTATGTCTGGTGATGTGGATTATTTATTACGTGTGGTAGTGCAATCTATAGAACAGTACGAACAAACGCTAAAGCGTAAATTAGTTAAATTACCCGGTGTTGCAGCACTTAATTCTAGTTTCGCTTTGCGAGAACTAAAAAATCAGCACCTATTGCCGTGGCAGCTTGTGTCTACAGAAAAATAGTAGACGTAAGCCTAGGTTGAGAGCCTAGGTGGAGAATCTAAGGCGAAACCATAATATAGTCTGGCACAATGCCAGATTTATTTATGTAAGGGGTCACGTCCTGTTTGGCGAATAAACCATGGCCCGTCACTAAGGCCGTTTTTACCCCATATGCAGCGCCACCAAGAATATCTGTGTGTAACGTATCACCCACCATTAAAATGCGGTGCTTAGGGGTGTTGTCCAAGCGTGCGCAGGCTAATTCATAAATGTTTGAGAAGGGCTTGCCAAAAAAATGCAAGGTTACTCCAGTAATGTGGCTCAGCTGGTGGGCAAAATAGCCAGGTTCTAAGCTTAAGTGATGCTCGTTAGGGGCCACCAGGTCTGGATTACCCACCCATACTGGGCGAGGGTTTTGGCAGAGGCTTTGTATCAGTAAGTGCTGCTGGTGCTCTGTCCAATAGGACGCACCCAGCAATATAAAACCGCTGACCTTATCGAATAACTCTGGATCCTCGCCCAAGGTGACGCTGTCTATAGGTAAGGTGTGTAGCTGTGAATCGGGCCTAGACATAACCCCAAAAAGAGCAGGGCCTTTTTGCTGGGTGATACCTTGTGCAAGCCCGTGACACAACGCATCTCGGCTAGCTACGATGTGCTCTAAAGCGAAGTTAAACCCCAGCTTCTCAAACTTCACCTGAGATTCAGTGGCAGGTAAGCTTGCGCCATTAGTTAATACCATCACCTTTTTGCCAGCCGATTGCAGTGCAAACACTGCTGCAGGTGCGGTTTTTATGGCTGTTTGGCCAACGTTCAGTACGCCAAATGCATCCAATAAAAACACGTCAAAGTGGTTGGCTAAATCGGCTAGTCCAGCCACCCTCGTGCTGGTCTTAGGGAAGTTTGCTGTAGGCAGCGTATGTCTAATTGTTTCATAGCGCTCAAATGCCCATTTGGCAGTCACTTCACTTGTGTTTGGGGAAGCCTCAATCATAATCAATTAATTTTTTTGGTGTTTTAAGAGGGCTTTAATCTCGGCTAATTCATTGCGTAAATCGGTCATGGAGGGCTCTCCGTCGGCTAAACGTTCCGCGGCGTTCTCATGTTCCATGACGTTTACAACGATGCCAATAACCATATTTAAAAACGCAAACGTAGTGAGAAAAATAAAGCTTAAAAAGAACACCCAGGCGTATCCATACACGGCCATGATTTCGTACATGACATCGGTCCAATCTTCAAACGTCATGACCCTAAACAGGGTAAGCATAGAGATGGAAATGTCGCCCCATAACACCGAATTTATGTGGCTAAAAAAGGTAGTTCCGACGGCAGCGTAGATGTAAAAAATGATGAACATCAGCATGAGTACGTACCCTAGTTGCGGAAGGGCCTTGATCAGTGAGTTGAGTAATATGCGCAGCTCTGGCACTACAGAAACCATACGCAATACACGGAAAATACGTATTAAACGGCCTACTAAAGCTAACTCACTGTCTTCTATGGGGATAAGGCTTACTACCACAATGATAGTGTCGAACAGATTCCAACCGTTTAAAAAGAACCTGCTTTTATTTGGATCACCAGTAAATCGGATGCTAATTTCTATTAAGAAAAATACTGTAATGCCGATGTCTAAAAAGCCAATAAAACTGATCAGTCCAGGGGGCATGGAATAGGTTTTGGCGCCGATCACTAGTGCAGACAGTAATATGATACTGACCACAAATAATTCAAATAATTTGTTAGATCGTAAGGCAAATAAACGAGTTTGTAAACGAGATGAAAGCATGAGTTTAGGCTCAGTTTTTAGGTAGGTAGGTAGTGAGGTGTTATGAACTATAGCGTGCGCTAATTAGGCCGCCAAGTATGATGAAAATAAGGGTCACTACTGAGCTAGTCGCCATCACGGCTGTACCAGATAGTCCGGCACCTACTGAGCAGCCGCTGGCAAATACCGAACCTACTCCCATGAGTGTTCCTGCTAATATGTAACGCCCCATAGGGAACTGAGGGGTAAAGCTTTGTAGGTTAAAATCTCGTCTCACAAGGGTAACTACAACAGCACCCACTAAGCAGCCAATGAGGAGGCCTGCGCCAAGCCGTATAAACGGAGCATCTAACGAAATTACACTGATTAAACTTTGTGCTGCGGATGCGCTAAAGGTAATGCTTTGCGGTAGCATCGCGTTGAAGCTGTGGTAGGCAACAAAGCTGGTTGCGTACCAACCCAGTGCAACAGCAAGGCCTACAATAGCAGCCCCCAGTAATTGCGACCAAGCACGACCTTTAATGAGCACCGCCGCACAGATGACAGTGATGACTAAACCGATGAGAAGATAAGATGATTGAGAAAAAGGCAGCCATTCATGCAGTTGGCTGGATGGTTGGTTTAGTCGCCATAAGTCTTGCACACTTTGTCTAAGTGGGACCAGCTGGCCACCATAAGCAAGTTGTGCCGAAATGGCGAAAGTAGCAAGGGTGAGCAACGCTCTTAAGTTGCCACTGGCAAGTTGTATAATTTGTCGAGAGGCACAGCCACGGCTCAACATCATACCAAAACCAAACATTAATCCGCCAATGATGGGGCCGCTGAGGCTAGTCTGGGCAGTGATAACTTGAGCTTCGCTGATGTCACCGGTGTCTCCTTGTAATAGAAGTTGCGTGAACATAATGGCAATTCCCAAACCGAATAGCCAAGTATAGCTAGCTCCGCCAAATTTAAGCACGGATAAATCTAGCACTAATCTACGAAGACAAAATTGGCTAAGGGTAGCACCTATGCCAAAGGCTAAGCCCATAGCCAAGCCTAGGTATAGTTGTAAAGGCTGGATGCCAACATCAGTGATGAGTTGTTCGTAATCCATAGGAGGTTTGGCCAAATAGTGTTGTTAACCGATTATAGGGAGTCTTAGCCCAAAGATCACGACACTTAGGTGTTAAAATACTGACTATGGCCGCACGTAAATATACCCTGCTTGCTGTAAGGCTACGATGGCTGGCAGACCAGCTTGCACAACGTCTTCTTCTGCAACCTCGTACAGTGCTTCTCGTGTGAGGTGATAACCTAATAAAGTATTTCCACAGATTAAAAATTGCACATTCTGAAAACGTAAGCTATCCAGGGTCATTTGCTTACCTTGGTCGGTTTTAGCGTCAATAAAGTATTCCAATGCAGGGCCGTGCACTACCACCTTCAAATCAATGGCGTCTTCACCTACGGCTTCAATATGATTGTTTATATTGCGAAAAGTAGCGTTAATTCGGCTTATTTCACCGTAGTTGACGTGATAGACGACTTGTTGATGCTCATAGGCTTTAGCCCAGGCAGGAAGGGAAACTAGGCAGGAGAGAATTAGCCATAACAAATTCCGACGATGAAACATTGGCATAGTGACCCTAATAAAGACGTATACCACAAGATAGCACATAAGAGCGGGGGTATTTTTTCATTATTATATGAATAAATTATATAAGCTTATGCTTTTTAGTTTATTTTGGAATATGCTACTTTAGTTGCTTGTAATAATCGATCTGCATTACGTATGATAGTTTCATTGCATGACTCAAATAAAGTTACCTATGACTACACCGAGTACACAACAACTACTGCAAACCATGCAGGATGCCAGTGAACATTTAAGCATCAATGATAGGCGTGACTTTTTACGGCGTGGCGTGAGCTATGTGGCTGGTGCTGCTGCTGTAGGGGGCGCAACAATAGCCTCAGCTACAGGTTTAAGTAGTAATTTACCACCGAATGAACCGATATGGAGCCGACAATTGGGCACAGGGGTGGTCGAAAATCCATACGGACTTCCTTCCCGCCATGAAGCACAAGTGGTTCGGCGTACTGTGCCTTGGTTAACCGCTGAGTCTATTTCGTCTATCAGCATGAGCCCTATTCAAGACCTTAAGGGCATTATCACACCTAACGGTTTGGTGTTTGAACGTTATCACGCAGGCGTGCCAGACATTAACCCAGACGAACACCGTTTGATGATTCATGGCTTAGTAGATAACCCATTAATCTTCACTATGGACGACCTGATGCGGTTTCCATCGGTGTCGGAAATTAAGTTTCTCGAATGCCCTGCCAACGGCGGCATGGAATGGCGCGGCCCACAAATGGAAGCCTTACAGTTTACCCACGGTATGTTGAGCTGTTGTGAGTGGACAGGGGTACCATTAAAAGTACTGTTAGACGCGGCAGGTGTGCAGACTGAAGGCAAATGGATATTAGCGGAAGGTGCAGACGGCGCTCATATGAGCCGCTCCATTCCGATGGAAAAAATTCTTGACGATACACTTGTTGTTTACGCGCAAAATGGTGAAATGTTACGCCCAGAGCAAGGCTATCCATTGCGCCTGCTTAATCCTGGTTGGGAAGGTAATACCTCTATCAAGTGGTTGCGTCGTATTGAAGTGGGTGATCAACCTTGGCATCATCGTGAAGAAACGTCTAAATACACTGATCTAATGGCAGATGGCCGTGCTCGTCGATTTACCTTTGTTCAAGAGTGTAATTCAGTGATTACAACCCCTTGCCCAGAAAACCCTATCCTGCGTAAAGGTTTCATAGAAGTTGAAGGGCTAGCTTGGACTGGCCGTGGAACAATTAAAGGTGTGGATGTTTCGTTTGATGGTGGTGTGTCTTGGCATCCGGCAAAATTGAAAGGCCTGGTGCTAGATAAAGCCCTTACCCGTTTTAGTTTCAGTACCCATTGGCAAGGCGAGCCTTGGTTGATTCAGAGCCGAGCATATGATGAGACAGGTTATGTGCAACCTACCTTAGCTCAACTGAGAGAACAACGTGGCGTGAATTCTATTTATCACAAAAACTCTATTCACACGTGGCAAGTTGGTCCCACAGGCGAGGTGAAAAATGTTCAGATCACCTAAGTCTACATTCGCTCTAGTCTTGTTTGCCTGTCTTGCGCCGGGTGTCTCTTATGCTCAAGACTACCAAATTGGCACGGCGGCAACTGCAGTTGAAATTACGGGCTGGGACATTGATATTCGCCCTGACGGCAAAGGTTTGCCAGCGGGCAGTGGTAATGCGGTTAATGGTGAAGAAACTTACGAAACCTATTGTGCTTCATGCCATGGCGTATTCGGCGAAGGAGAAGGCCGGTGGCCCGTTTTGACTGGTGGTGAAGGGACGTTATCAGATGATCGCCCAGTTAAAACCGTAGGTAGCTATTGGCCCTACGCCAGCACGCTGTTTGATTACATTCGCCGTGCGATGCCGTTCAACGCACCAATGAGTTTGAATGATCAGCAGGTTTATGACATCACCGCTTATGTGCTTTACATGAACGATATAATCGAAGAGGATTTTGAACTGTCCCAAGATAATTTGGCACAGGTGGAAATGCCTAATCAAGACGGTTTTTATGTGGATAATCGCCCAGACGTTAGTAACCCACGTTGCATGACAGATTGTGCAGATCCAGATAGCATGATGATGCAAAGTTCCTTAGCAGGGGTTACACCCATTGGCCATTTTATTGAAGGTGCTGATGCACCGGCGGCAAGCCATTCGGGTCAAGATGAATTAGAAGCCAGTAAAGAAGCTGAACGTAAGGCAGCTATTACAGGAGAAGAAGTGGTTGCTCCAGTTGCCAAGGAAGCTACGGCGATGAGTGCAGCAGCTATGGTTGGTGAAGCAACTTATAAGGCCGCCTGTGGCGTTTGTCACACCAGCGGTTTAGCAGGTGCACCTAAAGTGGGTGACGCCGATGCATGGTCTGAAAGAATTCAGCAAGGAACTGATTTATTGATTATTCATGCATTAGAAGGATATGCTGGCAGTGAAGGATATATGCCAGCCAAAGGTGGCAGAGCAGATTTGTCAGACGAAGCGGTGACCAATGCGGTCCTATTTATGGTGGAATCTCAACAATAATGTTTAGCTTTCATGAAGAAAAAAACGAGGAAAACCCAATGCGCAAAAGTATAATAAAGCACGCGTTACTCGGTTTGGTGTTGGTCGGAGCGTCAACAATGACGTTGGCCTCTGCCGATCAAATAGCCAAAGGTAAAGCACTTTATCTGAATAAAAAAGCGGGCAATTGTATTGCTTGCCATATGATTCCCGATCCGGATGCTAAGTTGCCTGGAAATCAAGGGCCACCTTTATTGGCCATGAAAGCTCGCTTTCCTGATCCAAGGATGCTGAGAGCTCAGATTTGGGATGCAACTGTAAAAAACCCGACAACTATAATGCCTCCATTTGGTAAGCATTGGATCTTGTCGGAAGAAGATATAGACGCCATCATGGCTTATTTATATCAGTATTAAACTATATTTCAGTGTCATTTTACTAACCATGGCAAAGGACTAAATCAATGATGAATCGAAGAAGTGTTTTAAAAGCGGTGTTTACCGGTGGCTTAGTTGCCGGCATGGGTGTGTTAATGCCCCGCGTAGCCATGGCAGCATGGTCTAAAGCAGCATTTGAAGCCCAGTCACAAGAAGCCGCTATGGGCGCCTTGTATGGTGCTGATCCAAGTGCCAGCGCAGAAGTTACACTTAAAGCACCAGATATTGCCGAAAACGGCGCTGTTGTTCCTATTAGTGTGAAAAGCGACTTGGCTGGTGTAACTAGCATTGCGATATTTGTGGCCAATAACCCACAACCATTGGCTGCACAGTTCACTATCCCTGAAGGTACCTTGGCCAATGTGTCTTGTCGTATCCGTATGGGCAAAACATCTGCTGTAACAGCAGTAGTGACAACAGCTAGTGGTGCATTTAGTGCTTCTAAAGAAGTTAAAGTAACAATCGGCGGCTGCGGCGGCTAACGGCGAACTAGGAGAAATTATCATGGCAAAAGGTATTTTACGCGCCAAAGCAAAAGTCAAAGGCGGCAATACTGTAGTTAAAATCATGGCTAAGCACGCTATGGAAACGGGTAACCGCAAAGATAAAAGTGGTAACAAAATTCCCGCTAACTTCATTCAAACCCTCAGCGTTGCTTATAACGGTAAAACCGTTATGGAAACTAATATGGGTACAGCTATCTCTAAGAATCCATATTTAGCATTCACCTTTGTTGGTGGCGCTAAAGGTGAAGAATTGCAAATGACATGGACGGAAATCACTGGCGCTACAGCCACGGAAACCGCAAAAATTAAGTAGCCGGTAACGGCGACTCTATAGCAGAGGCATCAGATATGAAAATAATAAAATCACTGTTAGCCGGCGCGTCCTTAGCGCTTGTGGCTAGTATCAGCCAAGCAGCAACCAGCGGTAATACGATGGAGACGGTTGATCCAGAGGCCGACCGTTTAGCATTACAAAGTTACTTTCAAAAGCGCTTTCCACAAGTGCCTGTAAGTGACTATGTTAATGGTATTTATGCACTAGACGCGCCATCGCGTGAACAGTGGCAAGATATTGAAGAATTCGCTCCTTATGAGTTTGATATCGAAGAAGGCGAAGAGATGTTTAACACAGCGTTTGCTAACGGTCAGTCTTATGCAGACTGTTTTGCCAACGGTGGTATTGGCATTCGCCAAAACTTTCCTCGTTGGGATGAATCTCAAGGCCAGGTAGTAACGCTAGAGTTAGCTATTAACCAGTGTCGTGAAGCCAATGGTGAGAAAAAATTGGGTTGGAAGAAAGGCAAAATAGCTAAAATTTCTGCCTACATGGCCTACACCTCACGTGACAACATTTTTGACGTGAAAATCCCTAATGATGAAGCTAAAGCGGCTTATTTAGACGGTAAGCGAAGCTTTAACTCTCGTCGTGGCCAACTGAATATGAGTTGTGCCAACTGCCACGTTGCCGGTGCTAATATTCTTATTCGTGCAGACTTACCAGGACCAACCTTAGGTCAGGTAACACACTTTCCAGTATTCCGTTCAAAGTGGGGCGAGCTAGGTACTTTGCAGCGCCGTTATGGCGGTTGTCAGAAGAATGTTCGTGGTGTGCCACAGAAAACTCAGGGTGAAAAGTTCCGTAACTTAGAATTTTTCCAAACGTATATGTCGAATGGGTTAGTGGTCAATGGCCCTGGCGCACGTAAATAAGCAGACGAGGAGAACAACATGAAAAAGACGATTTCCCTTGTGGCAGCATTAATGATGGTATCCGGCGTTGTCGCTGCACATCCTTTTAATGAAGCCTTTAATGAGCAGCGTGCTATGTACGGTAAAGGTCATAGTTTTACGTGGGATGGCCAAACCTACATTACCGATCATCCTGAAGAGGTTGCTGCTGCAGTAGAAGCCAATGCCGCCAATGCCACTATGTTGCTGGCATCGGCTGAAGCTAAGTATGCTGAAGTTCTGGCAGTTGACTTTGGTTGGACCTTAACCGCAAAGTTACTTAAGTCGGCTACTAAAGCCCTTGAAGCTGGTGAGTTCCGTAAATCTATGAATATATCGGCCCAAGCTGAATATCATTCACGCATGGGAATTGTGCAGTATCACCAATCCCAAGCTGAGTGGATTATGGCTGTACCCGAATAAGGCTCACAGTTAAAAGCCACACAAGCCCACGTTCTACCGTCATGGAAGTTCGGTGGGCTTATTTTTTTAAGCATAATTAAGTCATTATAGGAATCCATCATGTCTACTAGCCGTCGCGACTTTGCTCGTTTAATGGGAATTGCCGCAGTGTCGGGTGTGTTGCCTAGCCAAGGCTATGCTGCACAAAAAAAACCTGCAGATTTCTATGAAGTA
>Ga0307994_1000187_pt1 | contig 49598 bp, 68 predicted proteins | sample EllFjometagen261_FD_203171 | JGI IMG/M metagenome (GOLD analysis project Ga0307994, IMG submission 203171) | Marine microbial communities from Ellis Fjord, Antarctic Ocean - #261 | ecosystem: Environmental > Aquatic > Marine > Unclassified | place: Southern Ocean | collected 2014-11-02
GATCAGTTAATTACTTGGCATAAGCAGCAAGCTAAATACTCGCGTGGTGCTTACATTTTCCCAGCTAAAACACGCGGCCCTATTAATGAAAATGAGGCTAATAAATACGTGCAACAAGTAAGTAATGGGAAGTATACGGCGCATGATTTACGTAAGTTTTGCCGTGGCCGCTGGCTTGATTTGGGGGTTGATTCGCTCGTTGCTGAACTGCTTTTAAATCACGCGCTAACAGAGTTACAGCAAACCTATATACAAACAACCGGTGCTATTAAAAAACGTGAGTCTTTAACGTTGTGGGCTCAGCATTTGGTTGATGTGAAAACAGCAGTTGAAGCCGAGACAGTGGCGAGACCCTACGATTTTAACGCGCACGCTTAATCTAAGTTGTACAAAGGATTGGGGCGCTATTTTAGTGTTTTACAGTAAGGAAGATGAAATGCGATTAAATAAGTTGAATTTAGCTATTAAATTAGCGCTAAAAATTAAGCCGCCAGAGGACGTTAAACCGTTCATTTTTGACGACGGTGAACCACTTAGTTGTACTGTAAATATAAGTGCAGCATACGCACTTGCTTTAAGTGATTTTATAAAACGTCAGCACGATATTGCGGGCCTGATAGTGCCGCGCCAATTATTGAAAGTAAAAGCAATGAATGTGCAGCGTGAATTATTGGGAGAGCGTTATGCCTGATTTTAGATTTATAAACAGCCGCCCTTTTGATTTGCGAGAAGTTGAAGAAGGTTTAGGAAAAATGCAACGAAGAAAAGCAGCCGAGGAAGTTGAAAAGGAAAATAATGATAAAGATACTGCCCGTCGTGCTAAACAATTAAGCGAGTTTTCGGCTTATGTTTTTGATAAGCCTTTAGAGCCATGGCAAACGCATTTTTTAGAGTTTGCTACGCAGGAATTATTAGCAGGCCATAAGTTACAAATAGCACCGAGCCCGCGCGGTAAAAAGCTCGTCAATGTATCCGTAACTATTTGCGCGTTTGCTGTTATGCGCGACCTTACCCAATCCGAGTTTGAAAAAGCGGTATTGCTAAAACCTGATATTTCGGACGAGTTTTTATTATTGCCGTTCTTTAATCATTACTTAGACCGCGCGGTGTTTTTTGCACAGCTTAGCCAGCAAACAAATAATATTGTGCATCTTAATAAAGCATATAAGCGCGCCCATTTAGTGTGCATGGTCATTAAGTATTTTTTAAAGGATAAACATACAAACCTGGCATCTAGTGCGCAACTTAGGACCGCTATAAAAAAAGGACTTTACGCATGATTATTTTACAGCTTACGACGACTGAATTTTTAGGTGCCTTAACGTTGATTTCGGTATTGATGTTTGCAGCGGTGCTATTGGCCTATGCCATGGGTGCGGGTTCTGTAAACGTTGATTTAGAAATTAAGCGCCGCGTTAAGTCGCCTAATGTAGAAATTAAAGGTTATCAGCCTTTTAATTTGCCGCGCGTAAAAAGCGAAATACCTATACCTAAATGCAAACCACCAAAGAGGCTTTAATAATGAGCACTGAAATAGCAGCAGAGAAATTATTGAACGCGGGTAAGTTTTATACGGCTATTGAAATAGCCCGCATTTTTGGCCAATCAACACAGCACGGTAAACGCTATATGAATAACTTAATTAATAACCCGCGCTTTGTGGTTGAGCAAATATTAACGCCCGAACATCAAATAAAGGTACTTAGCATTGATGGCCGTAAGCAGTCGATAGATAAATTACAAAATAGTGCGCTGATGTTTTCACGCCCTAAGTTGCTTAGTCATGAGTAGCAGCCCAAAGCGCCGCGCGCATGTGTGGCATTCAATGAATAGTAAGAAAGAGGTAGTTATGAAAAGTAATAATGAAAATGAAGCGCCAGCAGTTATGGCGGAATTGTGCGCCATTGGGTTTTTAATCGCATTTATTTTGATTTTTGCCATTGGTGTATTTTTTGTTGAAGGGGTGCTTTGTGCGTTGGGGGTGATAAGTGACTGCTAAAAAAGTAAATACGCTAATGGGTGAAAAAAATTACATTCAAATAGCAATCGATTATGCAGCTGATCAAGAAAATCTTTGTGCTGCAATGAAATCACAAGCCACTCGATTTTTGGCAAATATGGCGGCAGTTCACAGCGCTGAGTTTTCTTTTAAGTTAAACGAAGAACAAGCAATTAAGTGCTGTTCTTATATTGAAACCCATAAACACACTATGGGCCAATTGGCGTTGAAGAAAGAAAATATAAAATTAGAGCCGTGGCAGATTTTCTTTTTTGTAAATGTGTTTGGTTGGGTTTGCAAAAGCAACGGTGATTTGAGGTATAAAAAGGTGGCTCTTTCAGCAGGGCGTAAAAACGGCCTTACGATAATGTCACACTTAATGGCCTCAACAGCCCTGCACTTTGGTATTTATGAAAGGGCGTTTACTACTGCAAAAGGCAGCCGTTTTGCGTTCGATTGTTTAGTGAGAAGGTTTGAAAAAATTAAACTTAATGACTCACTTAAAATGCTAGGACAGCCAGCCACAAAGTTAAAAGTTACTGCGCTTGAGCTTATAGACGAAACCCGCGATGCTGTTTTTAATTCCACATTAAATGCGCAAGGTATCTTTTGCAGAGATAGCAATCAAGCTGAGCTATCAATAAAGCGTGCATTAAAAAAGGGTTATTTTCCAGAAAATGAGTTTGTGTGCCTTTATAATCTTGATTCTTTTGATGATTTAAATAAACCTGAAACATGGGTTAAAGCAAACCCAAATATAAATGTTAGTGTGGCTGAATCATATTTATTACACCAATCAGAGCAGGCAGAGGCTAGCCGTAGAAGACATTTTATTCTCAGCAATATGAATGTAAAAAACTGCCCCGAACTAGATTTGGTAGAGAAAAAGCGTGCTGATGCTAAAGAACGCAAACGCAAAAGCCGTGAGCGTTTGGCTAAGTTTGGTGTAAAGCGTATTGAAGTGGGGTTGTCTGAATCTGAGCGTGAAACGTTGGCTATGTTATGCCAAGTGCGTGCGGGTGAGGGTAAAGAACCGTACAGCGTAGATGAATATATAAGTACATTAATACGTCGTGATAAAGAGCGATTAGAACAGCAGTTAGCTAACCCCGCCGATAATAGTAGGCTTAGACTGTGACGGGTCACACGTTGCGCTTATGTATTGTTTGTGGCTTGTTTTATCGCTGCAAATAACATATTTTGTGTTTATTTTAATTTTTATTGATTTTTGTGTTTACTTATTTGGCATAAGAATGTATTGTTTTTGTCACGGTGGCAAAGTTGTAAATAAGCAACCGATTTAAAACTGAATCCCAAAATTGTATTTACTTGCGCAAGCCCAACTTTTATTAGTTGGGCTTTTTTTGTGCCCTTAACTTAAGTGCCCCATGATGAATTTAATCAACCAATTAAAACGCCATGTGGCTTTTACCGCATTGGTGTGTAAAACAAGTAGTAACGAGCGCTTAATAGGTTACGGCCACGATATAAATAAAAAGCCTTTACCTGATTACTTGCAGCGCAATTTTGATTATCAACCAATGACCGAGGACGAGGCATTAAATTTATTGGCGTCTGATATTTTAGATATTTACGACCCGTTAATTGCTTACGTTGATTTTACTAAGTGGCCGATACAGCGCCAACGTGCTTTATTAGCGTTGCTTTATATGATTGGGTTTTGGGACTTTGGCCGCGATAGAATTTTAGTTCATGCGCTTAATTTCGGCGATTTTAAACTTGCTGCAGAGTGTGTAGAAACAATAAGCAAAAAAGGCATTTACGCTGAAATTGCAGAGCAGTTAGAAAATGGCGGTGATGAATGAGCGCGTTTTATACGTTTTTAAGCGGTGCGGGTTATAACTTATTTTTAGCTATTATGGCTTACATTTTATTACGTGTTGCACTGCGTTACTTTAACCGCCGCGCGGGTTATACGCTCGACGACCTTGTGAGAGATTGCAAACATGCTAAAGATTATCGGTCGCTTGCTATTTTGTACGGTTTGCAGCTTATTGGTGCTGCCTTGTTATTCGGCCTCGTTATCTCTTAGTTGTGGTTATGATGCGGATATTGAAAGCGCAGTAAAGCGTTTTAGTGCGGGCCGTGATCCTGATTTATTAAAAGCCCAGCTTTGGCAAGAGTCACGGTTTAAAACTGATGCTGTTAGCCCCGTTGGTGCAAGTGGTATTGCGCAGTTTATGCCTGCTACTTGGGAAGAACAAACAAAAAAGTTAGGTTTAGCTGGTTCGCCGTTTGATCCTGAATTATCTATTTTAGTTGCTGCACGATATATGCAACAGCAATACGCGTTTTGGTCGAGCCCTCGCCCTGAGTATGACCGCGAAAACTTAGCGTTATGTAATTATAACGCCGGTGCTGGTAATTGCGTTAAGGCGCAAAAGCTTAGCGGCGGCGAAGTGCTTTACCCTCATATTATCCAATACTTACCCGCTGTGACTGGCCACCACTCAAGAGAAACCATTGAGTATGTTCAGCACATTAGACGTTATCAATTACAAATTAAGGCACGTTTACCGTGCAAAAGAGGCTTTTAAATGGCTAAGCAATCTTATCCACAAATTAATGTATCGGCTGTTAAAACGTCTTTAGCACAGTTGTTTTTAGATAATGGTTTAACGGTTCCTGACGGTGATGTGGTATTTGAGCTGCAAAACGCAAACACGCAGGGCTTAATTTATGTGAGCTTTGGCGATCAGTCGGGTTTAAGTGATTTTCAAGGCAACCCAATACCGGCGTATTGGAAAACCGACGAAGTTGAAAGCTTTGCAAATGTGTTTATTCAGTCGGGCGCGGGTTTAAGCGATTCGGCTATTGCTGTGACGGTCACGGTGTAGTTATGGGTATTTCATCGCCGCTATTAAAGCAAGCGGGTTTTGTTAAGAGAAAGATAGCTATTGCTATTGCTATTGAGTGGGTGGCCGAGCTTGATGGGCTTGGTCAGCAGTGGAATTTATCTTCTCGAATAGCAACAGATGAAGGGGATTATTTCGAGATTGATTATATCGCGGGCGAGTTTTTAGGTAGTCTTGGCGCTTATAAAAGGTTTTTGGGTAGTGATGATAATTATGGGGTTAACGTAACAACAAGCTCTATTGCTTGGGAGTTTTCCGTTGTTGGTACGGTTGCGACGCTTAATGGTGAAAATATCATTACTAGCAGTGATATACCTCAGGATAGCCTTGCTAGAACGTTAAAAGTAACCCCAACCCAATCAACCACTATTCAATCTATAGGCGGCTTATCAACGGTAGGAAATAGGAGTGTTAACGCCGCCATATTTAATTTTAGGCACTATAATTCTGATGGTTTTTTGATCCATGAAATCCCACTGACAAGCAAAGAGCAAGGTGCTACACAGTTAGCAACTGTTGGTAATATAAACGCCTTTATGACCAATTACACCAAAGCAGTTTGGAAGGATAGGGCTAAATTATGAAATTACATCAACTATATGCACTTGTAACAGCTTCAGGCTGGGAAAGCTCACTGTCTGAACGTTGGCCCGATGCGCCTTTGGTTGGCAATTATCGGCTGTTAGTTTTTACTAACCAAGACTTACCAAGGCTTAAGTATGAATATTCAACTACGGAATTTAAAGAACTAACCACAGAGCAAGCAATTCAAGCAATGAATGCGGGAGAGGTTGGTCCGTTTATTTGCGATGTGTCACAAGCAAGCGCTATTGTTTATCACTTTAACCCACCTGCAGAATATTAAACGAGGTCTATATGTTTTCACTAAACAAAGCAGCGTTGTTAGCAGCGTTGGCTATTGCTTTAACTTCGGGCGGTGTGGTTGTTATTGGTAAATATAACGATGCAATTGAATTAAGTAATAAGCTAACCAGTGAGAACCAAAAGCTAAACGTTAGTATTGCTAAGCTTGGCGGTGAGCTGCAAGACAGTGAAGCAGATAAGTTAAAGCTAATTGCTAACAATAAGCTACAAGAGAAAATGTTTAACGAACACCTGGCAACGCTTAACACTGTGAACGAACAACAAACCGTTGTGCAAACTGAGCTAAAAGAGGTGTTCATTTATGAACAGGTTAATAAAGATTGGGGCAATACTATGTTGCCTGATGATGTTAGTCGGGTGCTACTCGACGCCACCCGACCCCAAAGCAATAACAATAACAAAGCAAGTGCCGGTGTTACCTCCGGCATACCTCCTTAATGATTGCAGTGTTAAGCAATCAGATATAACAACCAATCGTGAGCTATTAACGTTTGCTGTTAAATCCCATAATCAAAACGTGTTGTGCAGTATTGATAAGGCAGCACTTAGAAAGTGGCGGGCAAAGCATGAGTAATAACAATGTAGAACGCAGATCGTTAGCATTTGAAAAGGCATGCATGGTTGCATTAACAGCCGTTATTGTTGGTGTGCTTAGCTGGGTTGGTCTAACTGTAAACCAAAACCAATTGCAGTATGCCCGCATTGAAGAGCGTTTAGCTAGTCAGTCGGTAATATTAAAGGACTTACAGAACAAGTTTACTGACTCTGCAGTGTGGCGCTCACGTATTGAAACAGATATGGCGCTATTTAATCAGCGGCTAAGGTCTATCGAAACACAGAACAAGAAGTAAAACACCCCATTGGCTGTAGTGATGCAAGCCAATGGGATGCTTAATATATATTTAATAGATATTACTTTAATACTTATTAAATATATAACGGGGTTATCTATGGCACATGCAACACCTAAGCGCTGCCGCCAAGGTGGTTGCGGTAAGACTACAACAGAACGCCACGGCTACTGTGAAACACACCAAGACCAAGCGAGCTGGGGCAGCTTTCAGCAGCAACAAAGCCGCAAAGGTAAGCGCGTTTACACAACCAACGCATGGAAACAAACCCGCGAACACGTAAAGAATTTAGCTAAATGTTTATGTATTAACTGCTTAACAAAACCAAACCCAGTTGTTAAATCAGGTTCGATATGTGAGCACATAATACCGGTTGCTAAAGGCGGTACTGAACAGTTAGAAAATTTATCTTTCTTCTGTGATTCGTGCGCAAAAACTAAAACAGGTTGGGAAAGAACCCGAACTGTTAATGAGATACTAAAAAGATACGCGCACACCGCAATAAAACTGAATCTATAGGGGGTGGGGGGTCTTTTTTGTTCAAAGAAAGCCCATTCTACAGTACCGCCATCTAGTCAAATTTTTATACGCAAATAATAAGAATTGAAATTTGATCAATCCATGATCTTTAAACGATCATCAAGTTAACATTTGTTGCAGGTTCAAAATGGCCCAAAATCGCGCGCCTGGCGCTGGCAAAATTGCTAACGGTTTAACGGTTGGCGATGCGTCAATTAAAAAAAAACCAAACTGCCCAAAACCGCTACTAGCTGATCAGCATGCAATTGATGCATGGCATTCAAATTTAGGGATTATGTTTGATCGCCAATCTTTTGCGGCCGAAGATATTCCACACTTAATTAATTACTGTAATGCGATAAGTAAAATCATAAAGCTTGAGGCTGAATTAACCGACATAAAAAATTTCACTGATGTATCGAGTTCGGGCAGCCTTAAATTACACCCGCACGTAACCGCGCATAACCTAATCGTAAATCAATCAATAAGATTAGCTAATCAACTTGGTTTATCACCGATGGCCCGCGCCAGAATGTTGAGCGGCGGCAAAGATGATAAGAGCGACGAGGACGACGATTTTAACGAGTATTAAACAATGGCCACTTACCCCAACGTAAACGCGGCGAACAAATATGCCCGTGATGTTGTGGCGGGTAAAATCCCTAATTGCCGTCAAGTAATACAAGCCTGCCAACGTCACTTAGACGAACTGGCAAAAGAAAAAGACCCCGCATTTAAATACAGATTCGACAAAGCCAAAGCCGAGCGAATTTGTACGTTTATACAAAAAATGCCGCACACAAAAGGCGAATGGGCCCGCCGTAAATTACGCATAACATTAGAGCCATGGCAGTTGTTTTTTTTCGCCGCCTCGTTTGGTTGGGTAGTAAAAAAAACAGGCAAGCGCCGTTTTCGAGAGGTAATGCTAAAAGTACCTCGTAAAAATGGTAAGTCAATTATTGCCGCCGGTGTTGGCGTGTTTGGTTTATGTGCTGATGATGAATACGGCAGTGAAGTTTATTGCGGTGCAACAAATGAAAAGCAAGCATGGGAAGTATTTAAACCCGCGCTGCTAATGGTCAATAAATTACCAAAGCTACGCAAGCGCTTTGGCTTACAAGTACACGCAAAAAAATTAACGCGCAGCGACGGTTCAGTATTTGAACCTGTGATCGGTCAACCTGGCGATGGTAGCTCGCCGCATATTGCAATCGTTGACGAATACCACGAACAACCAACAAGCGAGCAATACGACACATTTGATACAGGCATGGGATCGCGGGAGCAACCAATGATTTTAACGATTACAACAGCGGGAACCAACCTCGACAGCCCTTGTTATGATTTAGAACTGCGCTGCCAAGCCATGTTAAATGGCACTCAAGACGATCACCTTTTCGCCCTGCTTTACGGTATCGACGAGGGCGACGATTGGACAGACCCCGCCGTATTAATTAAAGCCAATCCAAATTACGGCATAAGTGTAAAAGCAGATTTTTTACTGGCCCAGCAGCAAAAGGCAATTAACAGCCCGCGCTTTACCAACATATTTAAAACCAAGCATTTAAACATGTGGGCAAGCGCTAAAAGTGCATTTTTCAATATGGAAAAATACAAAGCCTGTGAAGATACCAGCCTAAACATAGAGGATTTTAAAGGCACCGATTGCGTACAAGCACTCGATTTAGCCCGCAAGCTCGATATGAACTCAAAGGCCCGTATATTTTGGAAAGAGATTAACGGCCTAACGCATTGGTATTGTGTAGCCCCTAAATTTTGGGTGCCCTACGAGCAAGTATATAACAACGAAAACAAACAGCTTGAACAGCAATACCAGCGTTACTTAAATCAAGGATTACTCAGCGTAACCGACGGGGCCGAAATCGACTACCGCGACATATTAGCCGACGTAGTGCAAAGCCACTTAGAAACGCCCAGCACCGCAATACCAATCGATCCGCATGGAGCCACTAACTTAAGTCACAACCTAATGGACGAAGGTTTAAACGTTGTAACAGTACAGCAAGGCTACAAAAACCTTTCAGACCCAATGAAAGAGCTTGAGGCCGCCATTAATTCAGGGCGTTTTCATCACGACGGCAATGAATTAATGGCGTGGCAAATATCAAACGTAATAGGTAAGCACCTGCAAGGTAACGACGACGTAGTGCGACCCGTTAAACAAAAAGCCATAAACAAAATAGATGGAGCGGTAGCGCTGATCATGGCAATAGGCGAGGCAATGCTGCAAATGAGAACACCAAACGAACAAGAATCAATTTACGAATCGGGAGAGGTCGGATGCTAAAAGATATTACAAGCGCCCTAATTGGCTTCATTGGTATTGCGCTCATATCATACGGTGCATGGTTGTTTTGCCCCGCACTAGGATTTATCGCCCTTGGTACTTTTTTAACTGTTTGGTCACTACTAATGGCCCGCTCTACAGCCGCCGCCAAATACCAAAACCGCAAGGGTGAAAAATAATGTTTACGTCAGGATTATTTACCAGTTCAGGCAACACAGCAGGGAACACACTAGATTTTTCAAGCGGTGTGGGTTTTGGCAGCCAACGACAATCAAAATCAGGTATCGTAATTAACCAAGAGACCGCCTTAAGCCAAGCAGCCGTTGCGCGATCAGTTAAATTATTAGCTGAGTCAATCGCCCAAATGCCATGCAACGTATACAAGCGCAATGGTGACGAGCGAGAAAAAGCCCCCGAACACCCATTATATGATCTGCTCAAGTATCAACCCAACCAAAAAGACAGCGCTTTTGAATACTTTGAAAGAGGCCAAGGCTTTTTAGGGTTAAACGGCAATCATTTAGCAATTATTGAACGCAATCCCAATTACTCAGTTAAAGAACTAATACCGGTACATCGCGATAAAGTAGTAATACTCAAAGGCAGCGACGGGCTACCGTATTACAAAATACCCGAGTGGGATAACAAAGTGCTCACAATGCGCGACATTCACCACGTAAAAGGCTTTAGTTTAGACGGTTATCAAGGTTTAGCACCTATACAAACTAACGCCGACACAATCGGCCTAGCGTTAGCCGTAGACGAACACGCAGCCAGTTCGCACAATAACGGCGCAGTGCTTAGCGGTGTGATCACACGCCCTAAAGAGTCGGGCACTATCGGGCAAGATGCAATAAACAACATAGTAAGCACCTTTAAAGAAAGGCATTCAGGTGTACGTAATAAATTTGGTGTGGCCATGTTGCAAGAAGGCATGGACTATAAGCAAATGGCTATGACCCACGAACAAGCCCAGCTTATAGAATCGCGCAAATTATCAGTGGCAGATATAAGCCGCCTTTACGGTATACCGCTGGCATTGCTAAACGAAACAGCGGGCGAATCTTATAAGTCAGTCGAACAAAACACCTTAAATTACCTAACGTTTGCCCTAATGCCGTGGATCAGGCGCTGGGAAAGTGCCATGCACCGCGACCTACTGCAGCCAAGCGAACGTAAAAAATATTTCATAGAGTTTAATTTTAGCGGCCTAATACGCGGCGACATAAAAACCCGCTACGACGCCTACGCAATAGCGCGTCAATGGGGTTGGTTATCCCTAAACGACATACGCCGATTAGAAAACCTACCGCCAGTAACCGGCGGCGATGTTTATTTAACCCCGCTCAATATGGTTGACACAAAAAATCAAAAAATACATGAGCAAATTAACACCGCAACCCCCGAGCAACTAAAAGAGATTGAGATACTATGCCGCAAATAAATTACCCACGCATTGCCGAAATAGCATTTAATGCCCCGCTACTTTGCACCGCGCACCTATCAAACGTTATAGAGTCTTTTTTAGCCCCTCGCGTTTTAGGTCAAATAAACCAGCAAAATAATAGCCCTGCATTATCAGACGAGCAAATAAGCGCCAAAGAGTCAGCCCCAATTCCACTGGGCGACCCTGAAAAGGGCGATCGCATTGTTGTTGTGCCCGTTCATGGCATCTTAGTTCCGCGCCGTGGCTCTATAACGGATACATGCGAGGAGGTAATGAGCTACGAATTACTGCGCAGCCAAATTCAAAAAGCCCTTAGCGACGATTCAGTGCTTGAAATTGTACTCGACATAAACAGCGGCGGTGGTACAGCACAAGCCGCGTTTGAATGTGCCGAATTTATTTATCAAGCGCGCAGCGTAAAGCCAATACGCGCCATCATTAATTTTAACGCCTACTCAGGTGCATATTTAATTGCCGCCGCCTGCACCGAAATCATTATTTCAGATACAGCGGGCGTAGGTTCCGTAGGCGTCTATCAAAAGCGCCTCGATATGACCAAAGCGTATGACGCAGCCGGTTATAAAGTGCATACATTCCACCGTGGCGCAACCAAGGTTTATTTTCACCCCGACGTCGAAATGAGCGAAGAAGAACGCGCCCACACCGAAACAAACATAGAAAAAACCTATCAAAAATTTGTAGGGGCCATTGTTAAATACCGTGGCATGAGTATTGAAGAAGTAACCGCCACCGAGGCCGACACCTACGACGGCCAAACCGCTATAGATTTAAAACTGGCCGACCGACTAGCCACCCCACAAGACGCCATAAACCAGATTGCTAAAGGCGCAGTGCAGCGTTCAAGCGCCCCAATAATTGGCCGAACAATAAAAGCCCAAGCTGCAGCAATTGCACTAACACAAAATATTTAAATTCCCTGCCACGCGGCAGAGTTCACCATAAAGGTCGCATTTAGCGGCCTTTTTTTATAGCTAAAAAAAGGTAATAAACTATGACTATCCAGCAGTTAATTGAGGCGTGTAACTTTAAGCGCCAACAAATTAAAGATCTAGCCGCGATTGAGGCAAAAGACGGCCAACTTACTGCAGAGCAATTAACGCAGTTCGATACAATCAGCAAAGGCCTATCAGATGACGAAGCGCGCTTAAATCGTGCAAAAGCAGCCGAAGCGCTAACAATCGAACAAGCACAACCAATTGTAAGCGCCACCGCTCCCGCTATCCATGTTAAATCAGCACCAGCCGATTACCCTGGCGCTAAAATTGCGCGTTTTGGTATGGCAATCGCAGCAGGTAAAGGCAATTTAGCTGATGCTGAAAAGTTTGCTAAAACAGAACTACGCGACAACGACGTTGCAATGGCAGTTTCAACCGCCGAAGGTTCAGGCGGTGCGTTAATTCCTGAAAACTTAAGCTCTGATTTTATCGAATTGCTACGCCCTAAAAGCATCGTGCGTATGCTAGGCGCACGCACTATCCCACTGGTAAATGGTAACGTAACTATTCCGCGCCATACTGGCGGTGCAATTTCAGGATACAAGGCCGAAAACGCCTCACGTAACGCCGAAAATCAAACATTAGACGACGTTAAATTGTCAGCTAAAACACAAATGACCATCGTGCCAATTTCAAACGAACTTATTGGTCGCGCAGGCCGTAACGTAGAAAGTATTTTCTTAAACGATATGCTAGCCGCTACAGCAACCCGCCAAGATAAAGCGTTTATTCGCGACGACGGAACAAACAACACACCTAAAGGCATGCGCCCTACTGCAGTAGACGGTGGCCGTATTAAAGGATTCACAGGCGACAAAGCCGACATTCAAGTTGTTGATATGTACCTAGACAGCCTAGTGCTAACCCTTGAAGAAAGCGATTCGGCCATGGTAACACCTGGATGGGGCTTGTCACCGCGAACAGCAATGTACTTATATGGCCTGCGCGATGGTAATGGCAATAAGGTTTACCCTGAAATGGCGCAAGGTATGCTTAAAGACTACCCGTTTGGTAAAACAACCAATATCCCCGTTAATTTAGGTACCGGCCTAGCGTTTTCAGAAATCTACTTTGCCGACTTTAACGACGTGATCATTGGTGAAAGCGACACAATGACTATCGATTTCAGCCGCGAGGCTACGTATAACGATGCGTCAGGCAACTTAATTTCTGCTTACTCTGCCAATCAATCAGTTTTACGCCTAGTAACAGCCAACGATATTGGCTTTCGCCATATTGAAGGTTTGGTTGTGGGTACTGATATTTCATTCTAAGCCCTGCTTAGCTCTTTAATCAAAAAGCCCCGCATTTACGCGGGGCTAATTTGGAGTAATTAACATGGCAACAGCCGCCGAAAAAAAAGCCGCGCAGCTTGAAGCAGAAAAAGCCGCACAGCTTGAAGCAGAAAAAGCCGAACAGCTTGAAGCAGAAAAAGCCGCACAGCTTGAAGCAGAAAAAGCAGCACAGCTTGAAGCAGAAAAAGCAGCACAGCTTGAAGCAGAAAAAGCCGCACAGCTTGAAGAAGATAAAGCACAATCTAGCGCCCTAACTAAGCAGCCAAGTAACGGCCTGATTGGTCTTAAATTTCACGCGCCTTATAAAGCATGGTCTAACGGCGATATTGCAGGCTTTACCGAAACAAAAGCCGCCGAAATACTCGGGCTTAATCCAAGCCCCGCAAAGCTATACGAAAAAGAGTAAAAGTGTGTTCCTCAGCCACCAAAGCCCGCCATGTGCGGGCTTTTTTATGAGTTATAACCATGCCATTGATCACCTTAGAACAAGCTAAAGACCAAGTAAGTGTATACGACGACGAAGAAAACGACCGTCTTGAGGGGTTAATTAACGCCGCCATTGGTCATGTAGAGCAAGCAATACACCGTGATATTTACGAAGAACAGGCCGACGTACCCAGCACAGCAAACGATCCGATAGTAATAAGCACGCTAAAAGAAACACACAAAGCGTCACTAAGGCAAGCGTGTTTATTAGTGCTTAGTTCACTTCACACCACGCGTGAAGCAGACACCGAACAAGAGCTAAAAACCAACCCTGCATTTAACGCCCTAATCGCAGGGTTTAAACGCGTACCAATAGGCTAACCATGAACAGATTAACCGCCACACAAAAAAAGACGCGCGCCACGCTTTTTAACCTGGCGTTAGTCAAAACCCCCACCGGTAAAAAACAACAACTAACCCAAGTGGGTAAAGTTAAAGGCAGTTACCGCAAGCAGCGCGGCGGCCTAGTAAACCAGCAAACGCTTGATGTAAGCACAGCCCAAGTAAGTTTTGCTATTGATTACCGCCCCGCGTTTATGGCCGTAAAAAGCATACAAATTGGCGGCCAAACTTACGAAGTAAAAGACGCAACTAACGCAGGCCTACTAAATCACACCATCATTTTTGATTTAGAGCTACAAGCCCTATGAAAATAACCGGCGAAGTGCTCGGCCTAAAAGAGCTAGAGGCCCAACTGGCAAAAGTAGCCGGTGCAACCAAAGGCAAAGTATTGCGAGCGGCCCTTAAAAAAGCAGCAAAGCCCGTACATGACGATATGAAAAGCGGGTTTACTAGCGCCTTTAACACCCAAACGGGCCACATTGAGGACTCAATAAAAACAAAAACCACCCTCAATAAAAAAGGGGCTCACAGTATTTACGACGCTGCAGCATACGTAGGCGTTTACCCCAATAAAAAATCACAAGGGCTTACAGGCAGCGCATTACCCGCGCCGCTAATAGCTTACTGGCTAGAAACAGGCGTACAGCCTCACATATTAAACCCACAAGGGTTAAATAACTTATTACACCCGGGCTTTGCCGGTGTGCCGTTTGTGCGCCCATCCCTCATTAAAAACGAGGCAAAAGTAATAAGCACAACAAAAGTTGAGCTGGCCAAAGGCATCGAACGCGCTATTAAAAGGCAATCAACATGATCAACACAGCCATTACCGAAATACTTTATCAATTAAGCGATGACGTATTTGAACGCGAAGTAACAAGCGCCGACACGCTGCCCGCGTTTAGTTACAAACCAGTAAGCGACATACCACAAACCACACTCGACTTAACTGAGCATCGCATAGCGCGCTATCAAATTAGCACCGTAGCGCGCAATTCAGCCGATGCCGCCACGCTTGCTAAGCAATTACGCCAGCACCTTAAATATTTAAAAGGCAATTTTAGCGGGGTCAATATCACCCTAATAAAAGAGCAACAAACAATCCCCGATTTTAGCGGCGATCCTAACGTACACCGCCACATAATCGACTTTAATTTTCACTACGGAGAATAATACCCATGAGCGATACAGTTAAATTTCCTGAAGGTTCCCAGCTTTCAGTTGTTAAAACAGGCGACGCAGGCGAAACAATAGTTGTTAAAGGCTTTGACAGCATTGGCGGCACCATTGGCAGCGAAGGCAAATTAAACACCGACACCGTATTAAGCGATTTACAAGTGCAATACGGCAAATCAGCCCTTAAAGATGCGGGCGAACGTGAGCTAATAGGGCGTTGGCTTGCCGATGACGCAGGCCAAGTAGAGCTTAATGCAGCTGCCGATGATGGCGTAGAGCGCGAGTTTAAACTGCGCGTAGGTACAAACGGCCCAACATGGACGTTTAAAGCCGTGCTTGCCTCGTTTGTAATGGCAGAACTTGAAGCCGAAAAAGGCCTACGTTTCAAAGCAAAAATGGGCATTAACAAAGACGATGGAGTTGCATAATGGCAGCGTTTAATAAAAAGAAATTCTTAGCAAAACTAGGTGTAAAAACCCGAACAAAAGTAACGTTACCCGACGGTGAATTATACATAAAAGCCCTTACAGCAATGGAGCAAGAAGAATTTGAAAGCGCCATTCTTGACGGAAAAGGCAAAGCAAAAACCGACGTATCATTAAAAGCAATCATGGTTATCATGAGCGCCGAAGATGAAGCAGGCAGCCAAGTGTTTACCATGGACGATCTTAAAACGCTGGGCGAAATGCCCGCCGCCGACATTAATAAAATGTTTAATGTGGCACAAAAGCTAAACAACATTAGCGATGCCGACATTGAAGAACTAACAAAAAACTAAAGGCCGATGGCTGGCGGTGTTTCCTAATTTCGCTTGCGCTGGAATTAGGGCGCACCCCGTCGGAACTTAAAAGCCAGATCAACAACCACGAACTTGCCGAAATCTACGCTTTTAAAAAGCTGCAGCAAGAGCAATCAAACCCGAAAAAACCTAAAACCGTCGAGTTACCACCCGACGACCTAACACAATACCTTCAAGCGTGGGGAGCTAAGCTAGCATGAGCACATTAGCCAGTTTAAATATACAAATTGGCGGTAACAGCGCCACGTTACGAAAAGAGCTAACCAAAGCGGGTAAAAGTGTAAGTAACTTTGCTAAAAACGCCCGCAGTAATATGAACACCTACGCCAAAGCGGGCTTGTTAGCCGGTGGCGTGGTGGTGGGTGCTTTGTTGGGTATTTACAAGCAACAAGCGGCCGCGATTGATCAAACTGCTAAATTTGCCGATAACATAGGCATACAAACCAGCGCACTAACTGAGTTACGCCATGCTGCCGCATTGTCAGGGGTCGCAAATAAAGACCTTGATAAAAGCTTAGAAAACATGACACGGCGCACAGCCGATGCCGCATTTAAAGGCACTGGCCCACTTGCCGACACATTAAAAGCGCTGCAAATTAACGCCCAAGATTTAAATAAATTAAAACCTGATGAACAATTAGGCGTTATGGCCGACGCCCTAAGCGGTATAGAAAGCCAATCAGATCGAACCCGCATTGCTTATGAACTGTTTGGCAAATCAGGTATCGGCATGCTTAAGCTCATGGAAGGTGGCAGCACAAGCATTGACTCCATGCGAGAAAGTGCAGTAGAGCTTGGACTAAGCTTAAACCGTATTGATGCCAACAAAGTCGAAATAGCAAACGACGCTGTAACTGGTGCCGAGTCAGTGTGGAGTAGCTTTAGCCAAAACCTAGCTATTGAAGCCGCACCGGTGATCGGCTCACTCGCTGATTTGTTTTTAGAAAACGCAAAACAAGCAGGCGGCATGGGCAGTTATGCAGCCGATGCAGTAGGTACTATGGTAAAAGGCGCGGGCTTTGTGGGTAATGCTTGGCGCGGCATTCAAGTTATTTGGCAAGCACTAAAGGTAAGTTTTAACGGCCTGCGCTTACTGGTAATGGAAGGGGCAAACGCCATGCTTAGCGGCATGACGTCATTGGGCCAAAGCATTATTAAAACCGTTGTTTGGCCCCTGCAAAAAGCGCTCGACGCCGCCGGTTATTTTAACGACGACGCCGCAAAAATGGCGCAAAGCTTAGCCTCGTTAAGTAACTTTGACGCCCCGCAATTATTCGACAAAGACGAAACAGCCGCCGCCTATAAATCGGCGCAAGAATCAACAACCGCCCTGCACAATTTAATGATGGAGCCCATCCCCTCACAAAATCTTGAGCAGTGGTATGCAGACGCCAAAGCCCGCTTTGAGGGGCTAGCACAAACGTATGTAAGCACCTTAAATTACAACCCAAGTGTTGCACCTGCAGTTAGTGGAGAAACGGAAGATCCAGCCGAGGAAGCCGAAAACCCATACCTAGCGCAAATCACCCAAGCCCAAGAGTATTTTGCTGTTAAAAAACTCATGCGCGAAAACGATTGGAGCGAAGAACGCGCGCAACTCGGTGTGCAATTGCAAGAGTGGCAACTCGCCCTTGAAGCCAAAAAATTAACCGAAGATGAATACCGCTTGCTTTCTCTGCAAGCAAACGAAGAATTTAACGCCCAGCGCGTAGAGCAAAATCAAACGTTTATGGAGCAATTGCGCGAGCAAGCCGCCCAAACCAGCACCGACTTTGATGCAATGTGGGGCAATACGTTTGACCGCTTTACCCAAGGCATAGGCGAATCAGTCGCCAACGCAGTAACAACCCAACAAAGCTTTTCAGATTCAATGAAAGGCGTAATGCAGGGCGTTGTTAAATCAACCATTGCCGCCCTTGCTGAAATGGGCGCAAAGCGTTTGGCACTGTGGGCCATTGAAAAACTGCTTAATAAAACCGCCGCCGTAAGCGCAGGGGCCACCATGGCAACCAGCGCGCAAGCCATGGCGTTAACAGCAGGCTTAAACGCCTTTGCTGCAACTGCCGCTATTCCTATTGTTGGGCCTCTTATTGCCCCAGCCGCCATGGGTGCCGCACTCGCTGTATCAATGCCAATGGCCACCGCCATTGGGGGTATTTCTGCAGGCATGGCGGGTATGGCGCACAGCGGTATCGACGCAATACCAAACGAAGGAACATGGCTGCTTGATAAAGGCGAGCGTGTATACACCAACCAAAGCGCGCAGCGCATTGATGAAATGTACGCCATGATGGCAAACCAAAACCAAAGCCAAGGCGGCGTAACCATTAGCCCTAATTTTAACATTAGCGCAATGGACACCCACGGGTTTGATCAGTGGTACGACGCCAACCGCAACCGCATAGCAACCGATATGCAAGAACTAATCGAGCAACCAATTTAACAAGGGCATGCAATGCTAATTTTTCCCGCTAAATACGTGCTCCCCCAGCAAGCGCGCTTGCGTAGCTTAGACGAGACACAAACACCCCCAAGCCAAGGCGGTATTGATCATACAAACCGCATTGGCTATATGCACAAATGGGGCATCGACCTAACCACGCCAAAACTTAAATATGCCGATGTTATGGGTTTATTTTCGTTTGTGTGCTCGCTTGGCGGGCAATATAGCCCTTGTTTATTTGCTAATCCTTACCCACCAATAGGCACGGGCACCGGCTTAGCCCTCATGCGCGAAAATGCATTGCAAGGCGCGCAAAGCGTCGCGCTTTATAATTTACCTGGCGCTAAATCGGGAATATTCGAGGCGGGCGATTTTATAAAGTTTAGCAACCACAGCAAAGTGTACATGGTAACGCAAAGCTTAAACAGTAATGGGGCGGGGCAAGGAACCGTGTACTTTACGCCCCCTTTGCGCATTGGTACTGCACAAAACACCGCCTTAAGCGCAGGGCCCGACGTTAATTTTACTATGCGCTTAAAGTCAGACAGTCAAGATATACAGCTACGCGCAACCGAAGGAAAAGAAGTGCCCGTAAAAGTAGAATTTGTGGAGTTTATAAATGATTGATTTACCCGCCGAGTTAATCGCTATTTTGTCAGGGCCACATACCACCGCGCAGCTAATCTCAATTGATTTAGAAACCCCATTAAACCTTACAAACGCAGGGGCACATATAAATTACGGCGGGGTCGAATACCGCGCAGGGTTTTGGCAAGCAAAAGCCAGTATAACCCAGCAATCAAGCCCCAAAATTGGCGAAATAAACATAGATTTAAACACAATAGATAGCGCCATAACGGCGCTTTTTTTTACTTCAAATTGGCTCAATGCGCCCGTAACAATCAGCAAAGTGTGGTTTAACGAGCAAAACCAACCCGTTTATAAAACTATCACTTGGCGCGGATTGCTTACAGGTAAAACCGGCGAAGAAGATAAAAACGACGCAAAAATCACTTTAAAAGCCGCCTCGGTATGGGCCGACTTTGAAGCCGCGCGCGGGCGAAAAACAAACCTTAAATCTCAACAAGTGTATTACCCAAATGATCGGGGAATGGAATTTAGCGGCACCGTTATTACCGATATTCCTTGGGGCCGTGAGGGCAGTTCACCACTTAGCACAAGCGGCGGTGGTGGCGCTAATCGTTTTAACCGTGGTGCAACATTAGAGCAGCGTTAAATGAGTCTTTTAAAAAAAATAATAAGTTGGTTTATACCAGAGCAAAAGCAAGCCAAGCAACAAACAGGCACAAACGTAACTAAAGCCAGTTCAGATACGCATATAAAAGTTATTTACGGCACGCGTAAAACCGAGGGAACAATTGTGTTTATGAACACAACCAACCCTGATGACGACGACGACGTAAAAAACGACTTGCTGCATGTAATTATTATATGGTGCGAGGGCGGTGTAGAGTCTATCGACGATATTTTATTAAATGATATATCAATCACCGACAGTAAATTTACCGCAAAAGACGGCGGCCGCTGGGCGTATGCATATAATTTTACAAACGGTATGGCTGGCTTATCATCACCGCATTTAAAAGCAGCCGGTTGGGATGCTGCAAGTAAAGATCACCGATTAGACGGCCTAGCATGTACATACTTACGCTTAGAGTGGAGCATTGGAGATAACGCGCCATTTACGGGAATACCCGACGCAACAGCCATTATTAAAGGTCGTCGCGTTAAAAACCTAGAAACCGGCGTAACAGAATACAGCGAAAACCCTGCGTATTGTACCTTTGATTATTTAACCCATCCTATTTTTGGTAAAGATTTACAAGCAAATGAATACGATCTCGATTCGTTTAAGCTTGGCGGCCGCATTGCCAATACCGCCGTGCCTAAATTTCAAGGCAGCGAAGAAACCCAGCCGCTCTTTACATGTAATGCGGTTATCGATACGGGGCAAAGTGTACTAGATAATACAGAAATATTATCAAAATCTATGCGCGCACTAATGCCGATAATTAACGGCAAGCTTACGCTTATCATAGAGCAAGACGACGAACCCACCCCGTACAGCCTAAGTGAAAATGATTTTGATGGTAAAATAAAGTATGACGAGGGCAGCAAAAGCAAGCGTTATAACCGCGTCATTGTTGAGTATATAGACAAAGAGCTAAGTTATAGCGAACAAGATGCCGTTTACCCCGAGCCAGATAGCGAACTGGCTGATCAGTGGTTGGCCGAAGATAACGGCGTATTGCTTGAGTATCGTTTTAAAGTATCAAGCTGCACTGATTATTACGAAGCCCGCCAAATGGCGCGCATACTTGCTATGCTCAGCCGTGAGTCATTAAGTTTTACTGCAACAGTGGCCCCTATCGCCTTGCGTTACACCATAGGCGATGTAATACCTATAAACCATAAAAAATTAGGGTGGGTAAATAAGCCATTTAGATTAATTGGTAAAACCGATCAACCTAACGGCCAATTTACGTTTAACTTACGTGAGCACCAACCGTACATTTATAATTGGTTAAATGGCAATGTGCGCCCACCAATCCCAAGCACATCATTGCCCGACCCGCGTAACATTGCCGCCCCTGTTAATTTTAGCAGCACGCTACTAAATGATGGCCATGTAAAAGTTGCATGGGAGTCGGTTTACAGACATTTTGATATACAAATATACAAAGACAATGCGCTAATACTCAGCACAACCAGTGTAACGCCTGCGTTTGTGATCACCGCACTTGATGCCGGTAACTACGAAATGGACGTGCGCGCCGCGTCAAAAATTGGTTTTCGTAGCGCATGGGTATCGTTTGGTTTTAGTGTTTCGTTACCTGGCGTTCCCGTTGTTAATATAGACGCCGTAACCTATAACACCATTACACTAAGCGCCAGCGTAACCGGTGCAAGTTTAGGCACAACGTTTGAATGGCAGTTTTTAGGCCAAACAGCCGAGCCAAACGCCAACCCAAACACCGCCAGCGGTTATAACTATATTTATACCGGCCTTGTGCCAGATACCGAATACAGCTTTAAGGTGCGTACTAAAAATTTATCAGGTGTGAGCCCTTGGGTAGACGTGGCCGTTAAAACGTCACTGGCCGACTTGTTAGATTATATCGACGATATACCGCTACAAAAATTAAGCGAAGATGCACAAACCCTTATCGAAGATATAAACACCCAAGTAGACCGCCTGCGCCCTGATACAGAGGATAATATACCCGACGTTCTCGCGCGCACCGTAAACGAGCTAAATTTAGAGCGCCAAGCCCGCACGGATATAGAACAGGGTATTTTTGATTTATCAGCAAATTATACAAATTGGCGTCAAAACTACGAGCGCCGCCAATTAGGTAACGAGCGTTTAATTGATGCCGCCGTATATATCGACCCCGACAACGGCACTATTGTAAACCGTGCCTTTGCATACACAGATCAAGCCTTTACTGAGGCAAACGTATTAATTGACGGTGTTAATGCAAGCATTGAATTACAAGCTAACCGCATAACCAGCAGCAACGAGCGCTTAACCCAAGCCGAGGCTAACTTAATCGTGCAAGCGGGCCAAATAACCCAGCGCGCCACCTTTACCGAAGTTCGTACAGAAATAGCCGGTGCGATTGAAGCGCTAACCCCTGCGTATAGCTGGCATTTTAACACCACCACAGAGGGTTTTACGGGCAACATAACCCATAACGCGTTGGGTTATGTAACGCTAAACGGCGTGGTTAACACCCCTGCGCTTAGCTACCAAGCCGACGAAAACCCAATGTTACGCCTACGTGTGCGTAAGCATGCTGATCAGCCATGGTTAGGTAATCTTTACTTTGGTGCCGATGAATTTTTAGTTAATGTTTTAGAGCCTGAAAGCGAAAACTGGGAAACCACCCAAATTGATTTAACAGGCATTGAAGGTTACACAGGCACCATTACGGCGCTAAAAATTGACCTCGGCCACGTTGATATTGATTTTATAGAAATTGGTAAGCGCGGCGCTAACGATTTAGCGCTAAACGACATAACCACCCGCGCAACGTTACTTGAAAATGATATTGATGCGGCCACCGGTATCATGGCCCAATATGCAACAACCACTTGGGTAGACGGTTTAGGATATCAAACGCAATCAAACGTTAACGCCATACTAAATACCTTTGATACAACGTACCAAGTAAGTGCAACGTTACAATCGTTTAATGAAAACGGAACCCTTGAAAAAGCGAACAATGCGCAGCAGTTTATTAATGGCGCAGAGGCATACATTACAAGCCAAATCACCGCCTTTAACGCGGCAGAGGGCAGCGTTAATGCACAGTTTGCAACCGTAGAGCAAAAGCTAGACGCTATAAACGGCACGATTGAGCAAAGCATTGTGCAAATTCAGGGGCTAGATGCTGATCTGCAAACAGCCAACCTAAACGATGTAATACTGCAAGCTAACAACGTATTGCAAGGTGAAAAAATCGCCGAGCAAGAAGTGAAAATTGCACTGGCCCAAACTGAACTACTCGCCAATACGGATGATTTAGAATCAGTTGCGCAAAATGCATTAGAGTTGGCCACTAAGTATGATCAAAACTTAGGTTTAATTACTGAGTTATCAGGCGCATTTTCTAACGAACAACAAGCCAGTGTTGAACGCGACACCCGCTATCAAGCCACGTTTGAAAGTGTAACCGCGCGTTTTAGTAATGTTACAACGGCCATGGCCACCATTGATGAAGCAAACACAGTACGCGATTTAGAATTTGAATCTTTTATTGCAGATACCGTAAGTAGCTTTGATGAAGTGGCCGAAACCTTTGCAAGCCAAAACCAAGCATTTACCACCCTTGAAAATACGCTAACAAGTAAAATAGCAACCGATACGGCCAAGGGTAAAAGCGAGGCTATCGCCACCGCCCAAGAGTATACCCGTACAGCAATAGGCTATTGTGTAGATGCAAACGGCAACATAACCAGCCAAAGCGACGCGGTGCAATGTGTTACCGATGGTGGATCATGGGTTGATGGCCCGCTCGCTGAGTTTATAGCCAACCTGCAAATTAGTGATGGGGAAGAATCAGCCAGCATTAAGCAACTGCGCCAATTGTTTAAAACCGTTGACGGTAAATTAGTGGCTCGCGGTGGCTGGACGCTTGACAATAACGGGCGCGTTTCGGGCATTGCGGGTTATAACGATGGTGATATTGCCAGCCTTGACTTTATTGGTGATGTAATACGCCAAGGGGCCATGGTGGGCACTACGTTTGTGCCCACGTCATACGTGGATAACTCTGATCCGCTTAATCCCATTCAGCGCATAAAGGGCATTTTAGAGCTTGGCGACGGGCACACGGTAGCTAGCCTAGAAGATATTAGAGCCCAAGACGGTACTAATGGCAATCGGGGATCGGTAGAAGTCCAAGTTGCAACCACCTCGGGTGTTTGGTCGGACTCAACCGCCAATAGCGCGGTGCCTAATGGGACACCTGTTATACATGACCGCGTGACCATTTATAAAAGTAGCGATCCTGCGGTGCAAACTACAAAGCGCTTTAATGGTTCAAGCTGGGTTACATACACTTTGTATGTGCATGGCAGTGCGCTGATTGAAGATACTGTTGATGCCAATGTCTTACGCGCGGGAACGCGTCTTGTATCCCCGCGTATTGATTTAATAGGCGGTGCTTTTATGAAAATAGAATATGCACCAGGCTTTGGCCCCGATAATCTTTGGTATTGGTATGGCCCTCGAATTGAGGTTAACGGCCTACCCGATTTAGACGCCCTAACCAAAGTCAACGCAACAGAGTGGAAAGACACCACCGGCAATGGGTATTTCGGTGGCTCTATTGTTGCCGGTACTTATAGTACAGCACTAACTACTACAGATTTATCAGCCGATGCGTTTGTAGAAATAGGACCGTTTGGCTCGAACGGTGGGGTTATCAATATAGTGTGTTCCTTACAGTTTTCATCTAGGGCGACGGGCTCAAGCACAAACGCAGCTTCACAACCTTCTGCACCCGAATACACAATAACTCTTTCAGAGTATGTGGGCACGAGCTGGTTAGTTAGGCAAACACAATCTTATACTGGTGAGGGTCGAATCCTAGTACAAAACTATGAAACTGAGGATGGGCGGTGGCACTGGGTTTTACAGCAATCTGCAAGTGGTTCATTCACTTACACTGATGGCAAGCAAACCGCCACCGATAGAACGTATAAATTAGCAATAACTCGCCGAGCCAATGCGGCCGTTAATGTGGGGAGTTATCAAAACCCGTCACAGAAACTATCAATAATTTCTCAAGAGGATTAACCATGGCTGCATACACTGCCAATCAAGTGAGCGTTGCCAATGGGCAACGCTCAGTTTTAATAAACAGCAATGAATCAACCGAACATGTTAATCGTGGCGATTTTTTAGTTATCGCCGCGCATAATTTTATTGAAGAAATTGAAAGTTTTAGCGTGGACGAAAGCGGCCAATATTTTATTGAGTTATTAAGGGAGTGGAACGGGGCTAACATTAATACTGCACAGGCTATTGTTATACCCACCACCGCCCAATTTAAAAACGCCGTAACGGCCCTGCAAAATGCTAACACGGTAATAAACGACAACATGGCCGCAATGCAGAACTGGCAAACGCAAGCGGGCCAAGTGTCGTTTAACAACCTAAACGGCACACAAACAACCGTTAAAACGCTTAAGCAAATAGAGCTAGACACCACCGCACTAGCAGAGCAATTAGGCGGCGCGCAAATAATCCGCGCTATTTTAATAGCGCAGGGGTTAAGTGGTGATTATGGCTTTTTTGCTAATGGCTTTGAATACATTAACGAGGGTGACGCAGGCGTTAATGTAGATGGCAAAATATACACGTACATTGGTGCGGGCGCGCCTGCTAAAGTTGTTGCTGCGAACACCAACCCCACAGGCAACAGTGATTACAAGCAAATTACTTTTAATGATGCGCTAAGTTATGTAAGTACGTTTAGTGAATTAAAAAAGCTTAAGCATTTAAAAGTTGGCCAAGCTATAAAAACACTGGGGTATCACGGCCTCGCTGATGGCGGCCACGGTGAATATATTATCGATGATGGCCCAAGCGATGAACTAGGCAACCCACAAATTGCCAACGGTTTAACCGCGCGCCTGCAGGCGGTAAATGGTGAGGTTAACTTATTACAATACGGCGCTAAGGGTGATAGCGTAAGCGAAGATAACGACAGTATATTTTCGATGTTTACGCACTCAAAACCCGAACATACGCTGGTGTTTAACTCAGGTAAAACATTTTTAGTTGGCGGTGTTATCCGCATTGATAATAACTCGGATAAGTCCGGCATAACGCGCAGCTACAGAGTAAAAGCGCACGGCTCTAAAATTCTAAAAAAAGACTTTACCGGTTCGGCTTTTCTCAGTGTTTCACACAACCCAAATAATGAGTGGTATATAAACCGGTATGATCTCGACGAATGGGATTTTACATGGGAAGGAGGCGAGCAAGACGCCAACGGCTTTAATCAAAACTTTAGAATGGCGGCAAATTTGCGAGATGGTGCAGGCACCCTTGATACAAATTACTACACCACCGCCGCACAGCAAGCTAAAGCCTTAGTTTACCAAGCATTGCAGGCTGAGGTTTTTGGCAACCCTGAACTAAAATGGTATATCAACCCGTTATCGTCAAGCACTCCCCACCAAGGGCAGGACGGTAATTGGCTCGACGTTATAGGCGCAAGAACCGCCACGTTTAAAGATATAACCACCAAACGCCGCCACGAAGAAGGGTTTAACGGGCGTAGTTGTCGTAACTTGGTTTTTGAAAACTGCCATGATTTTGATTCACTGCCCACTAACGACCAATTTCAAATATACATCACCGGCGGCGGCAATTTTACAAACGGGCAGCAGCATTTCCACATGCGCTCAACCAACGCGCAAACACTTGTTAGATTAGTGGTAAGCGACGCCTCAAGCCTAACAGTAGGGCAAACCGTTAAAGACACCGGCGACGAGGACGCAGACGAACACACCCAAGGCGTGATCCACCGCATACAAGGTAATCAGTTATTTTTAAAATATGTTTATTTTGGCGATGGGTTTGCAACGGGCACAGAATTGCAAGCCGACGGCGTAGTTGTAAGCGGGGTTTATATACTTAGCTATAACATTATTGAAGCCCCAACAATGACCGTTAGTCAATGTTCTTCTAACGTGGGTAACAGCGGCATTGGTTTTATGAACACTGAAAATTGCCCTACGCTCTCATCGCTCAGTGTAAGCGATTATGTGGGCCGCGATCTGGGTTTAATTGGTATACGCGCCGAGCATGTTCACACGTTTCAGTTAACCAACATTACCATTGCCAGTGCCAATATATTATCTGATCCTACGGGGACATTAGATTATTGGACTATGGCGGGGATTGAAGTTGGCGCATCTACAAGGCAGTTTATTACCTCAAACGTGGTGCTTATAAATACGTCTATTACAGGTAATAATTATGCGCGGCAAGATAGCCAAATAGCCGCAGGCATTCAAGTAAAGTTTACTCAGGGGCGCGGAAGAATAAACGCCCGCACGCTTGTACCATCAAGCACCACCGGCGTACAAGCATTGCTTGGGAATGTGTCGGCGGTAAAAGTAAGCTCATACAAATATACAAACTTTGCAGATTACTACCCAATCAACCCCGCTATTAAAGTGCATAAAGGCCGCGTAAGTGACTTTGAAATAAACGGCTGCCAACGCGGCATTATTCAGTGTGAGCAAATATCAGACGGCACCATAGAAAACTGCGCGGGCCGCGCAATAGATGAAATATGGACGGAGGGCGGTAACGTCAGCCCTGTAATTTCTAATGTAACCGCAAAAAATATAGAAAGTTTTGCCACTATACCTGGCGGCGATTACGCAACCGGTAATGACTCACTTTTAAAAGTGTCTAATTGTACGATTGAAAATGTGCAAGGTTTAGTATTTGTGGGTACACATGAGGATGCCATTTTAGAACTGCGCGGCAATTCATTTAGAAATTGGGGTTTAGATACCACCAAACCAGACCGCGAACGCTGGCTAATTGGCAACACGCAGGCTGGTGATGCACAAACCCGCGAGCTTTATTTAATGAACAACTCATTTAGGGCCGACGCACCCACAGCCGTAAAAAAGCTATGGGCGATGAATGCCACAAATCAAACCTTAGTTGAAAAGGGCTCGATATATGCAAATACGCTACCCGAAGATTGGCAGACAGTCCGAGGCAATAACGGCGTTTACTTAAGAGATAACTATGTAACAGACGTAATTAAAACCAAAGACGGACTTGAGATTTTTAATACTGCGGGTAAACCCGTGGGCGTTTGTCGGTTTAATAAGTTTAGAACAGCGTATAGATTTAACGCCCCGAGCGTGTCTAACTTCCCTTTGCTTAGTGATACTGGCGAGGCTGAATTGCCATGCGTTGCCGGTGATGTTCTTAGTATGGTGTGCAGGCTTGCACCATCACCTAAAAACATCACACAAACATTAGTATCAGCCGCCACAAGTGGTGTTTACATAAGCCCGCAAAATACGTTAGGCGTATATGGGGAAAAATTCACAGTAACAATAAACGGGGTAGGTTATCAAAATGGGGATGACATAAGCGCACTTTTAGATACAAAAGAGCACACCGTTATAATCACAATTATAGACGCGGTTAATATACGCTATATAGGCTCATCCTCGTCGGGAACCAGTGAGCAAACAACCTTTGGCATATATAACATTGCTTATACATCAAATGTTAACGATGACCGGTTTTACCCATTTGACGAGGGCGAGGGGGTATTAATTAAAGATACCCTAAGCGGCCACGATGTAACGTTAAATTATGGGCACTTTGGGCAGTGGTATAGCGCGTGGATGGACTAGCCACATAAAAAATCTAAATAGGCGCTGCAATCCTACTTAATGTAGTTGTAGCGCCTTTAAATACTTCACAAGAGGATTAAACATGGCCGCATTTACAGCCAATCAAGTAAGCATAACCAATGGGCAGATTGATGCCGTTATTATCAGTGGTGAAGGAGTTGATCAAGTACAGTATGGCGATTTTTTAGTTATCGGTGACTTAGGCCCAGCACAGATAAATAGAACGTACTTAAATACGGACAATTTGCCTGTTATAGAATTAGTAAAGCCTTGGCAAAAAATCACGCAAGTAGGGCAGCCCGCCATTGTTATACCTACCACTGTGCAGTTTAAAGAAAGCTTAGCAGTACTAAAAAATACAAATACGCTATTTAATGACAATATGGCTGCAATGCAAGATTGGCAAACCACAACCGGCAAAGTAACGTTTAATAATTTAGATGGCACCCAAACAACCATTAAAACACTTAAGCAAATGGAATTTGATTTATACGCACTAATGGAGCAATTAGGTTGGGACGGTGCAGGCCCAGCGGAGCCAGAACCTAACGATCCAAGTGATTACATTGCAAATCTTGATGGCGTGCGCCAAGCATGGATGTTTAGCACCCCTATAAATTACTCGCCTGGCGATCGTGTTTATATAACTAGCTCACAACCTGGGGCAAGTTACGACACGTTGATCGGCACAACTAATAATTCAACGTTATTGCGTCGCTCTAGTAATGGCAGCATTATTTTTGGCGGGTGTACTGTAAGGCTTAATGGTGCTGAGTTGGTTAGCGGCGCAACACAGTGGCCGGTGGGGGAATCATATTTTGAGGTTACTTTTACAGTAGCCGGAACATTAGCCGCGCTTTGTGTAAGATCGGAGAGTAATTCAACTTACTTTGAAGGGTACGCCAAAAACTTTGCTGATTCAATTGGCCATGAAATCCCACTTAACAATAAGAACCAAGGCGCTACACAACTTGCGACTGCGGGCAATATAAATGCAACTATGTCTGAGTATGACGAATCAGTATGGGTTAACACTGCCAGTATTTAATAGAGCCATAGCCTAAAAAACCATCACTTAAACAGTGGGCGTGATCTTTAACTTGAAGATAACACATTTCGTGTTATATTAACCATTCAGGACGAGGTAACGCTTTTAACAAAGCAGGACTTATAAGAAAAGGTAAAGCTGGCGCTCGCACCGCGCCAGCTTTGCGCTTAAGCACACAAGTAAGAGCTTAAACGAGCTTTTATTTTATGCCTAAAGCGTATAAAAAACAAGTGACCCAAATGCAAACACATAATAATAACACCCCATTACAGCACTGTAACCGCGTTAAAAACGCAAATCCTAATTACACAGTGCCAAGTAATCACACTACCCGCCTCGCCTTTGTGCGTGACTTGGTTGAAAAATCGCAAAAAATAAATATCGTAAAGTCAGACGCGGCCGTATACATGCGCCCCGCTACCAACCGTAAAAAAATATATTACCCCGACCGTGAAAAAGCCATGCGCGCCTTAGCCACTGTATTTTGTGAGCACGTAAACATTGTTACTCACCAAGTACAAATAAGCTTACGTAATGCTGCCGACGCATGCGGTTTAAGCACCATTAGCCAAACCGAGCTTAACAAAGCCAAGCTCGATAAAAGCTACAGCCCTAAACCCAGTATTAGCCGCGTAAGCCGTGCGTTTAAAGATATGGTCGATCTAGGGTGGATCGTAGCCCATAAAGAATGGCAAGTATGGGATAAACACGCGGGCCAATGGGTTGATAAATACTTTGAAGTAACCGAGCTATTTTTTAAAGCACTGGGTATTACACCCGAACGTGTAGCACGCCAACGCGATGCACGCTTAAAGTACTTACGCAAAGAAGGTGTTAACAGTGGTTTAACCGCTGAGCAGCTTGGCGTAATGAGCATAAACGAAATTAAAGAACGTCAACGCCTGGCGCATTACCGTAAAGTGTTTGATCGCATAAAAGAAAAACGCGCAATAACAAAAGTTAAGCGTGCCATTACCCCCAAAACCCCCGAGCAACAACGCCACATTGCACAGCAGCGTGTATTAAGCCGCCTAGGCGCAAGCGCCAGCTTAATGAGCCTTGAAGTATTTAAAGGCTTAGTTAACCAAGAGTTAGCCCAATTACGCGCAATCGCACAGTACGAACCCAGCGCCCCACCGCACTAACTAGCCACTTAATAACTAAATACCACCATGCATAAGCGTGGCTTTTTGCGTGCCTTACGTTTAATTTTAGCCCTGCCCTTGGCTATTTTGATAAGCCAGCCCCACAAAACCCAAACACACCCGCCAATTTAGGTACCACCTTATGCCCATTTAAAGGCCCATACCTTACTTATACATATAAAGTGCAACCCTGATTTTGTTACATGTGCCATTTGCTCACTTTAAAGTGCAAAATTATCTTACCTTTAATAACAGCTAAATAACTTATACGCACAGCTAGCTGTGTATAAGGCAATCCGCCTCGATGAGCTAACGCTCATGGCGGTATATTAAAAGATGGATGAAGCGCCCCACTTCGTAGCTGCGCTACGGGGGCTTAGTGCCCCGCTTTAACATTGCATTGCAAACAAGCATTATCAAAGCGTTTAGCGCAGTGGCATTTTTTGGTTTATCAAAGGGGCAATCAAAATATGTGCCTTAAAGTGCATTGTACGCCCACCACCAATGCGGCCAACAAAAACAGGGGTTGGGTTTATCATGCGCAAGCGCATTGAGTGCATAATGCCTAACCCCTCTGCTAAATAAAGTACGGTGTGCGCCTAAGTCCGATACTCAATAAAGGCGTGACAGGTCACAAAGTATAAATTATTAAGTTAGTCTAAAAGCCATAGTAGGGTGTTTTATTGGGTGTAGTGTGAACGGGAACCTACCCGTTTACGCCCACCAATCGTAAAAGGCGGCTAGTTAACCGGTTTATACTGCGGTAGCTAGATTAAGTTAGCCTAAAAGCCATAGTAGGGTGTTTTATTGGGTGTAGTGTGCGCGGGAACCTGCCCGTTTACGCCCCCAAACGTAAGGAGCCGCGAATTAGCCGGTTAAACTATGGGACTATATCAAGTTAATGCCTTAAGTTAGCCTAAAAGCCATAGTAGGGTGTTTTATTGGGTGTAGTGCGAGCGGGAACCTTCCCGCTTACGCCCACCAATTACAAATAAATCAGCGGGCCGTAAACGATTAGCCGGTTAAGCTATGGGACTATATTAAGTTAATGCCTTAAGTTAGTCTAAAAGCCATAGTAAGGCTTTTGGTTGGGTGTAGTGTAAACGGGAAAGCGAAGTTAAATACCCTCTTTTAAATTAAGCCGCTGGCTTAGCTCATGTAATATTAAATATGATTCACCATCCTTTTTAATAATATCACCACTTAAAAACCCAATGGCCGTTAACTTATCGAGTGCTTTTTTAATTGTTCTGTTTTGCTCTTTTACGCTTGATGTTAAACACACTCTATCGCGCAGACGTTTAAAGCTAATGGGAAATGGGTTTTTAGGCAAAGCGCTTAAGTAGGCATACAAACATTGCGCCGTTTCGTTTCGGTTAAGTTTTGATAGCACGCTTAGCTTAAGCAAAACATGGTGGTCAATGCTGTAAAGCTCCCACAATTTAGGATCAGCTATAAGCTCTATGGTGTCGTTGTCAGCGTCAAAACTGCCGGTATTAAGTAAACCACCAATGTATGACTTACTTACCTGGGGCTTTGAAAACTCAATAACTTGGCCGCGTATTCTAGCTAGGGCATCATGTATGCGGGTTCTGAGTCTTTCATCTAGTTGTTTAGAAGAAAACCCACACATTTTAGCAAATTCACCAAAGCCAAACTTAATGGCGCAATTTTGATACCCATAGGTATTAAATGCCCTGATCACGCCACACCATACTTTAAAATCAGTTTCAAAGTTAAGCGCTGGGCCTTGTATGGCGACCTTTTCAAACCCTTCGGTGCGCGCAAATTCAAGCTTTCTAAATTCCTCGCTTATATCGGTTCTAAACGCAGGGCGTGTAAGCTCCCCTTTATTGTTTTTGGGTAGGTTTCGGCGTATTGGTATAAATACGCCAATTCGGAGCATGGCAAGCGCCTGCACTGTGGATGAACTGTTTACATCTAATTTGTTGCTTAGCTTGCTGCCAATCTCAGGAGTAGTTAATTTAATTATCTCAGCCATAGTAGGTACTTTGTTTATAAGTTGCTGTTTTTCCCGTTTACACTACACCACGTTGCCCGCTCGCACTACACCTTTTTCCCGCTCACACTACACCGCTCCCCGTTTGCACTACACCTTTTTCCCGTTCACACTACACTGCAAAGCGCTAGACCCACCGCCACTTATAGCCTGCAGCGCTAATAGGATCTCTTAGGATCTCTATTAGGATATATAAAGGTTAGTTTATTGGTTATAAATGCACTTAAACTGTGTATAACTTATTAGTGTTAAAATTAAGCTTAACTTAACAAGTAATACCAATGAATATTTATTAAATATCTTTTTAATATCAATTAAGTATTTATTTTGTGTTTTTAACACGAATCATGTTTACACGGTAATAATAAAACCCTATACTTCACTGGCTTTAAAAATAAGGCTTAACTAAATTGTTAAACCTATATTGACAAACACCCTTTTTCAGCGGTATATTAAAAAGGTACTGGCAAAATCCAGTATCGGGATTGAGACCCCGCAATGATAAAGGTGGCATTGTCACCAGCTTTTACGCTGGTTTTTTAATGCCTTTTGTTTAGCAGCCCTATATATTATGGCAAGCTGGACGAGGCCGCTTCGGCGGGTCGTTTTACCTTTATCGCGACAGTCTCAACCTCGTTTTAGCTTGCCACCCAAACTGAGACTTTTGAGTGGCTTAAATAAGTATTTAAGAAAAAGGTCAAAAGTATGAATATTCAATTAATCCCATCCAATGCAATCACTGCAACTGATACAAAGCTCGTTACAACATCATTAAAAATAGCTGATGCCTTTGGTAAGCAACATAGAAATGTTACCGCAAAAATTAAATCTCTCGATTGTAGTCAAGCTTTTAGGTCTGCTAACTTTTCAGCACACCCCTATAAAAACGAGCAAAACGGTGAAACATACCAAATTTGGCAAGTCACTAAAGATGGCTTTATGTTTTTGGTAATGGGCTTTACTGGTAAAAAAGCAGCGCAGATAAAAGAGGCATACATAAACGCATTTAATGCTATGGCCGATAAGCTAAGTGAATTGCAATACGGTACATTAACACATACCCAACAACGCCAAATACAAACCAAAATTAGCACACTGGTAAACAGCCAACCGCGCGAACTGCACCAAAGTTTATACAACACGCTATACAATAAATTAAAAAGCCACTTTAACGTAAACAAATACGAGCAAATACCCGCCCACTTATTTAACCAGGCGTTAGCGATTGTTGATCAGTTTAAGTTAGCTGCCCCGCAATACGACGCGGTAATAATTGATTTACCTAAATCGGGCATAATAAAAGCAACTCAAGTTAGCGCCTTTAATTATAGCGATACCTTATTGCCAACCCCAATGGCCGCATTGCTTAACCAGCTTATGCAAGCCGAGGCACAAAACAAACCGGTACTGGTAAGTAATGTACGCACAGCTGCTAAAGACCTAGACGGCCTATTAGGTTTATTGCAGCAATATAATATGATGTTTAAACAAATAACGGCACTAACCGAACCCACCCGCCATATTTAAGGCAATAAAAAACCCCGCTTAAGTGCGGGGTTTTTAATATAGTTAAAGTATTTATTTAATACTTAAAGTTCATCACTACGCATTGCGTTGCATGTGATTGCTCATGAGATGGCCCCATATTAATAACATATTCACCGGTAGCACCCGCAGGTAAAACTTGATAAACCGTTTGTACGTTTCGGCTCAGTACCGCGTTGCTTTGGCTAAATTCAGAGCACCTAAAAGCAAAGTCTTTAATGTCGGTACCAGAATTATTGGTTAGCGTAAAAACAACATTAAGCAACCCGTTATCAAGCGTTTTTTGCTCAAAGTTAAGCGCCAAACTACTGCGAATTTTATCACGCTCGCTCGGCTCGTAACTTGTGCTTGGTGTTACTTCGTTATCTGGCAAGGTGCTTGCGTAAACGCCCAGCACAATAAGTATTAATACTAGCCACGTAAACCGCGATGTTTTCTTTTTTTCAGCCATGGTTATTCCCTGTGTTTTATGAGTTTTATAAAAAAAGTATAATACCTTAATTTTGGGCATTAATTTAATTAACGTTAATGCCTGGCATAGCGCCCTCGGTAAAAGTGTAATTTGTAACAATATCGTCTGTTAGCAATATATCTAATACTTTTTGAGTGCCGCTTGATTCTATTTTAGCGGTAAATAAATAAGACTGCGCTTTAGCTGTGCCCTCGTTATAAATATACATCCATTTCGTTTGGGTAGCGCTTAATACATACTTTGAATAAGGCTGCCCAAATAATGCCGTTAATTGCTCGGCTGTTGTTTCGCCTTTAGTAATTTGTTTTATATTTTCAGTGGCAAAATTATTCCCTACTGTATAACTCGACTTAGCACACCCACTTAAACCAAGAGCAATAACCGCTACTGTTAATAGTGTTTTAAACATACCTGTTCCTTTTTTGTTTTAAATAAATAGCAAAAATATAATACCTTAATTTTAGGCATTAAAAACCCCGCATAAATGCAGGGATATTTAAGTAATATTTAATAAATATGTTTTTAATATTTATTCGGTGTTTTGCTGCATTTTATCAAGGCTTTCAAGCGCAAGCCCCAGTGCTTTATCTATGGCTTGCCCCTCGTTTTTAACATCACTAAAGTGCGCTTTAATGCGTAACAGCCCCGCTTTTGTTTCGGGCTTTATATACGTATCAACCCGCTTGTTTTCATTTAACTGTTTTTTATGGTGCGTTTTGCGCGCAAGGGCAACGGCTTTTTTTCTGTCGTTGGGTGTAGTGGTCATTGTGCTGTTTTCGCTATTCAATTTTTAATTATCCTACTTATATTTGCTTATCGCGTAAATTAACATGAATCATGTTTACACGGTAATAAATAACAGTAATAATGTTATTTTGTAATTGGTTTATATTAATGAATGTTTTATCTCTTTTTGATGGTATGTCATGCGGTCGCATAGCTTTAAATCTTGCAGACATACAGGTAAACAAATACTACGCTAGCGAGCTTGATAAGTACGCAATCAAAGTTACACAGGCAAATTGGCCTGAAACAATTCAGCTTGGCGATGTAACAAAGTGGCGAGAGTGGGATATTGATTGGTCTAGCATTGATTTGTTGATTGGTGGCTCACCGTGTCAGGGTTTTAGCTTTGCGGGTAAACAGTTAGCGTTTGACGACCCGCGCAGTAAGTTGTTTTTTGTTTATGTGGATATTCTAAATCACATTAAATCAGTTAACCCAAAAGTTAAATTCATGCTTGAAAACGTCAAGATGAAAAAAGAGTTTCTTAATGTCATTAGTGAGACTTTAGGCGCTGAGCCTGTATTTATTAATTCAGCATTGGTAAGCGCTCAAAATAGACAGCGATACTATTGGGCTAATTGGGATTTTGAGCAGCCAGAGGATAGGAGGGTAACTTGGGGGACCGTTCGCGAGCATGGCGTAAATGAATTTTACTACACAGAAAAAGCAATGCAGTGGATGGCTAGGCACTCGCAAAGGAAGGATAAAAACCTTGATGTTTGGAGCGATGAGGAAAAAGCTCAAATGGTTGAGGCGAGCCATTATAAAAACTACTCTTCACAAAGGTTTTTTGGAGTTTGCGATCTGCCAACCGACAGAAGTGCTGTAGCCTCAATGAGGGGGCGAAGAATAAACCCAGACACACTATCTCGTGATGATTACAACAAAGAAATAAAGCCAGAGCAGTACATAGAGTTCAAATATGATGGTAAATCAAACTGTTTGAGTACAGTTGGCAAAGACAATGTTGTAGTGCCATTTACGTTGCCAAATAGAATACCTTTAGATTTGTTTTTCTTTAGGTATATAACACCTATTGAGTGTGAGCGCCTTCAAACAGTACCTGATAATTACACTAGCCACGTTAGTAATACACAGCGTTACAAAATGCTTGGTAACGGCTGGACTGTCGATGTTATAGCGCACATTTTTAGGGCTATTAATGAAACCCACACTTTATAAAATAATGCCGCCGGTAGATGGCGTGTATTTAGTTAATAGTAAAAATAACGAGCCGCAGGTTAAGTGCTTAGTAAAAGGCGGCCGCGCCTTTGATGAAGGTGGCGAGGTTTTAAACTTCGATTGCTATTGGGAGTATGTCGGCGCGGTTACTACGTGGGCTGAAAATGAATAGGGCCATTTTTAACACCATGGGGCACCACGCGCACATGTACGTAATGTATAAGGGTGCAAAGCACTATGTGATTGCCTCAAATTTAAATGAAGGATTATTTGCACTAATCGACAGTAAAACAGATACCCCGCCGGAGCTTTGGCAGTGGGTTCGCTGCGAAAGTGTGGAGCTAATAAAAACGGGGGTGGTACTTGGCTTTACTCGCTAACGAATTGCAATTTAATGATTACTTAAGCGCGGTTCGTTTAAAAACACCGGTGCATGAGTGCCCATCGATACACCGCCAAGAGCACGATATTGCGTATCAAATTAATCATAACGGCGAGTTTGTCACTATTGGCCGTTACACCCCGCCCAGTGAATATTTAATATTTGATGTGCTTTGCATAAACAAAACGGCAAAACACACACCACAAAGTGGCGGTATGTAGCATGGAGATTAAATTTAACCGCGTGAAAGAGGGTGAGTTTTTACGCTTACTGCAAACCAAAGTGTTTAACAAGTTAATAGCCCAGCAACAAGCAGGTACTAATAAATACCATGTTATAGGCGTAATTGCAGGGCAAGCCATTGCGTACACCGTGCGTCATGGCCGCGCCGATGATTTGCGCACCTGGCGTTTAGATAATATGGCCGCGTTTTTAAATAAGCACGGTGTAACAAAATTTGAAATACAAATGAGATAGCTATGTACCATAAAATGATTAAGGGCCAATGCTGGGTGTTTGGCTCGCGTAAAAAATACGAACAGGGGTTTATACCCCGCTTTAAATGCGCCACCCGCAAAGAGTTAATCGCTTTTTATAAAAACAGCGGTTTTGATTTAATGAGGTCGTAAGATGCTAATAGATTATATCGACCCGCAAACCGTGCCGTTTTTTATATTATGGCTTGATTGGTGTTTTTACGCATACAATCACGAACTGGGTATTTTAGTTACTGTGACTTTTTGGCGCTGCAAGCGCTACCGACAAAAAGCCAATAATATTAAAGTTAAACATTTACCAAAAGATTTAGCGTTATCGGTTATGTTAGGGTTTATTGCATGGGTGGCGTATTGCTTATATTGGCAAGGCACCGGCATTGGGTGAAAAATTAAACCAACCATTAGGCGCGGCCTAATGGTTAAAAATGGGGGCAATATGCATTGTTCTGGTGAGTTAAGTGATATGAAAGCCCGCTACGAGTTAGTGAGTGTTGGAAAAAGCGACGAATGTGGGTGCCCAGAAGAAGAATGGGTAATATTTATGGTTTGTGTAACCATTCACTTAGAGCCAGTAACAGGCGGCCATATATTTTTAGATACCGGCGACTGGCAAGATGAAAAATTAGTAAATTGCCAAAACATAGAGCAGTTAAGAGCTGCTGCAGTTGACTGGGTTAATAACATGCCTATAAATAATAGCCTTTAACCTTTACCCTTTAACCTTTAACCTTCGCTTTACTTCCCCAATGCTTAAGCCGCTTTCGTATAGTCCACGTTCGCGGGCTTGGCAGATTAGTTCATCACGTCGATCAAGCCATTTTATTAAGGCGGTGGCGCTGCAATTTAACCGCCGTGCTATTTCGCTTTTAAATACGTCTTGGCTTAACCAAAATAATATTTGGTTTTCGCTGGCATCCAGCTTGCTTTTTATAATGGCCCCGCGCGCACGGCCGGTGGGTAAGTTGTTGGCTTTGCGGCTATTGGCTGCCGCTTTTGCTTTTAAGCTGCGCTGTTTACTAAAGTCTTGTGCGGCAAAGGCGCGCCCAATTTGTATAAAAAATTGCCCTACGTCATTTTTATGGCTGGGGGTGAGCGTGTCGCCCGTTAAACAAAAGTGTATTTCGGCCCCTGCATTTATTATGCGGGTGGTTACTTCCATTATGTCGCTGATAGAGTCGCGGCCTAATCGCTCTATGTCGTTTACTAATACCCGATCACCTGGCGCTAATCGCTCTATTAATTCAATTAGCCCGCGCTGGGTTTTGTTGGTGCTCGCGCCGCTTAAGGTGTATTCGTACCATTTATATATATAAAAGCCGTGCTTTGCGGCGTATTGGGTTATGCGGGTGCGTTGGCCGTGGCTGTGCTGTTTGTGCGCGTCGCTTATGCGTATGTATGCGTAATTTTTTGCCACTGGGCCCGCTTAAACTTTAGAGTTGTTTTGTTATCGCTAGAGTTTACATATTGCGTGTTGTCGGGTGCTAATTTAATAAACTCTAGGGTTTACCCTAAAGAGTGATTTTATATCATGCACTTATGTTGGCACGAACCCTGCTAATGCTTACTTAATTATTTTAAGGAGCAAAAAAATGACACTTACATTATTACTACTTAGCGGCCTATCTGCAGACGTAACCCCAGCGAACGTAAACACACAACAATTAAAAGGTTCTGGCGGTATTATTATTTTAAACCCTAAGCCAAAGCCAAAAATACAAGGTTCTGGCGGTATTATTATTTTGAATCCTAAAAAGCCAAAATAAAAAGAATTTAAGCAAAGCTTAAAAAGCCAGCAATATGCTGGTTTTTTTATGTCCAAAATTATACTATTGCATCCTTAATCAAGGAATGAACATGATAAAAACCCTGTCTGGTTTGTATAATGAAATACTCGTTGCCACTGCTACCCATAATGTTTTTTCAGTCCAAGTAATTATTTCACTGTGTTATTTGCTGGCACTATGCCTATCTATTTTTAGAGCGCTTAACGATAAAGAATTACTAAGTGATTTTTTATCAATTGCGGTGGTGGTGTCTAAGTACATGTTAACTACCCTGCTAATGGAAAAAGCGCTTATATTTTTAGCTGAGTCAAAGCGCGGTGATTTAGCGCAAAATGTTTATTTGGCCCTGTGTGGGTTTGGCGTATTAAGTGTGATCATTCTTTACCGGTTACATGTGCGATTTAGCTATAAATACGGCGAGCTGTTTTTTACTGTTGTTAGATTAACATTAGCATTATCAGTAATTAACTTTATTATTTGGGTTAAATTTGTGGTTTTGGATATTCAAGAAGGTTTTGCAGTGCTACATTACCTGTATAGTTTTACAGTGCTTTATATTAGCTGTGTGTTGGGGGTTGTGATGCTTTTTCCTAAAATTTTAAATACTAAGCTTGGTGATGTGTTGAGCTTACGTTTACCAAGAGGTGCTTTATGATTAATGTTGTTTATGGCGCGCTTTTAATATTGGTGTGTTTGCTCGCGTTAAGTACCTGGCTTATGTCGCGCCGTGCTATTTTTAAAAAGCAATTACGCGATAAGTCTGAACTGGCCATGCGCTTAAGTATTAATGCTAAGCACGAACCCGACTTTAAAAAGTCGATGCAGTTAATGAATGAAGCCGAAAAGCTTAAAAATGAGGTCGCATTAATATTGGGCAAGTTCCCAAGTATGCAGCGTTATGATTTTGAGCTTGCAGAAATTACACCGGCTGATGTGCAAGCGCCTGTTGAGGAATTATCAATAGGGCAGTTAATGAATAAATACGATAATGATTTAGGGCATAAAGTAATTTATGCAAAGTTTAACAAAGAGCGCTAGGCGCGCTCTTTGGTGTTTTTGTTCCACTGTATTGTAAGTTCGTGTTCAATATCGGCGGCTTGTTTTTTAGCAAGCTGCTCTAAATCTTCTAAGCTGCTCGCTTTATTTATAAACCCCTGCTCGTTTAGCTCTCTTAAGCTTTTTATTAAACCTTGCTTTATATATAACAAATCATTTGGGTCTAGTTGGCTCATTGGGCTGCCGTACAGTAGGTGATCAAAGCTTATGCTGGTTGCCTGCGCTGTTTGGTCTATTAGTGCATACGGTATTGAGCCACGCTTAATGGTGTTAGTACACCATGAGTCACTTAACGCAATTTTGCGCTCAAGGGCCGCTTTATTTTTTACACCATGCGCCCAGCACACACGGTTTATTATGTCGTGTACGGTTTGCTGCTCGGGTGTTAATGCTTTTTTAAACATGGGCCTGCCTCTTATGTTGGCGTTATAGTAACCGATCCTGTAAATAATTACATACCCTGCCTGAATAAAAACTGACAAAATGTAAGTTTTTATTGCAAAGGTTAATTTTTGGGTGTACTTTCCATTGCAAATAATGAAGTTATCAAGGGATATATTATGGAAAATGAAGGTAATAATCAGGTTACGATTAAGGATGATTTAGGGGCGGCGCACTCGCTAGCAATATTACTAGCAAGAGCCAGTGAGGACGATATACACCTTAACAATGTTGCGGTGCAAATCGCCCAGTTAATAAATAAAAGCGTTAATGCGCTTGGCGACCAATAACCGCCGCTTGTAACCATGCGGGCTTACTGGCCAACCATTGTAATAAAAGGTGGCTTGGCAGGGTGTGTAAATCAATTAGACGCATTTTTTGTATTGCTGTATAGTTTGCTTGTGACATTTTAAAGTTTCCTCTTTAGTGTTACATGTAGCCGGTGGGGGTCGAAGTTCACCGGCTTACTCTTTTTTAAATTCTGCGTTTATCGCTCGTCTTGTTCTAACTTTTCAAGTAATGCTTGCACCATGTAAGCTGATAAATTGCCGCTTACTTTGCCCGCTGCTTTTAATGCATTAAAACGCTGCTCTGCTTTTACAGGTAAATTATTAATGTGCTTAGGCTTAGTGGCTGGTTTAGTGCTTGGCTCGCTTGCTTGCTCGCTTAATGCTGCGCCTTTACCTACGTTGTTTAGTTTGTCGAACTTGCTCATTTTTCTAGCCTTTGTATTTAATTAGTATTAATAAAATATGGTTTAAGTATTTAACAGTGCGTTTATTTCACTTGCTAGCGCTTTAATATCGCGCGCGGCATCGCTGTATTTTGTTTTGGGGTGAGCAAATACGCCCATGCCATCTAACGCCGCTTTGCCGTAATCTTTGCGCGTTGGTATGGTGGTGTTTAAACGCGATAGGTGAGCGGAGTTATTTAAAAAACTTTCTACGTCGTCAAACTTTTTGCGGCGTGGGTGAACGCGGGTAAACAATACACGGCCGTTTATAGGGGTGCCCATTTCCGCGCTTATTTCGCTTAGCGTTTTATCAAAGCTTTTAAGGCCGATCACTTCGGTTATGTCGTCGTTTGCTGGCACAATCACTAAATCACTTAATGCAACCGCTATGCGATTTAATTCAGAGTCGAACCCGCCACAATCAACCAGTATTAATTTACCTTGCTCACTTTGCTTTAACTGCTCAATAAGGTCGTTTTTGCTTAGGCCGCTTAATACATTAAATTGCGCGCTTGGCTCACGAAAGCTGTTTAAGGTAACTAAGTTACTGTGCGCGTCTTGATCAATTACTATGTCCGGCTTTAATATTTCGGTTAAATTTAGTGCAGTAGTCGTTTTGCCAACCCCGCCTTTGTTATGTGCTAATACAATGATCATTTACCTGCTCCTCTTTGATTACCGTGTAAATATAAGGTGATTCTAAATAATATGCAATAAATATTTTAAATATACTCAATAAATATTAAATAAATATTTAATTAGTATTTATTTAGCCATTAACACGATTTGTGTTTACATGTTGTTTAGCCTTTGCTACTGTGTGATTACACGGTAATAATGCAAGTAAAAGGGTATTTTATGACAGGTTCGCAAGAGATAGCCGCCACAGCGGTTGATAATGTAGATAGCCTAGTGGCTGAAATTTTAGAGGGCGATTTTGCCGATAATGAGGTGAGCTTAGGGCGCATACTTGCAGGCAAGCAAGAAATGCAAATTGTGCTTAAAGTGGTAGCTGTTCGCGAAAACTTTTTAGATGATGAATTTGAAGATTTAACCGAGTTTGGGCGGGTAAGTGAAAAGCAAGACTGTGATCACGATTGGGAAAACATGGGCGATCACTTTCAATGCACTTACGCCGATTGCCAATTAACTAAAGTTAGTGAGTAATTTATATAAGTTATTAAAGTGAGGGCGTATGTTTACTAAATTACGTAAGTGGTTATTTAATATTTGTAGCGAGTGCGAGCAAACAGCCTCATGTGATGTATTTGGGGTTCGCTATTGTCAAAAGCATGTAAACGCTGAATTTCAGCGCGTAATGGAAATTGAAGCAAAGAGGCGCGGCATTGAATAATTCACATGTTATAAAGTGGTGCCGTTATAATTGCTGGCGGGCCATGCAAGCAAACCGCCAGTTGGGCCAATTGCATTGGGCCACTCAAGAACGTATAGAGCGAGGGGGTTATGAAAGCACCTAAATTAAGACAAGTGATATTTAAAGGGGCTGATATAACGCACATTGTATATTCGGTTGTAGTGCCAGAACAACTCCCTGATGTGCTGTATTATCCGCAACCTGGCGCGCACATTAAAAACCTATTAGCCCCGCCCGCCGTAATAAACTATATAAGCGGCGAGGTGGAGAATGTACCAGCCCCATATGCTGACCTGTTTGTTAAATGTGAGTATTAAAAAGCCCCGCACTTAGGCGGGGCTTTTTTATGCGTAGTGATTAAGCCCTTTTTGCAATTCGGCTTTGCATTCAGGGAATGCTTTAATATTTCGCTTTATGTCTGTTTTACTCATCCACAGCCAATAGCTTTCGCCCTCATCATCTACAATGTCAAAACGTGCGGCATCTTTACCGCGCGCATTGCGTACTAAATTAAACTCACTAAATTTAATAAGCATGGTTATTCCCACCCTGTTAAATAGCATTCGCCAGGCTCTTGGTTTTTCTCAATTAGAGTTTTTAGAGTGCAAAGAAATGTGCCATCTTCGTTAAAAAATGCCATATCTAAACGGTTAGATAAATCCTCAACTTCTTTTAAATCCTCTATATCTAATCCGGCGCAAAAATTAAATAAAAATTGCTTGGCGCTTTGCTCGCTATGCGCAAGAACAATGTCATTTTCGCCGACTTGGTAGGGTTTTAATATTCCGGCCCGCTCACTTAAGCAGGCTTTAAGTGCATCTAATATTTTGCATAAATATTTATAAAGCGTTGAGTCTTTACTGGGTATTAAGTCCCACCATTCACCCCCTGCTATTTCATGTATTTTTTGATGGTTATAGCTATCATCAAAAAACTCTTTGCTTAAATCTAAATTATCTAGGTTATCCCACAGTTCCCGCGCTTTTTTTTCGCTGTAAATATGTATGCGGCGGTTTTCAATGATTTGTTTTTTTACTTCAATTGCAAATGAATCATAATCAGGCTCGCTAAGATCTTTTAGCCCCGCTAGGTTTTTTGATAAATAATGGTTGTCGCTATCTAATATAAACTGTTCAAGTGTGCCCCCACCCATACCACCCCAATAAGCGGAATAACTTTCCCCGTAAATTTCTAAGGTTAATTTGCCTTTACCCGGCTCGTAGTTTTCTAAAAATACGGTTAATGGGTCTAAGCCTTTAACATCGGTTATTAGTAATTTAGTTACTTTAGATTCAGTACATTTCATTGTGTTTATCCTTATTCAGCCGGTTGCAGTTGGGCGTTAAAATTAACAGGGATCATGTCTGCGTCGGTAATAATGCCGTTTTGCACTTCGTTTACCTGGCGTAACCAGTTTTGTGCAAAGTCGAGTGTGGCTTTACTTGGGCGCAAGCCGCCTTTAGGGGCTGCGCATAGTTGCGCGCCGTTTTTTGGGTCGTGCGCTATTAGGCTAGCTCGCCCGCTTTTATGTAGGTATAACAGTGATCTGCCCTCAAACTGCGTGCCATCCTCGCGCTGCATTTTGGTTTTTTGCGGCCATATTGTTAAGTGGTGTTCGCCGTTGTGGTATAGGCCTGTACCGGTGTTTTTTTCAAGCTTATGTTTAAGTTCGATTACTTTGTTAACAGCGGTGGTTCGCTGATCGGATAAATGAGCAATTTCTTTTCGGTATTCTTTTGCTTCAAGCTCTAATTTATCGCAGCGCGCTTGTGCTTTTTTGGTTGCCTCTTTTACGCGTTTAATTTGCTCTTTTAATTTTTTAGGGTTTAGCTGGTTAAGCTCTTGCACTTTTTCTTGTGCGGTTTTTAGTTGGCTTTGTAAGCTGGCAATGGTGTTATTAAGCGCGGTTGTTTGGCTTGCTATTTTTACGCCGTTTTCGACGGCTTTAGCGGCGCGGTTTAAGTCGATTGCGTCTTGCGTTGCTTGATCTTGTAATTGTGCTGTAAAGCGTTTTTCGGCGTCTAATTGTGATTTTAATATGGCTATTTCGTCTTGGGTGTTTTGACGATAAAGGGCGTGTATTGTTGCCTGTTGTTCTTGCTCTATTTGCTCTGCGTTGTATTGCTCTACAAATTTTGTGAGCGTGTCGCTTGAATGTGCCTCGCACTCGCTGTTATCCACTAGGTGCAATTGGCTTAGTGCGTCACGTTCTTGGCTGTTTACTTGTGTTTTTTGCATGGTTATTTACTCTTGTTTGCTATTGCTTTTTGGCCTAGGGCCATTAGTACGTTTTTAGGTATGGTGCTGTATTGGCATGGTTGGCCAATTAGGTGCGGGTTAAATTCTATTAAGCACATGGGTTTATTTAGCTCTGCGGGTTCTTCTTTACCGTTGAGCGAGTTAATAAAGCGAATGCCGCCACTACGCCATTTAAGCTTTGGTTGGCCTTTTTTGGGGCCGCGTAAGTACACGCCTTGATTTTCGTAATAGCCTACTATGTCTATTATTTTGCTGGCGCTATTGGCGGGCCACCATTGGGTGCGGTTGTCGCGTGGTACTAATAAGGTGGTTAATATGCCTTTATGTTGTTGCTCAATTACTTTATTTACCCACGGTAAAATATTGCTGTATGGCGGGTTTAGCCATACTGCAGGGGTTGCGCTGTTTGCATCTAAATAAAGCCCAATATCGGCCGACCAATCTTTTTTAAGGGCGTTGTTACGTGGGGTGTAATAGCGTTCAACAAGGGCTGATTTTTTTAGCGCTGCAGCGTCTAATACATAATGGTATTGGCTGTTAAAAGCTTCAAACAACCAGCGCGGGGTTTGTGTGGTGTCGCGCCCTGCTTTGTTGCTTTTGCTTTGGTGGTTGTTATTTGATGCCATGTTATGCGGCCTCTTGGCGGCGCGTTAGGCGCATTTGTGTGCGGGCTATGCGTACAGGGCGTATTTTGCTTATATCGCTGGCGGTGCTTGCGCCAAATATGGCTATACATAAGCATAATGTGCGTGCGCCTAATAAACCCAACTCCCATGCGCGGTGCATAAGGTGCGCTAGTGTTTTTGCACCTAAGCGGGCTTGCATGTTGCGCAGCTCTATATTTAATTCGGTTTGGTTTAGGCTGTTACTTGCGCCAATTTCGTAATTGGTTTTACCTTGCGCGAGTTGGTTTAATAAGCCTTTTTGGTAGTTGTTAAGCATGGCTGTTTATCCTTAAGGTGTGAATGTCGGCTAGGGCATTTACTGCGCTGCCTAGGTCGGTTTTTAAATCTTCTGCATCCATGCTGATTGCATTGGCTAAATCAATTATGTCGTCTATTGCGCGCGGGTTGCTGGCGACGGCTTCGGCAAGTGCAATGATGGCTTGTGCGTTGTTTTTCATTGAAAGACTGCGCGCAGCTTGACGGTTTAGTTTTCGCTCTACTGTATTTTGTACGGTTGTTAAAGTCGTCATGATGATCCTTATATGTGTTAAATAACATTATTTAACATGTTTTATGTTAATTGCAGGCGCAAAAAAGCCTTGTGGGCTTAATTGCTGGCTGCGCGCCAGTGGCCTATGTATTTACCAATGATGGTGAGGTTTTTTAACTCGTCCTCGGTGAGTGTTTGATCGTCGTAGGTTTGTTTGTTATGCACAAACAAGGTGTAACTGCCGTTTAGTTCTTTACGTAAACCGCGCATTACTGTGTTGCCATCTTGATTTATTGCATAAATAGCGGGCTTGCTAATAACGCCTACTTTTTTACTTATTACTATTTGTTCGCCTTGCGTAAATGCATTTGACATTGCGCTGTCTGTTACGGTTATTTCGTCTAGGTCTTGAAAGGTTAATTTTTGCTTTGCTAGCTCTTTTTTATTGATTGCTATTACGCTGTCTTTATTGATTGGGCGGTATGCATAGCCGCCCTCAATTTCGTCGGTAAAGCCGTATAAATACTCTAATGAGCAGTTATAGGCTTTGGCGCAAAGTTTAAGAAACTCAGGCGGTACGTTTTTGTTGATTTCGTTTTCGTAATTAGATACGCGCGATTGTCCAACCCCGATTTTTTCGGCGGCCTCACGTTGCGATAAGCCTGCATTTATACGGGCTTTGCGCATCCTTTCTGATTTTTTATCAGTGCTTTGTACTGTGTTTGTGGTGGTTAATTCTGTCATAACGAATCCCAATTAATCTTGCTTATTGAAAAGTTAACACACTTTGTGTCATTCGTCACGGTTTGAGCATTAAATAAACATGCTTTGTGTTTCATTTTTAACACACTTTGTGTTATTTTATTTATATACTATAAAAGGTGTTCAAATGACGTTTTCAAAATGGGTAGATAGTACGTTTGGTGAAAATGGCGGTGGTAAGGCAGCCCGCTTTTTGGGTATTGGGTATCGCACATTTAGAAGTTATTACGCGTGTGAGCGGTTCCCTCACCCTAAAAATTGCCAAATTATTGTACTTAAAAGCGGTAACAAAATAGACGTGCAAAAGTGGCAGCAGGATTACACCAACAACCAAAATAAAAAGAAGGTGAGCGCATGATTATTGTTTTGTATGCCAACACAGGCGAGTCGCTTAAAAAGGCGTTTAGCTATATAGAGCACCAACATGCAGGGCTATCGGCTCACGTTAATTTGTCGCGTATTGGTGATATTGAATTGCGCATTGCGCAGTTAAACCAAATACCTGATCGCAAAACAGAGCGCCGCGTTACGGTGGTTTCAAACCCACAAACAGGCCGTGAGCTTGCTTTGTTGCGTGATATGGGGGCGGTTGTTTGCCACCAATACGGGGCACTTTCACCGCTTTACACGACGGAAATAAAAATAAGCCCGCTGCATGATTTGCATTATGTGCCGCATTTAACGTTTAGCGGTTTACCTGGCCATGTGTTTACCGTTGATGAACTGTTAAGCGAATGCAAGGTGAAACACCGCAAGTTTAGGCAGCGAGCTAAGTAATTATGAGTAGCTTACGACATTCACACAATAAGGCCCGCTTAGAGCGCTATTTTGAACAGTGGGCGCGCTGGGTTCATACGGGGCAAGTGACTACCGCAAAATCAATTTTACAAAAGCTTATTGATGGTGACAGTTTTGATTGTTCAGGCGGGGGTTGCTCCCCAATTGTGGAATGCGTAGAGCTTAATATTGAATCGGCTTTAATGCGATTTATGGTAACGAATAAACAGGCCGTTACTGTGTGCCGTGTTGAGTATGGGGCGTTGTTTTTGCCTAATTTGCCAATTGATGCAAACAGAGAAACCCGCGCATTACGCATGGGTATGAGCTTAAGAACCTACAACCGTCGTTTGCAAGATGCACGCGTATGCGTTGAGGGTGAGTTAATAAGGTTGAATTATTTATGAATTTTACAATACCGATTTGGTTGCTAGTTACTTTGGGCGTTCCTGTGCTTTTGTTTATTGTTTTTTGTACGTATTTGGGCTTTCAGCTTTTACGTAATTTTAAATGGAAATAGGTGATTTATGAGCGATAACTTTTTAGAGCCTATGGGCCAATCAAAAACACATTATGAAGGGTGGCGAAAGCGCGCAAATAAAGACAGCAGAATAGGGGCTAAGCCTAAACTGGTACGCCGTCGCAGAGTGCAATAAACATTGTTAGCGGCGCGAGATATTAAACAGCAGTTTGAACTTTAGTTGTGCACAGTTTTTGTGCAAAAGGTGTGTGTAAGCCATGGCTACATTAAGAGCAAATTTAACGGATAATTTAATAAAAACCCATGCAAGCGCTGAGGTTAATCGCTTTCGTGATCCTCGTTATCCGTTAATTTTAAAAATGCATGCATCGCTGCAGGTGGGCAGCTGGTACATCGTCGATTTTAAAGCCGATAAATGGCATAAGTTTGGTACATGGCCGGTGTTTAGTTGCCAAAAAGCGCTTGCGTTGGTGCCTGATTTACTTGTTAAGCATGCGTTAGATAAGCCGCTTTTAGTTAGTCGTTTTGAAACGTTAGGGCAGTTACTTACGTGGTACTTAGAGCGCGAATTAAGTAATAAAAGCATTAGTAAAAAACGCCGCATTAATATTGAGTCGTCAGTTAGTAAACACTTGATCCCGCTTGTGGGCCACTGCGATTTAATAAGCTTTAATAACTTTGTATGCGAAAACGAGTTGATATGGCCATTACAAAACGCGTACCAGTTAAGCACGGTTCGCCAACACTTTCAGTTATTAAAACGCTCACTAAGCCAAGCACAAAAAAGTCAGTTAATAGAATTTAATCCATTAAGTGATACGACATTTAAAACGTTTATTCCTACAAAAATTGAGCCTAAAAAATCAAAGTTATCTATTAAAAATGAGCCTGAATTAGCGTGTGATTTATTAAACCCAACGAGCGCCCCTTATATGCTTTGCTGGTTTATGTTGCTACACGCTACCCGTATTGGTGAAACCCGCCAGTTACGTTGGGATCACATAGATACACTTAATAAGCGAATGACGTTACCTGCAGATATAACAAAAACAAAAGAGCATGTAATTGAATTAAGTGATTATGCGTTTGATCAGTTAATTACTTGGCATAAGCAGCAAGCTAAATACTCGCGTGGTGCTTACATTTTCCCAGCTAAAACACGCGGCCCTATTAATGAAAATGAGGCTAATAAATACGTGCAACAAGTAAGTAATGCGAAGTATACGGCGCATGATTTACGTAAGTTTTGCCGTGGCCGCTGGCTTGATTTGGGGGTTGATTCGCTCGTTGCTGAACTGCTTTTAAATCACGCGCTAACAGAGT
>Ga0307994_1000188_pt1 | contig 49553 bp, 46 predicted proteins | sample EllFjometagen261_FD_203171 | JGI IMG/M metagenome (GOLD analysis project Ga0307994, IMG submission 203171) | Marine microbial communities from Ellis Fjord, Antarctic Ocean - #261 | ecosystem: Environmental > Aquatic > Marine > Unclassified | place: Southern Ocean | collected 2014-11-02
AACCGGCTAACCACCAGAACATGAGCTTCAAGGAGCCGTTCCTGCACATTTCTTTACGTATGGATACGTGAAGGACATATAGGAACGACTTATTGCAACCGGTATCCGAGGCCTTGAACTCCTCAGAACCGGGCGCCGTCGCCCACATGTCCCTTCATCTAAAATCACAATGTCAAAGAGCATGGCCAAAGCCACCGCCGACAAAAGTAGCGGACAACCAGTGTTCCCCGATTTTCCTACCGGGGGACTTGGCGTCCGTCTATGTTGGCGACCGGGGGAAGAGCGATGCGTCAGCGCCGCGTCCCGTCCGGTGAGAGGGCATTTATGGGCGAGGACGAGTCGGGTCAAACTCTTTTTGCAATTTTATTTCAATTTTTTTGGGGATTTGCCGCTAGGGACCGGAATCATGGGGGTTTGGGCAGGTCAGCATCGCTGCCAGACATCCGGTCGTTACGGGAACATGACAGTTTATGGTTGAAGACACAGCACCTGGAATAACCGACTCTGGCTTTGCCAACCGTGTGAAAACCGCGGTTTTCTGGCGATCGGGCAGCCAGATCGTGAGCCAGCTGGTGATGTGGACCACCACGCTTGCGGTGATCCGAATCCTCGACCCGTCCGATTACGGCCTGTTCGCGATGACGCAGGTGGTGATGGTGATGCTCACCTTCCTCAACGGATACGGCTTTGCCAGCTCGCTGATCCAGCAGGAGCGAATCGATCGCTTCCGCGTGCGCCAGGCCTTCGGGCTGCTGCTGATTCTCAACTTCGGCATCGCCGCGATCCAGTTCACCGCCGCGCCTGCGATTGCGGCCTATTACAACCAGCCGATGGTGACCGACCTGCTGCGCTGGCAGACCATCATGTATATCGCCACGCCCTTCATGGCGGTGCCCGAGGTGCTGATGAGCCGCGCGCTCGATTTTCGCAGGCTGGCGATCGTCAATCTGGTCTCGGCCTTTGTCTGCGCGACCACCTCCATCGTCTGTGCTCTGTCGGGATGGGGTGTGTGGACATTGGTCGCAGCGCCCGCATCGATGGTGTGGACCCGCGCGATCGGCCTGTGCATCGCGCAGCGGTTCATCGTCTGGCCAAGCTTCAACTTCAAGGGCACCGGCGCGATGATCGGCTTTGGCGGGGCAATGCTGACCAGCCACCTGTTGTGGAGCATCCAGACCCAGGCCGACGTGTTGATCGCCGGCCGTGCGCTCGATCCGCACGCGCTGGGGCTCTATGCCGAGGCGCTGTTCCTCGCGCAGATGTTCTCCGCCAAGGTAATTCCCCCGCTCAACGAGGTTGCCTTCCCCGCTTATGCCCGGCTGCAGGCGGAACCAGCGCGGCTGCAGGCGGCGTTCCTCAAGGCGATCGCGCTGATCATGCTGATCAGTTGCCCGGTCTATGCCGGGCTGGCGGTCACCGCTCCCGAGGCGGTCTACACATTGTTTGGCGCAAAATGGCTGGAGATGGTGCCGCTGGTCCAGCTGTTCGCGATCGCGATGCCGTTCATGACTCTGCACGTGCTGATGGCGCCCGCGGTCAATGCGCTCGGCCACCCGCGGATCACGGTGCGCTGCTCGGCATTTGGCGCGGTGGTGATGCCGCTGATGTTCCTGGTCGGCGTGCAGTTCGGCGTGAACGGGCTGGCGATGGGCTGGGTGATCGGCATGCCGCTCGTGCTCGCCTTCACCTTGTGGCAGTCCTGCCCGGTGATCGGGGTGCGGGTGCGCGATGTGCTGATCGCGTGCGCGCCAGGGGTCGGCGCCGCGGCGGCGATGGCGGCCCTGGTGTGGACGATGCGGGTGGGCCTGGCAGGCGCGCTCGACAGCAATCTGGGCGAGGTGATGGCGCGGCTGGCGCTGCTCGCTGGGCTGGGGGCGCTCAGCTATGTGCTGCTGCTGCGGATGCTGGCCCCGCAGATGCTGCGCGATGCCATCGGCCTGCTGCGCCGCCAGCCCCCGCCGCTGGAAGAGCCGGTCGCCGCCTGACGCGGATCAGCCTGCCGCACCGAAATGCCGCAGCACCGCGTGAGCGATCCCCTGCGCGTCGGCCCAGGTCGCATCGAACCCGCGCGCATCGCCATAATAGGGGTCGGCCACCGCCTGCCCTTGCCGCCCCTCGACCAGATCGAGCGCCAGCCGCACATCGGCGCGGTGCGCGCGCGGGGCGATGGCATGCAGCCCGGCCAGATTGTCGTGATCCATCGCCAGGATCAGGTCGAACCGGGTGAAATCATCCACCCGCACCTGCCGCCCCCGAAGCCCCGATATATCGACGCCATTCCGCGCGGCCACCGCGATCGCGCGCTTGTCGGGCGCATCGCCGGCGTGCCAGCCGCCGGTCCCTGCCGAATCGACCGTCCAGCCAAGTCCGCGCCGCGCGACCTCGTGGCGCAGCGCGCCGTCTGCCAGCGGCGACCGGCAGATGTTGCCCAGGCACACGAAAGCGATCGCGGGCAGTCGTTCAGCCATGGCACGGTCCCTTTCCTCAAGGCGCAGCGGCGCTCCGTCGCACGCGCCCGATAGGCGCTTGCACGAACCCGTCGCTCTGCTAGCCAAGGTGCGGGACAAGAACAAGCAATGGGAGATGCGGCCACGTGACGGGAACAATCGGTACTCTGGACACCCCCAACCCGGATCATCCGGCAGCCCCGGCGGATGTGCCCCCGTCAGCCGCAACCCACGCCTCGCCTTATGCCTGGTATGGCCTTGGCATCCTGTTCCTCGTCTATGTGCTCAACTTCATCGACCGGCAGATCATCACCATCCTGGCCCCCGACATCAAGGCGGACCTGGGCCTGGACGATGCCGATATCGGCTTTCTCTATGGCACCGCCTTTGCGGTGTTCTACGCGCTGTTCGGCATTCCGCTGGGCCGACTGGCAGACAGCTGGCACCGGGTGCGCTTGCTGACCCTGGGGCTGGCGGTGTGGTCGGCGATGACTGCGCTGTCGGGCTTTGCCAAGAACGGCACGATGCTGGGTCTGGCGCGGATGGGCGTGGGCGTGGGCGAGGCGACCGCCAGCCCGTCTGCCTATTCGCTGATCTCGGACATGTTCCCCAAGCGCATGCGCGGCACCGCGCTCGCGATCTATTCGGCGGGGCTGTATTTCGGCGGCGGCATCTCGCTGATGATCGGCGGGTTCATCGTCGCAGGCTGGAACAACGCCTATCCCGGCGGCGGCCCGATGGGGCTGGTCGGCTGGCAGGCGGCGTTCCTTGCGGTGGGTGTCCCCGGGCTGCTGCTCGCGGCCTGGGTCGCGACATTGCGCGAGCCGGTGCGCGGTCTGGTCGATGGCCTGCCCACCCCTCCGGCGGCAGATCCGTTCCGCGGCTTCCTGCAGGAGCTGTTCGCGGTGATCCCGCCGTTCACGCTGATTTCCGCAGCGCAGCGCGGCGCGGCGGCGCTGGCCACCAACGTGGCGGCCATCGCCATCATCGCGCTCGCCGCCTCCGGGCTGATCTGGCTGACCGGAGCGACGCTGCAATGGATCTGCATCGGCGTCGGCTATTATGCCGTGTTCTCCTGGGCCTCCTCGCTCAGGCGGCGCGATTCGGCCACCTTTGCGCTGATCTGGGGATCGCCCGCATTTCTCTACACCATCCTGGGCTATGGCTGCGTCGCCTTCCTGTCCTATGCCTCGACCGCATTCGGTCCCAGCTATGCAGCGCAGGTGCTCGGCGAATCGACCGCGCGGATCGGCTTCTGGCTTGGCGGCGGCGGCGCGGCGGGTGGCTTCCTCGGGGTGATCATGGGCGGACGGATGTCCGACTGGCTGCGCGCGCGGCATGAATCGGGGCGGATCATGGTGATCGCGTTCGGCCTGCTCACGCCGGTCATTCCGATCTATCTCGCCTTCACCACGGCTTCCGATCCTGCATCGGACATGGATTTCGTGCGCTTTGCCATCTTCGCATCGCTCGCCAACATGTTTGCAAGCTCGGCGCTGGGGGCAGCGGCTGCAACCACGCAGGATCTGGTGATGCCGCGGATGCGCGGCACCGCGACCGCGACCTTCTTCCTCGCCACCACCCTGTTCGGACTGGCGCTCGGGCCCTATCTGGCCGGGCAGATGTCGGTGGTCACCGGCAGCCTGTCGACCGGCGTACTGTCGATCCTGGTGATCGTGCCGGCGGGGATCGCGCTGCTGCTTGCCGCCTATCGCAGCGTGCCGCTGGCCGAACGCACCGTGGTCGAACGCGCGCGGGCGGCAGGAGAAGACGTCTAGGGCAGCACTAGGGTAGCGTTGCGAGCCTGCCGCTCAGCCGGTTGGCCGGTCAGGCGAAGCGATAGGGGGAAAAGGCGGCAGCGTCGCCATCGCCCTTGCCGGTGATCAGCCCTTCCAAGATTTCGGCGGCGAGCGCGGCAAAGGCGATGCCGTTGCCGCCATAGCCATAGGCCATCCAGGTGCGCGGCAGGTTCGCTGCCGCACCGATGGCGGGCAAGCTGTCGGGGGACGAGCCGAACGCTGCCGACCAGCGGCGCTCAATCTCGATGTCCTCGCGCTGGAACAACCGGTGCAGCTGCGCCAGGATGGCGCCCGATTTGGCATCCATCAGCGCGTCGCGCCTGCTCGCCGAATCGGCCTCGATGTCTTCGCCGCCCGCGATGATCCGCCCGTCGCGATCGGCGCGGACATAGAGATAGGGGTCGGCGGCCTCCCAGATCATCGCCTCGCGTTCGTTGGGCAGGGCAACGCCCGGCGCGGTCGCGATAACGAAGGTCGAGAGCAGCGAGAAGGCAGGCGGCAGGAATAGGAGCGGCCGTTCATAGCCGGTCGCGAGGATAACATCGCGCGCTTCGAGCGAGCGGCCATCGGCGAGATCCAGCCGGGTCGTCGCATCGCCCGCGTGCAGCGCCACGACATCGGCAGGGAAGGTGATGGTCGCATGATGCGCGCGCGCCGCGGCAAACAGTCCCAATGTCAGCGCCGCCGGATCGACCTCGAAATCGATATCGCACACCAGCCCCGCCCGCGGGCTTATGCCGAAGCGCTCCGCGCTCTGCTCGGCGGTCAGAAAGGCATAAGGCAGGCCATGGCTGCGGCGCAGCGCGCCTTCCTGCTCGAGCGCGGCGGCATCGAGCACATCGCCTTCCAGGCACAAGGTCGGCACCTGCTGCTTTTCGCAGGCGATGCCCAGCGAATCGATCCGCGCGGAGAAATTCGCGACGGCGTCCTGCACCCGCCGCCAGATCTGTGCCGCCTGCGCTTCGCCCTTGAGCGACACGAGCTCGCCCAGCGGCGTATCCATGGCGCACATCACCTGCGCGGTCGAAGCTGCGGTGCTGCCATGCGCGGGCTCGCGCCGGTCGATCACCGCGACCGACCGGCCGAGCGATGCGAACCGCTCGGCCAGGATGGCAGCGACGATACCGCCGCCGACGATCGCGATATCGACCGTATCGGGCGGCGGGTCGCCGGGCGCAGTCTTGCCGGGCTCCCATACCGTCTCACCGCTGCGCAGATCGCGATGTTCGGTCAGGCCCATCAGCCCGCTTGCCCCCCTGGTCATGGCGATTTGTCCTCAGGCTAGCATGCGCACATCGGGTTCGCGGTCATAGAACCGCGTCGCCGCTGCCTTGATGAAGTCGTCGCCCAGACCAGTGATGCCCGCATCGGGTTCGACGCCCGCCTTGTCGAGCAACGGCTTGGCGGCCTTGCTCGCGCCGATCGCCTTCAAGTGGCCGAACGCATCCATCGCGAACTGCACCGCGGCACCTTCCTTCAGCAGCATCTTGGTGCCCTCGTCCGAGAGCACGATCGCCACCGCATCAAACAGCTGGCTGGGGCTTCCGGCGAGCTGGCCGTCGGCCTTGCGCAGCTTGCCGTCGGAGAGCTTCGCCCCGCCCACCTTGGGCGCGACGACGAACACGGTGGCTCCGGCGTTCTCGATGGCCTTGGTCAGCGTGTCGAGCGCGCCTGCATCGCTGCCATCGGCGATCAGGACGCCGACCTTGCGGCCCTTGAGCGTCGCCTTCATGTTCTTGTGGATCGAAAGCTTGTCCGAAGGCTTCATGTCGACCGGCTTGCGCGCAGCTTCAGCCTTTGCCGGGAGATCGATGTTCAGGCCATCGGCGACCCGCTTGGCGAGATCTTCATCCACGTTGCGCAAATTGGCGACCATGCGCGCGGGCACCTGATCGAGATCGGCGACCTTGGACAGCTCGAACACGAACGAGGAGGCGATATGCGCCTGCTCGTTTTCGGTCTGCGACCGATAGAACAGCCGTGCCTGGCTGTAATGATCGGCAAACAGCTCGGCGCGCACGCGCAGCTTGTCTCCCTGCTCGTCCGGACCGCTGGCCAGGTTGGTGGTGGCAAAGCCCTTGGCAGCGCTTTCGCGCGGCCCTGCTTCCTCGCCATGCTCCGCAAGCGAGTTGGGCTCGTAATTGGCGCGGCCCTTGGGGACCATGGTCTGCATCATGCCATCGCGCTGGAAATTGCCGAACGGGCATCGCGGGGCATTGACAGGGATCTGGTGGAAGTTGGTCGTGCCCAGACGCGACTTTTGCGTATCGAGATAGCTGAATAGACGGCCCTGCAGCAGCGGATCGTTCGAGAAATCGATTCCCGGAACGATGTTGGTCGGCAGGAAGGCGACCTGCTCGGTCTCGGCGAAGAAATTGTCGACGTTGCGGTTGAGCGTCATCGTCCCGATGATCCGCACCGGCACATCCTCTTCGGGGATCAGCTTGGTGGCATCGAGAACGTCATAGGGCTGCGCATCCGCAAATTCCTGGTCGAACACCTGGATACCGAGCTCCCATTCGGGAAAGTCGCCGCCGTCGATGGCTTCGAACAGATCACGGCGGTGATAGTCGTTGTCCGCCGCCTGCAGCTTCAGCGCCTCGTCCCAGATCGTCGACTGGATGCCGAGCTTGGGCTTCCAGTGGAACTTGACGAAGCTCGCCTTGCCGGCAGCGTTGACCATCTTGAAGGTGTGGACGCCGAAACCTTCGATCATGCGCAGCGAGCGCGGCAGGGTGCGGTCGGACATCGCCCACATCAGCATATGGGTCGATTCGGGCATCAGCGACGCCCAGTCCCAGAAGGTGTCGTGCGCGCTGCCCGCCTGCGGATAGCCGCGATCAGCCTCCATCTTCACTGCATGCACCAGATCGGGGAACTTAATCGCGTCCTGGATGAAGAACACCGGGATGTTGTTGCCGACCAGATCCCAGTTGCCCTCGCGGGTGTAGAACTTGACCGCAAAGCCGCGCACGTCGCGCGGGGTGTCGACCGATCCGGCGCCGCCTGCGACGGTGGAAAAGCGCACGAACACTTCGGTCTTCTCGCCCTTGGTGAAGACGGCCGCGCGGGTCAGGTCGGAAATGTCGTCGGTCGCCTCGAACACGCCATGCGCGCCGGTGCCGCGTGCATGCACGATGCGCTCGGGGATACGCTCATGGTCGAAATGGAAGATCTTTTCGCGCAGCACGAAATCCTCGAGCAGCGTGGGGCCGCGCGCGCCGGACTTCAGGCTGTTCTGGTTGTCGGAGATCGGCATGCCATGGTTGGTGGTGAGCACGGGGGTGTCGCCGCTCGCCTGCTGATGGGTTTCGCCGCCCAGGCCGGTGGTCGTTTCGTGCGCGGATTTTGTCATGCGTAGCTCCTGCTGATCATCGATCAACGCACGGATTACGGGGCCATGGGGGCCTTTCAGGTCGCGCGCCAACCAGGCGCACTCGCGCCGTTGCGCCACCTACGCGCCGGTGCGGCAATGCGATGCATGCGGCAGAAGAGAATCTGGCGCGGCTATTTGAGAATCTTGTTCATCTCGATCAGCGTGCCATCGGGGTCGAAGAAGTTGCACCCGCGCACCCGGATCACCGGACCGCCATTGCGCCCGGGATATTCCTGCATCCTGGGCGGCGCGGTCATGGTGACGCCCGGGATTTTGGCGGCGGCGGCACAGCGGCCATCGACATCATCGGTGTTCATCACGATCACCGTGCCGCCCGGCCCCATGCGTTTGGGATAAGGCCCCGGATCGGGCAGCGGCGGACTGACCCACTGCATCAGCCCGATCCAGCCGATGAACGGATCGTTCGAATTGAGCAGCACCAGCCGCGCCTTGGCCCCCGGCTCGCCCGCGGGCAGCGCGACTCCGCTGGTCTCGACGACGGTATCGTAATTCACCTGCAGGCCGACGACATCGCGATAGAGCTTCAGCGAGGTTTCCATATCGCGCACGATCAGCGTGACACGGCGGATATCGGTGGGCAGCCGCTGCGCGGGCGCTTCGACTCCTGGAGACCTGGGGGGCGAGGCGGTCGCGGGCTTGTCCTGCGCGTGGGCGGTGCAGGCGCAGAGGGCCATCGGCACCATCATGATCCACAGATTGTTGTAGCCCATCATCCCTCTCCTTCCACCGCGCCGCTTGCCAGCAGCGCCTCGATCCTCGCCGCGTCATAACCCAGCCCCGCCAGCACGCTCTTCGTATCCGCGCCCGCCTCTGGCAGCACCGCCTGCGCATGGGGGCGCGCGCCGTTCATCTCGATCGGCAGCGTCGGCAGCATCGTGGTCGTCCCGTCGCTCAACGTCACCGGCTCGAGCCCGCCGCTGGCGAGCAGGTGCGGGTCGTCGAACATGTCCTCGGGCCGTCCGATCGGCGCGAACGGCAGGCCAGTGCCTTCGAGCCTGGCGATCAGGTCCTCACGCTTCCATGTTTTCACCAGCGCCCGGATTTGCGGCATGATCCGGTCGCGCGCCAGCACCCGCGCCGTGTTTTCGCGGATGCTCTCATCCGCCCACAGATCGTCGAGCCCGAACAGCGCGCAGAACTTCTCCCACAAAGCATCGGTGACCACGCCGATGAAGATCGGCTTGTCGTCGGCGGTCTCGAACACGTCGTAGATCGCCCAGGCGCTGATCCGCGCGGGCATCGGCGCCGCCGGTTTGCCGGTCACCGCAAGCTGCGCCATGTGCTGGCCGATCAGGTAGATCGTCGTTTCGAACAGCGAGCTTTGCACCTTCTGCCCCCGCCCGGTGCGATGGCGCTCCTCGACCGCGGCGAGGATCGCGATTACCCCGAACATGCCGCCGGTGACATCGATGACGCTCGACCCCGCGCGCAAGGGGCGTCCGGGCGGTCCGGTCATATAGGCAAGGCCCCCCATCATCTGCGCGACCTCATCGAGCGCGGTGCGCTCCTCATAGGGTCCGGGGAGAAAGCCCTTCTCGCTGCAATAGATCAGCCGCGGATTGCTGGCGGCGAGCGCCTCATAGCCCAGCCCCAGCCGGTCCATCGCCCCGGGGCGGTAGTTCTCGATCAGGATATCGGCACCAGCGGCCAGATCGCGCGCCACCGCCAGCCCGTCGGGCGACTTGAGGTCGAGGCAGATGCTCGCCTTGTGGCGGTTGTACATCGGGAAATAGCCCGCGCCCGACCCGATCAGCTTGCGTGTACGGTCGCCACCGATCGGCTCGACCCGCACCACCTCGGCACCCAGCGAGGCGAGGATCGCGCCCACAGCCGGGCCCATCACCATATGCGTGAACTCGACGACCTTGAGGTTCTTGAGCGGTTGCGGACCGGTCATGCGGTTTGCCTTTCAAAACCCAGTGGCAGCCCCGCATCGGGGGTGAAGCCGTAGAGAGGTTCGCCCGGCAGTGCCTCGGCGAGGATGGCGCGCACCTTGAGCAGCGCGTCGAGATCGATGCCGGTATCGACCCCCATCGCCTCGAGCATGAACACCAGGTCTTCGGTGACGATATTGCCCGAAGCGCCGGGCGCGAAAGGACAGCCACCCAGCCCGCCGAGCGAGGAATCGAGCGTGGTGATCCCCTCGTCGAGCCCGGCAAGCGCATTGGCAAGCCCCAGCCCGCGCGTGTTATGCAGATGCAGCGTGGTCATCCGCTCCGCGCCGACCTCTGCCCTGACCGCGCGGACCAGCCGCCTGACCTGCGCCGGGTTGGCATAGCCGGTGGTGTCGGACAGGCTGAACTCCTGCGCGCCTGCTTCGGCCGCCGCGACCGCCAGCCGCACCACCTGCGCCTCATCGACGGGCCCTTCCATCGTGCAGCCGAACGCGGTGGAAAGGCCGACCGCGAAGTGCACGCCCCCTTCGCGCGCCAGCACGGCGATCGCAGCGATCTCCTCGAGCATCTGCGTATGGCTCTTGCGTACATTCTTGAGGCTATGCGTCTCGGACATCGAGAACGGGATCGAGATCGCGTGCGCGCCCGCTTCCACCGCCCGCGCCGCCCCCTTGGCGTTGGGGACAAGCGCCACGACGTTGAGCCCGGGAATGGTCCGCGCGTATGCCACGATCTCGGCGCTGTCGGCCATCTGCGGCAAAAGGCTGGGCGGCACGAAGCTGCCCACCTCGATCTCGCGCACGCCTGCGGCGGCTTCAGCCGCAATCCAGCGTTTCTTCGCCTCGGTGGGCATCACGCGATCGATGCTCTGCAGCCCGTCCCGCGGGCCGACCTCGCTGATGAGGATATCAGGCATGGTTCTGCTCCAGATAGACCCAGGGGCGCTGCGAACGGTCGCGCGCGTGGAACGCGGCGATCGCCGCGCGGTGTTTGAACGTGAGGTCGATGGCATCGAGCCCTTCGAGCAGCATCGCCTTGGCCTCTCCGTCGATCTCGAAGCGGAAGGTCGCATCCCCGGCGCTGACCGCCTGCTCGGCGAGATCGACATGCACCTGCTGCCCTGCAAGCGGCGCGATGACCTCGGCGGCCAGCACCACCGGGACGATCCCGTTGCGGATGCAGTTGCCGTGGAAGATCGGCGCAAAGCTGGGCGCGATGATGCAGCGGATGCCGTATTCGGCCAGCGCCCAGACGGCGTGCTCGCGGCTCGACCCGCAACCGAAGTTGCGTCCGCCCAGCAGCAGCGCGGCCATGCTGTATTCCGGCTGGTTGAGCACGAAATCGGGATTGGGGGTTCGCTCCGCATCGCAATAGCGCCAGCCCGCGAACAGCCCGCCCGCAAGCCCCGTCTTGCCGGTGCTCTTCATCTCGCGCGAAGGGATGATCGCGTCGGTATCGACATTGTCGCGCAGCAAAGGTGCGGCAATCGAGGTGAGCGTGGTGAAAGGTTCAGCCATGGGCGAGCTCCCGCGCATCGGCGATGGCACCCGCGATAGCGCTGGCGGCGACGGTTTCGGGGCTGGCGATGTGGGTTTTCACGCGCAGCCCCTGGCGGCTCTCGAAATTGCGGTTGGTCGAGGAGATCACGCGCGATCCTTCGGCAAAGCTCTCGCCACCAGCAAAGAAGCACATCGAACAGCCGCTCATCCGCCATTCGAAGCCTGCGTCCACAAATACCCGGTCGAGCCCCTCGGCCTCGGCGGCGCGGCGGACCGCGCTCGATCCGGGCACGCAGATCGCGCGGATGCCGGGGGCGACATGGCGGCCCTTGAGCAAGGCGGCGGCGCGGCGCAGATCGGAAAGCCGGGCATTGGTGCAGCTGCCGATGAACGCGGCATCGATTGGTGTGCCGATCAGCGGCGCCCCGGCGGCGAGCGCCATGTAGTCGAGCATTGCTTGTCCGGCATCGGCGGGCACATTGCCGCTGACCGCAACGCTCGCCTGCGGGCTGGTGCCCCAGCTGACCATTGGCGCGATCAAACCAGCGTCGATCGTGATTTCAGCATCGAACGCAGCATCATCGGCGCTGCGCAGCGTCTGCCATTGCGCCAATGCCGCATCCCAATCCGCACCCTGCGGCGCATAGCGACGGCCCTTCAGCCAGTCGAAGGTGACATCGTCGGGCGCGATCAACCCGGCAAAGGCCGAGAACTCGGTCGCCATGTTGCACAATGTCATCCGCGCTTCCATGTCGAGCGCGGTGACCGCAGGCCCGGCGAACTCGACGACATGCCCCGCCCCGCCGCCTGCGCCATGCGCCGCGATCAGCGACAGCATCATGTCCTTGGCCGTGACCCCGGGCGCCGGCGTGCCGGTGAAGGTGACGCGCATCGCCCTGGGGCGGGTCAACCGCAGCGTGCCGGTCGCCATCGCATGTTCGGCCTCGGACGACCCGATCCCCCAGGCCAGCGCCCCCAGCGCGCCCTGCGTGCAGGTGTGGCTGTCGGGCGCGATCAGGGTGAGGCCGGGGAGCACGATGCCGAGCTCGGGGCTGACAACGTGCATGATTCCCTGGTCGGGATCGCCCACATCGAACAGCCTGATCCCCGCTGCCCGCGCCGCCGCGCGCGTTTCGGTTATGAACGCCTGACCGCCGGGCATCAGCGTGCGGTCGGTGCGCCCGGGCAGCGTATCGACGATATGGTCCATGATCGCGAACACGCGGCCCGGATCGGCAACAGTCCGCCCGGCATCACGCAAGGCATTGAGCGCCGCTGCGCCGGTGCGCTCGTGCAGCAGCACCCGGTCGATCGCGACCAGGCCTGCGCCGCCCGGCAGGCATGCCACGACGTGCGCGTCCCAGATGCGGTCGAACAAGGTGGTCACCAAAGCCCTCCCCCCTTCAGGGGAGAGAGTTGGGAGCGGGGAATACGCCACTGCTGGCGATTGCCCCTCTCCCTCCGCCACTGCGTGGCTCCTCCCTCTCCTCTTAAGGGGAGAGGGCATTTATGCCGCTCACGCACCCGCCGCCATCTCCGCTTCGACCGCGCGCCAGTCATGGCTGACGCGGGTCTCCTGGATCGCAGTGCGGGTCTCGAGCAGGCCGTTGCGGATCCAGTGCCAGGTGCGGCAACGCGAGTTGCCGTCGTCGGAAATCTGGATCATCTCGTACAGATAGAGCGAGGGGTCGCCCTGGCGCTGCCAGTAGAGCATCACGGTGCGGTTGTATTCGTCGAGCCCGACCTCGGCGGCCCAGCCGACGATCAGATCATTGTCCCACCACACCCTTTTGTCGCGATAGTCTGCGGGGAATTCGCGGATCTCGGTGCGGCCGTCGGGCCAGGTGTAATGGTTGGTCTGGTGATAGGGGAAAGGCCCGTCATCGGGGAAACGGCAGAACAAGCGGCTCTGGTGCTCGTCGATCTTCTCGCCGGCGGCGTTGTAATAGGTATACACCCCGTCCCACACGCCTTCGTGGCGCGCCAGTATCGGCATGTCTTCGCGTATTCCCATGATCCTTGCTCCTTATCGGGTGTTGAGGGATTCGCACAATGCACGCGCGGCTGTCGCGCGCAGCAGTGCGCGGTGTTCGCGTGCCAGATAGTCCGGGGTGATGTGAACAGGGTCGAACGCGATCGCCTGGGCGGCACCGACGGCATGATGCGGCGCGAAAAAGTGCCTTGCGCGCACGATCTGCCAGGCGCGGATCAGGTGCGTGCCATAACGGTCGGGCGAAAGATCGGGGAACAGCAGCGCGGGATCCCCCTTCGGCGTGTCGGGCAGCCGGATATCGCCGATGCCGAAATGCCCGGCGACCGCATCGATCAGCTTTTGCCAGGGCGCCCAGAGTGTCGGCGCCGCGCCCGCCCAGCCGTCGGACAGGCCGTGGCCGGGCAGATCGATCGCCAGCGCGCCCGGCGGCACAGCGGCAAGCTCTTCTCCCGGCGCGTGCAGACGCAGCACGCCCGCGCCCCGGTCGCCCCGCCAGTGGATCAGGCCGCAAAAATCGCCGGTGTCGATACCGACAAAGCCCGCATTGGCGGTTTGCACGGGGGTTACCGCTGCGGCCTGCGGCAACGCGCGCAGGAAATCGAGGCTGAGCGCCTGATGATCGGCCGGTGTGGCGCATTTCTGCGCACGCCAAAGCGCAGGCATATCGCCCAGCCGGTCGATATGCGTCTGCAGCGGATCGCCGTCATAGGCGCTGATCAGCACCGGCGGCGTTGCCGCATCGGGCGGCGGAATGTCGCGGGCTGCGCGCAGCACCGCGCCATAGCCCGCGCGATAGGCATCGCCCGCATCGAGCATCTCGCGGACTGCCATATCGACCCGCGCGACATCGGCATGCGCGCCGGGAAGCCGTGCGGCATCGCGGACATCGAACCAGGGGAAGAACCAGCTCTGCTCAAGGATCCGGTTCCACAACCACACCAGATGCTCGCCATAAGCCGATGGCTGGAACGGCGGCAGATAGGATTGCCCGAAGATCGCCATCTCCTGCGGAGTCCAGATGGCATAGCCGCCGATGGCAAGCCCGGTGAACCGCTCGGGATAGCGCTTGAGCGCGGTCACCAGGATGATCCCGCCCGAATGGAAGCCATAAGCCGGGCAAGCCGGCAGCCCCAGCGCGTCCATCAGATCCACCAGCGCATCGGCAAAATCGTTGATGTCGGCAATGTCCGGCAACGGGTCGGACTGGCCGAAACCCGGCGTATCGGGCGCGATGCAGGTGAAATGGTCGGCCCAGCGCTCCATCAACGCGGCATATTCGCCGCTGTTGCGCGGGCTCTGGTGGACCATCAGCAGCGGCGGCCCACTGCCCGCCATGCGGTAATGCACGCGACGACGCTGGCCATCGGGCAGCGGCACATCGACATAGTGGCGGGTGATCCGAGTCATGCCCCAATTTGTCCGGACAAATTCATCTCGACAAGCCCTTTTTTGTTATTATGCTCTCGAATCGGAAATAAGTGGAGGAACCATGGAGATTGTCGGCACCCGGATGATCCGCGAGGACAAGACCGCAAGGCAGTTGTTCGAAGCGGTGATGGCCAATCCGGCGCGCAACAAGTTCGGCTTTGGACAAAAGCTCGCGATCATCAATGTCGACGTGCAGCAGGCCTATACCCGGATCGACATGTTCAAGACCGCCTACGAGACCGACCCCCGCCAGATCGAACATATCAACACCATCTCGCGACTGGCACGCGAGAAGGACATGCCGGTGATCTGGAGCCGCGTCGCCTACAAGGACGATGCCGCCGATGCAGGCGTCTGGGGCACGCGCACCGACACCCCCGACAGCCTGCAGAACATCCGCTATGACTCCGAGCGCCACGCGTATGATCCGCGCTGCGAATTCGGGCCGCACGACCTCCACTACACCAAGCGCATGCCCAGCGCGTTCTTCGAGACCCCGCTGGCGAGCTATCTCCAGTTCCACCGCGTCGACACCGTCGTCGTCACCGGCGGCAGCACCTCGGGCTGCGTCCGCGCCACCGCAGTCGATGCACTGAGCCACGGCTATCGCACCATCGTGCCCATCGAAACCTGCGCCGACAAGCACGAGAGCTATCACTTCGCCAACCTCACCGACCTGCAGCTGAAATACGCCGATGTCGAGCCCGTGCAGACGGTGATCGACTGGCTGGAGGCGCGGTGATGGCGTGTGCGGTGATGCACACATTCTCTCCCTTGACGGGAGAGAATAGGGAGGCTTGGCGGCTTGTCCGCCTAGCCGGACTTAGAGAGGGTGGAGCGGTTGCATTCACCCTCTCCCAGCTGCGACTAGGCAGCCAGCTGCCAAGTCTGCGCAACCCTCTCCCGTCAAGGGAGAGGGAGGAATGGGGGAGAGGGCTGTGAACCCGGACCCGCAACTCTATGACTTCACCCCCTGGCGCGGCCGCACCAAGGTCCGCTGGCCCGGCGGCAAGTCCTGCGCGGTCTGGGTCGCGCCCAACCTTGAATATTACGAGATCGACCCGCCCGCCAATCCGCACCGCAAGAGCTGGACCAAGCCGCATCCCGATGTCGTCGGCTATGCGCACCGCGACCACGCCAACCGTGTCGGTCACTGGCGGATGGCCGAGGTGATGACCCGGCACGGCTTTCCCGGTTCGGTCAGCCTGTCGGTCGCCCTGTGCGATCATATTCCCGAAGTGGTCGAGGACGCCCGCCAGCGCGGCTGGGAGTTCTTCAGCCACGGCATCTACAACACCCGCTACAGCTACGGCATGGACGAGGCGCAGGAGCGCGCCATCATCGAGGACAGCATCGCGACCGTGCAGCGCGCGACCGGGCAGCGCATCCGCGGCTGGCTCGCGCCTGCGCTCACCCACACCCCGCACACGCTCGACCTGATCGCCGAATATGGCCTCGATTACACCTGCGACCTGTATCACGACGACCAGCCGACCGATGTGAAGACTGCATCCGGGCGGCTGACCGCGATCCCCTACAGCCTTGAGGTCAACGACCATTACGGCTTCTTCATCTACAACATGAGCCCGCGCGATTATGCCGATACGCTGATCCGTCAGTTCGAGCGGCTGGCGAAGGAAGGCGAGGCGCAAGACGGCCCCGGCGGGACGGTGATGTGCATCCCGCTGCACAGCTATCTGATCGGCCAGCCGCACCGCATCGGTCCGTTCGAGGAGGTGCTGCGGCATATCGCTGCGGACGGCCGCGCGTGGATCGCGACTGCGGGCGAGATCGTCGATGCCTGGCGGGAGCAGCAGGCATGAGGGCCATGCTGATGCAAACATTCTCTCCCTCGACGGGAGAGAATAGGCAGGCTTGGCGGCTTGCCCGCCTAGCCGGACTTAGAGAGGGTGGAGCGGTTGCACTCACCCTCTCCCGGCTGCGACTAGTTCGCTTCGCTCACAAGTCTCCGCTGCCCTCTCCCGTCAAGGGAGAGGGGTTTGAAGGAGCTGTCGCATGACGCTCGACCCCGGCTATCTCGAATACCCCCATCGCCGCGTCGGGATGGACCATGATCTGTACCCCTACAGCAACCTGTTCACCCGCGCCCCCATCGCCTGGCCAGACAGCAAGGCGGTCGCGATCTGGCCGGTGATCAGCCTTGAATGGTTCCCGATCACGCCCTCCGACACGCCATTCCGCGCACCCGGGCATATGCAGACCGCCTATCCCGACTATCGCCACTATACTGCGCGCGAATATGGCACGCGGATCGGTCTGTTCCGGCTGCTCGATGCGTTCGAGGCGGTGGGGGCGAAGGTGTCGGTCGCGTGCAACGCCGCGATCGCGACGCGCTACCCAGCGATCATCAAGGCGCTGCAGCAGGGCGGGCACGAGATCATCGCGCATTCGACCGACATGAACGGCACGATCGCCTCAGGCCTCGCCGAGGACAACGAACGCGCGCTGATCAATGGCGCGCTAGATGCGCTTGAAACGGCAAGCGGGACGCGCCCACGCGGCTGGCTCTCGATCGCGCGCTCGCAATCGTTCGCCACCCCCCGGCTGCTCACGCACGCCGGCGTCGAGTACATGTGCGACTGGGTGAACGACGAGCTGCCTTACAGGATGACCACCGAGGCGGGTGGGATCGTCAATTTGCCGCTCAACCACGAATTGTCCGATCGCCAGATCATCAACGTCCAGCAGCAGTCGGTCGACAGCTATGCCCAGCAGATGCGCGATGCCTATGGCTGGCTGGCCAGCGAGGCGGCGACGCACGGCGGGCGGATGCTGCCGCTGCACCTGACGCCGTACATCATGGGGCTTCCGTACCGCATCGACGCGTTCGAGGCATTGGTGCGCTGGCTCAGCGAGCAGCCGGGCGCGTGGTTTGCCACCGGAAGCGAACTGCTCGACCACTGGAGCGCGCAGGCATGAAGGTCATCAACCCGCGCACCGGCGAGGCCGATTACGAAGTCGCTCCGCTCGGTGCCGCCGCGGTGCAGGCCGAGGCGAAGCGGCTGCGCGCGGCGCAACCGGCCTGGGCGGCGCTGGCGCCCGAAGAGCGATCGGCGATCCTGCATCTTTGGGCCGAGGCGGTGGTGGCGCACCGCCAACCTTTGCTCGAAGCGCTGACGCTCGACACCGGGCGGCGGCGGATTTCGGAGATCGAGGTTGATGGCCTTCCCGGCACGATCCGGCGCTGGGCTGACCTCGCGCCCCGGCTGATCGCGCAGCACAGCCGCGACAATCAGCCCAGCGCGCACCCCACCGTGCGCAACAGCACGCGGCTCGTTCCCTATCCGCTGTTCGGGGCGATCGCGCCGTGGAACTTCCCGATCGTGCTCTCGACCATCGATGCGATCCCCGCGCTCGCGGCCGGGTGCGCCGCGCTGGTCAAGCCGTCCGAGGTCACCCCGCGCTTCATCGCGCCGTTGATGGAAACGGTCGCCAAGGTGCCCGAACTCGCCGCAATGCTGAGCTTCATCGAGGGCGATGCCGCCACCGGCCAGGCTTTGGTCGAGGCGGTCGATTATGTCTGCTTCACCGGATCGGTCGCAACCGGCCGCAAGGTGGGGGAAGCTGCAGCGCGCGCCTTCATCCCGGCCAATCTCGAACTGGGCGGCAAAGACCCGATGATCGTTCTCGCCAGCGCCGATCCGGTGCAGGCGGCCAACCTCGCCCTGCGCGCCAGCATCGTCGCCACCGGACAGGCGTGCCAGTCGATCGAGCGGATCTATGTCGCACGCACCATCTACCGGCCGTTCCTCGACGCACTGGTGGAAGCGGCCCAAAAGGTGCGGCTCAATTATCCCGATATCGCGATGGGCGACATTGGCCCGTTCATCTTTGGACCCCAGGGCGCGAAGGTGCAGGCGCAGATCGACGAGGCGGTGGCGATGGGGGCGAAGGTGCTCACCGGTGGCAGCGTCGAGACCCTGGGCGGCGGCCAGTATCTGAGGCCAACGGTCATCGCCGATGCGACCGCGGACATGGGCGTCGTGCGCGACGAGACCTTCGGCCCGGTGCTGCCCGTGATCGCGTTCGATGACGTCGAGGATGCGATTCAACAGGCCAATGACAGCGTCTACGGCCTGTCCGCCGCTGTTATCGCTGCCACCGCCGAGGAGGCGGAAAGCGTCGCCGTGCGGCTGGAAGCGGGCGCGGTGTCGATCAACGACGGATCGATGACATCGATGGTCTGGGATGCGGAGAACAGCTCGTTCAAGCTTTCCGGGATGGGTCCTTCGCGCATGGGGGAGAGCGGGCTGCTGCGCTTCTTCCGGCTACAGGCGCTGATCCGCCAGACCGGCGCGCCGCTGCCGCTCGCCGCTTATGCAGAGGACGCCCCGCGATGAGAGATACGCTCGCCAAGGCCATGCCCGCCCTGTTCGCGCACGAAGGGCTGTGGGACGGGGTGTACCGCCATCTCGATGCCGATAGCCAGTTGATCGACCAGCACCGCATGCGCACCCGCTGCGAATTTCCCGCAAGTGGCGAGTTCGCTTATGTCCAGCACAACCACCTGATCTGGCCCGACGGCCGCGAGAACCGGCTGAGCTTCGGCGGCATCTTGCGCGATGGCCGATTGTGGTGGGACACCGACCGCTTTCATGGCCATGGCTGGGAAACGCTCGACAACGTGCTGATGCTGACGCTGCACCGCAAGGACGAACCCGGCATGCGCTTCACCGAGATGATCCAGATTTCCGATGATGGCGAATCGCGCGCGCGCACCTGGCAATGGTTTCGCGATGGCACGCCGTTCAGGCGGACCTTGTGTGACGAACGGCGCGTTTCGCGCGATCCGGAGGCTGTTCTATGATTACCCCCCTGCTGATGATGGCTGCCGCCACCGATGGCACCTCGACCACCGCACCGCCGTGTGATTCTCCGGTGGTGATGGTGATCGCCGGGCCCACGCACGACCGCGAGCGCATGGCCGCTTATGGCAAGGCGATCGCCGACAGCAAATTGTACGAGAAACTGGGCGGCTATTACATCAACATCCCCCGCCCGCTCGCGACCTTCGAGGGCACGCCACCTGCGGGCTATACCGTGCTGATGGTGCGCTTCCCCTGCCTCGCCAACGCGCAGGCGTTCTGGAACTCGAAGGAGTATCAGGACAAGATCAAGCCGCTGCGACTCGATCCATCGGCGGGGGATTACACCGTCACCGTCTATCCCGAAGCCCCGCTGCGCGCGGATCTGGTCGGCAAGGTCGGCGACAATGGTTATACCGCCGGTTTCGATCGATCAGGAATAGAACAGGCGAACGGCAAATAGCGTCAGCTTTTTCGCAGACCCAGCCGGTCGTCGTCATCCACGAGCGTGAGCCGTCCATCCCAATCCCACAGAACGAGGTTGAGCGCTTGCCCCGGGGCACCGCGCGCATAGCTCGGGACGATGATCCCGGTATGGCCTTTCGCGACCGCGGCTTCGGCGAGCAGTTGGGTGGGCACCGGCTTGCCCGCCAGCATCCGGTCACGCCAGGCGGGGTCGGAAAGATCTGCTGGTGTCATGCCGAACGGATTGAGGGCAGTCTCGTCGCGGCCATCCAGCAGCGGCCCGATATCGGCTTGATAGGCGACCAGGGTTACGGGCTGAAGCGTGCCGACCTGATTGGCCTCGCGCAACGCGGTCTCCGGAGCAAGCGAGGTGTAGAGCGCGGGCCGACCGATCCGGTTGAAGCGTCCACCAAAGCGCGCGGCCCCCTCCCCCGATAGCGGCGCGCGCGACCAGACGGGATTGTGGGCGCGGTAGAGCAGCCCGGCAAAATGCATGGGATCAGGCGTGGATGCCGGCGTCGACGGCATCGATATAGGTCAGCACGTCGTCTGCCCGGTTGCCCTGCACCAGCTGCATCGCCGTCTGCCCCGAAAAGCCGGGGAGCGGCTCCGAGCGATACCAGGCATAGGCGAGCAGCGCCGAGCCGAACCGCGGCTCCACCTTGTTGAGCACCTCGACCATCTGGCGGATGCGGCGCTGGGTGCGATCAGAGGCGATCCGGTCCTTGCGCTGGATCGCATCCTTGCCCAGCCCGAGCGACCGCGCGAGCTCGTCGCTGGTGGTGCGCAAAGCCTCGACGATCTTGCGCGGGGCGAACGCACCATGTTCGGCATAGTTCTGGATTACCATACGACTACTCCACAAATCCTGACGCAATATAGCGTCAAAATCTGCGGCAATCAAGCCAGGGCTGGTTACCGCTCCAGTTCGACCAGCTCGTACCGCGCCAGCATGCCGCCGTCGATGGCACCATAGACGAACACCGAATCGGCATCCGCGGTGACCCACATGTCGTAGGTCGGGTGGGTGTTGCCGCCCATGCCCGGGCCCAGATCGTCGATATAGCGGTAGTGGCGGCAGGCGAAGGTGCCGGCTTCCACTGTCTTTTCCTCCTCGCCGACATATTCGAGGCCGATCAGCACCTCGGCGATCAGCGGCGGGGTGGCGCCGCGATGGTCGGGCGAGGGCAGGAAGCAGCGGACATTGCGCCGGTGCGGGCCCTTGCTCACATCCATCACCCGGGTCATGAAGCCATCGCCTGCGATCGGGTGCGTGCCGAAGCCATCGAAATGACCGCCCACCGCAACCCGCTGCGACACCCGCCCGATCGACGGCCCGAAGCTCTCGCACTCGATCACGCCAGCGGCGGCATCGTGGCGCATCCAGCCCGACCCGATGAACGCATCGCCCACGGTCAGGTGGACGTGCAGATGTTCAGGCACCATGTCGGGACCGATGCCATAGACGATATCGCGCAGCACCTTGGGATCGGGCTCCTCGATCTCGCAGCGCGCGCGCATGATCGTGCGGCCATCGCCATGATGCGTGAAGCTGAACCATTCGCGCCCGCGCTCCTGGTCCATGATGTGCGGTTTCTTGCTGGTGTAGCGGATCTTGCCGCTGACGGTGCGGTGCTGCATCACAGGTCCTTCAGTTCGCGGCTCAGCTCTTCGACCGGCTTGTCGTCGGCCTGCATCGCCTCCATCATCTGCTGCGGCCCGCGCATGACACGCGCGATATATTCGCGGATCATAGCGGCGCGCTCATAACCGGCCTCACGATCGGGCCTGTAGCCTTCGATATCGGCGCGGCTGATCGTCCCCCTGGCGTCGAGCAGGCGCTCGATCGTGTCCATCCGCTCGCGCATCACCGACACCTCGCCGATCACCGCCATCAGCATCGAAAGCATCTTTTCCTTGTCGGGATCACCCAGAAAATCGGGGCGCTTGCCCTTGGCGCGCGCATTGGCGCGGGTCATCCAGTCAACGGGTTCGGTCATTCTAACCTCCGAAGGGTCCGGTCCCCTGCGAAGGCAGGGGCCCATCTCCCGAGCTTGCGTATCGATGCACCGGTGCGTCAGCGGCACCGGAAGGAGATGGGCCCCCGCCTCTACGGGGGACCGGGAAACTTATTCCGGCCGTCCGCCCTTCCACGCGCCATAAGCGTGCCAGACCGCAGCGCGGCCGTGATCCTCTTCCTTCTCGTCGCCCGCCGAAGGGAAGATTTCGGTATCGACCACCGCGCGCACGCCGGTGACGAACAGGTCGCTTTCGGAAAAGCCCGACTGCTGCATGATCGTCTTGAGGTCGAGCGCATGCATCGCCGACCAGAACGGTTCGTTGTTGTTGAACGCATCCCAGTCGCGGATGAACTGCTCGTAGAGCGGCATTGCGTCCGAATATTGCGGCTGTTCCAGATGCAGCATCAGCCCGCCGGGTTTGAGCACGCGAAAGCCCTCGCGGATGATGCGCGGCAGCGCGGTGCCGCTGGTCTCGTGCAGGAACATCGTCGTCTGCACCCAGTCAAAGCTCTCGTCCGACCAGCGCGACAGATCCTCGGCATTGGCCTGGACGAAACGGATGTTGGTCGCGCCCAAGGACTGCGCGCGGGCATGCGCATACCGCAGCGAGGGCGCGGCGGTATCGATCGCGATGATCTCGCTTGTCGGAAAGGCGAGCGCCAGGGGCACGATGTTGTGCCCGACGGTGCAACCGATATCGAGGATGCGCTGCGGCTGCCAGCCGGGGCGTTGCTCGCGCGCCCATTTGACCAGAGCCTGGCCGCCGCCATCCGAAAGCGCGCCCAGACCGCCTGCGGTGGTCGCGAAGATGCCGCAGTCGTAATTCGCGCCGGCGGAAACATCGCCGGGGATTTCCTCGCCATGATAGCTGCCGGGCATGCAATGGATGTCGATCGCGCTCTGGTAGCGCGGGACGGCGACCTTGGGATCGAGCTCGAGCGTGTCGCGCCCCTCGTTATACTGACGCGCCTTGGCGTTCAGCTCATCGAGCTGGCGCAGCACCATCGCGCGGCCGTTCTGCTGGCGCATTTCCATGCTGTTTCGCTTGAGCGCCGACCAGAAGCGGTGGTGCGGATCGCGATTCATCGCATGGCGGATCTCGAACCGGTCCTTGGGCTCGCGGCCGTGCTCGGCGACAAAGCCGGGCAGCACGCGGGTGTCGTACGCCTGCTTGTTGCCGGGGCCCAGAGTGCCCGAAAGGTACTTGTTGAGGTTGGCGAGAAAGTCGAACCGCGCCGCCTCGTCGTGGCTGGGCTGCGGCGACACGCCGTGCAGCGCCACCGCGGTATAGGGCGGTGCGACATCGAATTGGTGCGTCATATCAGTCCCTCTTTGATCATCCGCTCGATCACCTGCTCCTGCACGCGCTTGAAATAGTCGCGGTCGGGCACTTTCACCGCGCCGCCCTCGAGCATGCCATCGGCCGGATGACGCACGGTGCCATAGGCCGCCGCGAACAGCTCGAGCCGCTGGCGCGCGAGATAGTTGGTCATCCCCGGCGTGCGCCGCGCGGTGCGCAGCGCATTGAGATCGATATCGGCAAAGGCGGTGAAGGTCTCGCCGCTGTTCGATTCGGCGACCACGCGGCCCTTCCAGTCGACGATCTGGCTGTTGCCGTCGGCGCTGGCGAGCGGCAGGCCGGTGCCCTCGATGCCTGCGGTGTTGGCCGAGACGACATAGGCGAGGTTCTCGAACGCGCGCGCGCGCTTGGCGATCGCCTTGTTGGTGTCGATCGGCGATCCGATCTCGGACGAGGAGTGCAGGAAAATCTCGGCGCCGCGCAGCGCGTGCGCGCGGGCGATCTCGGGATAGAGAATCTCTTCGGACGCGATCGCGGCCATGTTGCCGATCTCGGTGCGCGCCACCGGGAACACCCCGTCCAGGCCATAGACGTCGAGATACTTCGCCCACACATCGTGCGGGGTTGGCGCGAACATCGAGTTCAATCGGCGATAGCGCAGCACGACATCGCCGGAAGGCGCGATCAGGAAGCTCGCCTGAAAATAGAGCCCCGGAAAATTGGGATCGACCTCATAGGCATTGCCCGCGAGGAACAGTTTGAGGTTCTGCGCGACCTTGCCCAGCGCCTCGTATTCCGCTCCTTGCATCTCGAACGCGGCGAGCGCGGCGAAATCGGGGATCGAGATGCGCCCCGGATAGCTGGTGAACAGATATTCGGGCAGCACCGCGAGCCTGACCGGATGCCCGCCATATTGCTCGATGAAGATTCGCGCCGAGCGGATCTTGGTCTCGACCTCGCCGATCATGCCAAGGATCTGCGATCGCGCCGCAGTGCGATCGGGCGCGCGCTCGACCGAGCGGGCGGCAAGCTGCATCGCGACCGCGGCATAAGGTGCGTCAGCCGCCATGGACGGTGCCTCCTCGGCCAGCGCAGGGTCGAACGGCAGCGCGCCTGCGATCATCGCGGCCAGAACCATGCGGCGTTCGAGTTCCATCGGCGTTCATTCCAGTCCCAGGCTCCCCGGGTTCATCAGGCCCTTGGGGTCCACCGCCCGCTTCAGGGCGCTGAGAATATCCCATGCGGCAGGATCAAGCGAGGCCTTCAGCGGATAGGTCCGCGCGATCTGCAGATGCGTGGCATCGAGCGAGCGGAAGATCGCGATGATCCCTGCACGCAGCTCCGCCACCAGCGCGCGCGCCTCGGGGCCTTCGGGAAAGCCCTTGAGCTTTTTGAGGTGATCGGGCTCGACCGCCGCGCGGTGCAGCGGGTTCATCGCATCGGGCCAGAAGAACACCGGCTCGATCAGGCACGCCGAGCGGCTGACCGCGGCCAGCATCGCGCCCGCATTGACATCGAGCCGGGTCATGGCCTCGGCGTTTTCGGCATACAGTGCCTCGATCCGCTCCCAGGCCTCGACCAGCCGCGAGTGCGGCAGGAAGCCGTGCACCGGGACCCAGCGCTCGCCATCGGGGCCGAGCATCGAATTGGGCGGCGGGAACGGGTTAGCGCGCAGGATCTTGGGGATCGAGTTCTCGATTGCCGCGCCGCCGTGCGCGGCGACGATCTTCCCGATCTCGGCCATCTCGGCATCGACCGCTTGGCTGTGGCGGCCTTCGGCGATGGTGTGCAGCGAGAAAGGCACGTCCTTCAGGAACGAGCGCCCGGCGGTGACCACCTTGGCGCCTTCTTTGAGCGCTTTCCAGGCAGAGCCCTGCGACTTCATCATGTTGAGCAGTGACTTGGCGTCCTTGGCCAGGCTGTCGCGCTTCATCCGCTGCGATTGCAGATAGGGATCGAAGGCGAAGCTTTCCGCAGCCAGCCCCTCGCGCGCGATCTCGCTCATGGATCCCAGCAGGCCTGCGTGATCGGGCAGCGAGAACGAGCCATAGGCAAAGGCGGTCGCCTCGCGCACCAGCCGCAGCGTCACCCGCGCCTTGACCCCGAACGCGCCGGTGTCGGCGGCGAACAGCCCGGTGATATCCGGACCGAAGGGGCGGAAGAAATCGCTACCGGTGCTGACGATGCTTCCATCGGCGAGCACGACGTCGAAGCTTAAGGCGCTGTCGACCACCGATCCGTTGCGTGCGCCCCAGAAGGTGCCGTTCTGGCTCATCCCCCCGCCGACCGCCGCGCGCAGACCCGAAAGAGTGCCCCAGCTCGGGCAGCGCAGGCCCATGGGTTTGAGCGTATCGTGCAGCTTGGCCCAGGTGCAGCCCGCCTCCACCGTCACGGTCATGTCGACAGGGTTGATGGCGATGATGGCATCGAGCGCGGAGGTATCGACCAGCACGAAATCGCCACCCGAATAGATATAGCCGCCGGTATAGCTCATGCCGCCGCCGCGCGGGACGATGGCAAGGCCCTGGCCGGTCGCCGCCGCCACGCCGCGCGCCAGCTGCTCGACCGTCGCCGGGCGCAGCACCGCAAGCGGCTGCCGCCCGGTGGAATAGACATCGTGCGCGAAGAAATCGCGCGTCGCCGCGTCGGTCAGCACTGCGTCTGCGCCGGCGGCAGCCACCAGCGCCTCGACCGCACCCGTGCCGGTTTCAACCATGGTCGCCATCACGCAGTCTCCGTCTCAGGGGTGGCTTTCGGCGCAGTCCCCGCCGGGGCCTCGCTCAGCACCGGATAGCGACCCAGCGCCATCAGCAGCGCGCCGCCGATGATGTACCCGAAGATCGCGATAAACAGGATCTGGTCATAGCTGCCGGTCGAATCGCGCACCGAGGAATAGATGATCGGCGAGATCGCCGAGAACACGCCGAACGGCATGTAGAGCATGCCGTAGATCTTGCCGTAATGCGCCATGCCGAAATAGCGGCCGGTGAGGTACGCGATCAGATCGCTCTCGGCGCCTGCGGCAAAGCCCAGCAGGAAGCCTGCGAGCGCCGCCAAAGTGAAGCCGGGCGCGGGGTCGAGCAGGATCCAGCTCGACAGCGCAGGCAGGCACAGCAGCGGAAACGCCACGAACCCCGCCCAGAAGCGGTCGAGCAGCAGCCCGGTGATGATCCGCCCGCTCAATATGCCCAGCCCCAGGATCCCCATCACCGAGGCCGCGCCCTGCGCCGGGATGCCCCGGTCGGCGAGCATCGCGGGCATGTTGATGAATGCGCCGCCGAACGTGAGCGCGATGAACAGGATCGATGCCCAGATCAGCCAGAAGCGATGGTCGCGCAGCGCCTCGCCCAGCGTCACGCCGGTCAGACCGCCGCTGGCCGACTTGATTCCCTGCGGCTGCTCCTCCGGCCGGGGCTCGCGGAACAGCCAGATGCACACCGGCAGCGCCACAAGCAAAGGCAGCATGCCCACTATGCCAAACATCGCGCGCCAGCCATGCGCCTCGATTGCCCAGACCGCGAGCTTGGGGACGGTGAGCGCAGCCAGGCTGGTGCCCAGCAGCAACAGCCCCAGCGCCAGCCCGCGGCTCTTGTAGAACCACATGTTGATCGCGCGGCTCCACGTCACCGGGGTCGACCCGATGCCGACCAGCCCGACCAGCAACCACAAAAGATAATAGGCCCACAAGACCGGCGGGGTCAGCGCCAGCGCGGCAAAGGTGACCCCGAAGCCGAACAGCGACCACAAGGCGATCCGCCGCACGCCATAGGTATCGGCCAGCCAGCCGAACACCGGCGCGAGCAGCGCTGCGACGACACCGAAGATGGTGATCGGGGTGAGGATCTGGGTGGTGGTCCAGCCGAATTCCTGGGCCAGCGGCGCGATGGTGAAGCCGATGACGTTGAACGGGATCGGCGAGGCACCGCAGGCGACCCCGATGACGCCTGCAAACAGCACCTTCCAGCCCAGCGCGAATTCCCCGCGCGCAGCAGGCGCGCCGGGATGCGGGGCGCCGCCTGTGGCCAGATCGTCTGCCTTAGTTGCCAACGCCGTGCTCCCGTCCGTCGCTTTGCCCGAAGGCTATCATGGAATTCGAGCCTAGGCGAACGGCGAGCATCGCGTGCGGACACGCGATGCTCCATCCGCCAGACGGCCAAAACGAGGACTTAGAAATTGTAGCGCGCACGCACCGTCCACATCATCGGCTGGTTGAGATAGCTGTAGTTCGACAGCGAGGACTGGATGAACTCCTCGTTGAAGCAGTTGGTGCACTCCACCGCGAGCTGCCAGGCATTGTCGGGCCCGTTGAGCGCGAGCCCCGCATTTATCAGCCAGGCCGCCGGGCTTTCCGATCCGGTAATGAACGCGCCATCGCCGAACGGGTTGGCAGGCGTGGTACGGCCGCCGCGGGTGACCGCCTGGTTGTAGATCGACAGATTGGCGATCGCGACTTCTTGGCGTGAGCGGTAGCTGGCGTTGATCGAGGGAACGAGCGTCAGCCCGCTGTCGCCCAGCGGCGCCTTGTAGCTGCCGCCCAGCGCCAGCGACCAGTCGGGCGTGCGTACCGGGGTTGCGATCGTGCCGTTGGCGGTGACGATCCCGGCGGCGCAGGCAGGCGCGTTGTTGACCGGGGTTCCGGCCGGCGCCGAGTTGGCGCTGGCGGGAATCTGCCCCGCCGCCAGCTGCGCCCGGCACGCCGCAAGCTGCGCCTGGACGTTCTGGATGCCGAACGCATCGTTGCCGGCAGGTGCATTGGGAACGCGGTAATTGTCGTCCTGATAGCCGACATTGGCATAGAGCGTCAGCCCGGTGACCGGGGCTACGGTCAGCTCGGCCTCGATGCCCTTGTTGCGGTAATCGGCAAAGTTGCGGGTGAGGAAGGTGATCGCCCCTGTGGCCGGGTTGAGCAGACCGGCGAGGATCTGCAGGTCGCTGACATCCATCCAGAACGCGGTAACGTTGGCGCGCACCTTGTTGTCGAAGAACTCGCTCTTGAAGCCCGCTTCATAGCTCCAGACCCGTTCCTCGTCGAAGGGCAGGAACTGGCTGGGCGCGGTGGCTCGCGCGTTCCAGCCGCCTGACTTGAAGCCTTTGGTCGCCGAGGCGAACAGCAGGATGTCGTCGCTGGGCTTGTAGTTGAGCGCAAAGCGCGGCGTCCAGATCTTGACGTTCTGGCTGCGCGGGATGGCCACGCCATTGGCCGCGCGCAGATTGACATTGGCCATGCACGTCGCCTCGACCGTGCCGTCGTTGCACGAGGCGCGGTTGTCGGCGATCGAGACGTTCTTGGTCTCGTCGGTATAGCGCACACCCGCCGTCAGCTTGAGCTGATCGGTGATGTTGAAATCGGCCTGGACGTATCCGGCATAGGCCTTGGTGGTGTTGCGGATGATGCGATCGCCCAGCAGCAGCGAGACCGCAGGCGAGATCGAGAACACGTCCCCCAGATCGGTGCGGTTGCGCTCGTCGATGTAGAAGAAGCCCGCGACATAATCGACCAGGCCGTTGCCTAAGCTGCCGTCGAGCTTGATTTCCTGGGTGAACTGCTGGTGCTGGCCATCGTTGAGGATGGTGAAGCCGCCGCGCGCATAACGCTGGACGGTCGGGAACGGCACACTCGCCGAGGGGCCGCCGCGGCCATCGAAGAAGTCGAGCGCGAACTGCTGGGTCAGGCTGACATAACCGGTGATCAGGCTGAGCGTGGTATTGTCGGCGATGTCGAACGCGAGGTTCGAGGTGATGAGGTCGGTCACCGCCTGCTGCCCCAGCCCATAGCCCGCCTTGCGTCCCGAAATCGCCAGCGGCGCATAAGGGGTTGCCGATGCGGGGGTCTCGCGCAGCCCGGTGGTGGCGAAACGGCCGCTGCAATCGGTGGGGTTGGCCGGGTTGCAGGTGAAGTTGAGGATGTTCTCGCCCTCCGACACCATATGCGCATAGCTCGCGCGCCAGCGGGCCCAGGGGGCAAGCTCGCCGCGGATGCCCAGCCTGACGCCCCAGCCATCGTCATCGTTCAGCCGATCGCCGGTGGAGACGTTCTTCACATAGCCATCGTCATCCTGCCAGTATCCCGACAGCTTGACCGCGAAGCTGTCCGCCAGCGGCAGATCGATCGATCCGCGCACCAGCTTGCGGTCGAACCGGCCATAGCCGACCTCGCCATAGCCGCCGATGGTGTCGCCGGGTTCTGCCATGATGACGTTGATCGCGCCGCCGGTGGTGTTGCGGCCGAACAGCGTGCCCTGCGGCCCGCGCAGCACCTCGACCCGCGCGACATCGAACAGCGCAAGGTTGTTGGCGTTCTGGCGCGAGAGGTAGATGTCGTCGACATAGGTGCCGACCGGCGGATCGAAGGTCGCGATCGTCTCGGTCGAACCAAGGCCGCGCAGGAAGTAGGCGTTGGCCGAACCGATGCCGGTGTTGTTCTGCGCAACCAGGTTGGGAACATACTGGCCCAGCTGCAGCGTGTTGGACACGCCCTGGTCGCGCAGCTGGTCGGCGGTGAACGCGCTGATCGCGATCGGCACGTCCTGCACGCTTTCCTGTCGGCGCTGGGCGGTGACGATGATCTCGCTCAACCCCTGCTGGGTTTCCGATTCGCTCGTCCCTGCCTGATCGGCGTTCTGGGCATGGGCCGGGGATGCAAGTGCGACCGCGATCGCTGAGGCAGCAGTTGCCAAACGTAGATTGATCATCGTGAAACTCCCTGAAAGCCGGTTGGTATCGATCCGCCTGACATTCATTTTTTTCTTGCAAATTGTCCGGACAAATCTGCAATGTCAATCGGCTTTATGGAAGATTCTGGCGGGAGACGCTCATTGGCATGGTCTGAAATTGCGTACCCATCGCTGGTTTATGTGCATCTGTTGCTGTTCGTGTTGTGGCTGGGGGCGGATGTCGGCGTGTTCCTGCTGGGCCAGCATTTCCGCAAACGGCACGATTATTCGCTCGACCAGAGGCTGGCGCTGCTCAAGCTGCTGGTGCTGGTCGACATGACCCCGCGCAGCGCCTGGGCGCTGATGGTGCCGGTATCGCTTTCCGTGCTGAAGATGGGCGGATGGTGGGATCTGCCGCTGGCGCTGCTGGCGGTGGCCTGGGTGATCGGCGGGGTGTGGCTGTGGCTGGTGTGGGATGCACACGCCCACGACCAGACCCCGCGCGCGGCGCGCGAACGGCGCTACGAGAACGCCCTGAAATACGCGCTCACCGCCTTCTATCTGTGGCTTGGCGCCCAGTCGCTGCTCACCGGCGCGCCGCTGGCGCCGGGCTGGCTGGCGTGGAAGGCGCTGTTGTTCGGGGCGATCTTCGTCGCCGCGATCGGCATCGACGTATCGTTCAAGCCGGTCGGTCCGCAGCTGATGCGGCTGCTTTCCGAAGGGTCGAGCGACGCCACCGAAGTCCCGCTGCGCCGGACGATGGACCGCACCCGGATCTGGGTCATGGCGATCTACATCCTGCTTGTCGTCACCTCGTGGCTGGGGGCGGTCAAGCCCGGCCTCTAGCACACAGCCCCGGGTGCCGTCCGAGCGCCAGGCGGTGTCGTATTCAAGCAACACAGGACCGCCAATTCGCCTGGCGAACAAAATTTGTCTGGACAACTTGGCGATCTTGAGGTGTTCTGCACCGCCTAAGGGAGAGAAAAGCCACTTTAGGGGGATTCACATGACACACAGGTTCAAGGCGTCCTTGCTCGCAGTTTCCGCGCTCACCAGCGTGCCCGCCATGGCCCAGCAGGAAACCGCCCCTGCCAGAGGTGCCAGTGACGATGTGATCATCGTGACCGCGCGCAAGACCGAAGAGACGCTGCAGGAGGCGCCAACCACGGTTTCGGTGGTCACCGCCGCGGCGATCGACCGGCTCGGACTCGACAACCTCACCGATATTGCCAAGACCGTCCCCGGCCTCGTGTTCGACGACACCTTCGGCCGCGACGCCAACCGCCCGGTAATCCGCGGCCAGGCCAACATCCTGGGCCAGTCGGGCGTCGCCTTCTTCATCGACGGCATCTATTATTCGGGCTCGCTCGCCGATTACGACGTCGACACGGTCGAGCGCTTCGAGGTCGTGAAAGGCCCGCAGTCGGCGCTGTATGGCCGCAACACCTATTCGGGCGCGATCAACCTCATCTCCAAGGTGCCGGGCGATACCTGGACCGGTCGGGTGCAGGCCGACATCGCCGAGGACGACCGTTATGAGGTGACCGCCAATGTCCGCGGACCGCTGGCGCAAGGCCTGGGCATCGCGCTCGGCGGCCGGATGCTCGACAATGCCGGCGCCTTCCGCAACGCCTTTGACGGCACCAAGATCGGCAAGCAGCAGAGCTATTCGGGCTTTGGCCTGTTGCAGTTCAACAATGGCGGCCCCTTCCGCGCCTCGCTGCGCGCCAACTACAATGTGCTCGATGATGGCCAGCCCGCGATTTTCGCGCAGCCGGCCAACGCCAACAACTGCTTCCCCGACAACGGCAACCTCTTCCGCGGGCAGAACCGCTATTTCTGCGGCACCATCCAGCCGCAACAGGTCAACACCGACTATCGCCGCCAGTTCGTCGATCCGGAGAATGTCGGGCTTGAGTCCAAGACGCTCAACGCCGCGTTCCGGATGGATTTCGACTTTACCGACGAGCTGACGCTGACCAGCCTCACCGGCTACAACCGCCGCACCGCCAACACCAAGACCGATGGCGACTATTCGCCCAACAGTTTCAACATGGTGATCTTTGCCTTTGGCGCCACCGGTCCTGCGCCTGCGCCCATCGTGCCGCCGCGCACCACCCGGTTCAGCGCCTTTGCAACATCGGTGCAGGATTTCACCTTCTCCAACCGCCAGGTGACCGACGACTGGTCGCAGGAACTGCGCCTCGCCTATGAAGGCGAGCGGATCCAGCTGATGCTGGGCGGCTATTATTTCGATCAGAGCGATGTCTCGCGCGACACCCGTGTGGTGCCGCCGGGGTCGCTGGCGCGGGCGCAGGCCAATTCGGCAGCGGCGACCGCATCCCTTTGCGCGCAGCTGCCCACCTGCGGCATCTTCACGCCGATCAACGTCACCGCCGCCAACCTGCCCGAATCGCGGAACATCAATCAGTTCGATATCGAGAACAAGGCGATCTTCGGCTCGGCCACCTTCGATATCACCGATACCCTCTCGTTCTCGGCAGAGGGCCGCTATGCCGAGGAGCAGATCCGCCAGACCACCTTCACCTTCAACAACGGCCAGGCGCTGCCCGCCCCGCGCGTGGTGCAGGCGACGTTCAAGGAGTTCACCCCGCGCTTCACGCTGAGCTGGCAGGCCTCGCGCGACAACCTGTTCTATGCGGTCTATGCCGAGGGCCAGAAGCCCGGCGGCTTCAACAGCAACCAGGCGATCCTGGCGGGCTTTCCGACCTTCGACCCGGAAGACAACAAGACCTATGAAATCGGTACCAAGAACACCTTTTTCGACGGCAAGCTGACCGCGAACCTGGCGCTCTATCACACCGAGGTGAAGGGCTATCAGATCACCCAGAACGTCTCTGTGCCACCCAACCAGGTCTCGCTGACCCGCAACGGCGGCGATGCGCGGATCAACGGCGCCGAGCTCGAGCTGCTGATCCGGCCGGTGCGTAATTTCACCGTCACCGCCAACTACAGCTATGTGAACGCCAAGTTCACCGCCGGAACCGACGAGAATCTGGGCCTGATCAACGATCTGATCGACGACCGGCTGGCCAACTGCTCGACCGGGGACCAGTTCCCCAACATTGCAGGCTGCCAGTCGCTGTTCGGATCGATCCGCGGCAAGCGCGTTCCGCGCGCGCCTGCGCACACCATGTTCGTCGATGTCGATTACCGCAGGCCGGTCAGCAGCGAGTGGGACTTCTTCGTCGGCAGCAACGTCAACATGGTCTCGACCAGCTTCGACCAGGTGCTGAACTTTGCCGAAACCGGCGGATCGGTGGTGGTCGATGCCCGGCTGGGCTTCCAGAGCGACCGCTTCCGCGTGATGGCCTATGCCCGCAACCTGTTCGACGAGGATTCGGTGGCGCAGATCATCCGCTATGCCGATGCCAATGCCGACCTGCGCCGCAACTTCATCGCAGGGCTTCGCCCGCCGCGGCGCATCGGCATCATCCTGACCGCCAGCTTCTGACCTTCCGCAACGCCTGCGCCCTCCCGGTCAACCGGGAGGGCCACAATTAACCCCCGGAACCGCAAGGCTCCGGGGGTCTTTTTTGGTCAGTGAAACCGCTCCCCCTGCAAGGGGAGGGGGACCACGCAGTTGTGGAGGGGTGTCACCCTTTGGCGAACCTTGACACCCCTCCGTCAGTCCTGCGGACTGCCACCTCCCCTTGCAGGGGAGGATTTTGAAGGCACAGGCCTTAGTGCGATGCCGCAGGCTTGGTGCCGTCCTTCGCCCTTTTGGCGTCGATCTTCTTCTTGAACACCGTCCAGGTCGTCTCGTTGGGGCGGGTGTCGTCGACCGGCGGGGCGGCGGTGTATTCGGGATAGTTGGTCGCGATTTCCTGCTTCATCACCTCAGGCAGCTCGTCGAAGCTCTTGAGCTTCACCCCCATTGCATTGAACACCATCTGCCCCTGGCGGCCTTCCATCATCATCCAGGGCATCCAGTCAGAAATGCGCACCCAGGCGACCGTGGGATTGACCGAGGCGACCTTGGTGTCGAGCGTCGATGCGGGCATCGCGAAATCGAAGATTTCCATCGCGTGGTACTTGTTGCCGACATAGTCCTGATAGTCGCCCGCCAGCGGGTTGACGTAATAGAGCGGCGCCTCGAAGCCCATCAGCAGCATGTCGCCCATGCGGGTGAGCGCGATCGAATAGGGCTTGCCGTCGGCGCCGATCGGGAAGCTGGGGCGCGAGTTCACCGGATCGTTGGCGATGTGCATCACCTCGACGGTCTTGCCGGTATAGGGGTTCTGCCATTGGCGCAGCACCTCGCCCGTCTTGGGGTCGAGATACAAAGTGATCTCGCGGCTGACCATGCGATAGCCGGTGCCGCGCTGGGCATCGGTCACCGTCACGCACTGGCGGATGTTCATCCCTTCCATGTTGAACAGGTGCTTGTCGGGCTCGCCATCGCGGCGGCTGAAGATCTTGCCGGCCCAGCGATATACCGCGGGCACGTTGTCCTTTACGCCGCACTGGGTGCGCTTCATGATCTCCAGCGCGTCTTCGGGTTTGGCAGGGTCGAGCGTGCGGGCCTCAGCCGGGGCGCTCAAGGGAATTGCCGCCAGCAGGGCAGCCAGAGTGAGTGTGCCGATACGCATAATGTCCAAGTCCCTCCATGTTTATTGCCATTTGTTCTTGACTTTAGATTTGTCCGGACAAATTGTGAAGGGGTAAATCGCATTCTGGCAAAGGGGTTCCGGGAAAAATCATGTTCGCTGCCAACAGTATCCTGTTCGTGCCTGGCTCGCGCCCCGAGCGCATTGCCAAGGCGCTGGGCAGCGCCGCCGATTGCGTGTGCATCGACCTTGAAGATGCGGTTGCGCCTGCAGACAAGGACAGCGCGCGCGACTCGGTTCTCGCAGCATTGCCGCAACTCGACCGCCACCGCGTCGCGGTGCGGATCAACGGCACGATGACGCGCGCAGGGCTCAAGGACATCATCGCCATCGCCGAATCGGGCCACGCCCCCGCGCTGCTGCTGGTGCCGATGGTCGAGCATGAAAGCGAGATCGTGCAGCTTGCGCGCGTGCTCGACAATCCTGCGACGCAGCTGGTGCCGCTGGTCGAAACCGTGGCCGGCCTGCGCCGCGCGCACCGGATCGCGGCGCAACCGGGGGTAGCTGCGATGATGTTCGGCGGCGGCGACTTTTCCGCGCAGCTGGGGGTCGATCTGGCTTATGATCCGCTGCTCGTCGCGCGGGGCCAGTTCATCATGGCCTGCGCCGATGCCGGTGTGCCCGCGATCGACGTTCCCTTCATCCGCCTCGACGATGCCGATGGCCTTGCCGACGAATGCCGCAAGGTGCGCAGCCTCGGCTTTGCCGCCAAGGCCGCGATCCACCCGGCGCAGGTCGATGCGATCAACACCGCGTTCGGCGCGGATGCCGCAGCCCTTGCCGAAGCGCGCGAGGCGATCGCGGCCTATGAGGCCGCCGGCGGCATGGCAATTCGCCACAACGGAAAGATGCTGGAGGCCCCCATCGTGGCGCGGATGCGCGCGATGGTGGCCCGTGAAGCCCAAAAGAACGAAAAGGAGACAATCGATGCGTGATGGAGCCATGGAAGTAGCACCGGGCCGCTTTCGCGAGACCTTCGGCCGCGCGTACGAGGATTTCGTGGTCGGGCATATCTATGAGCACCGGCCCGGGCGCACGATCACCGATGCCGACAATGTGTGGTTCACGCTGCTGACGATGAACACCCATCCGGCGCATTTCGATTACGAATATGCCAAGAAGACCGAGTTCGGCAAACCCCTGGTCTGCTCGCCGCTCACTGTCGCATTGATGGTGGGGATGAGCGTTTCGGATGTCAGCCAGAAGGCGGTGGCGAACCTGGGCTGGGACAATATCCGCCTGACGAACCCTTTGTTTCCCGGCGACACGCTCTACGCCGAGAGCGAAGTACTCGACAAGCGCGAGTCCTCCTCGCGCCCGGAACAGGGGATCGTCACGGTCAAGACCGTCGGCAAGAACCAGCATGGCGATGTGGTATGCACTTTCAGCCGCACCATGCTGATCTGGAAGCGCGGATTCGGCCCTTCGGACGATTGACGCGCAGGGCACAGGGATGATGATCCTCGCGGCCATATGGTTGGCGGCGAGCAGGGGTAGCGGACGGAGTAGTGAACATGGCAAGCCTGCCAAAAGAAGAGATGCGCACCATCGACGCGGATGAGGAGGCGGCCTTTCTCGACGCCATCGACCGCTGGATCGAACGCGAGGTCAAACCCGTGGTCATGCACCACGACCACAACGACATCTGGCCCGAGGAGCTGGTCGCGCAGATGGTCGAAATGGGGCTGTTCGGCGCCACCATCGGCCAGGAATATGGCGGCCTCGGCCTGCCTGCGACGACCTATGCCAAGATCGTCGCGCGAATCTCGTCCTACTGGATGGCGATCACCGGCATCTTCAACTCGCACCTGATCATGGCGTGCGCGGTCGAGCGTTTCGGCACCCCGGTGCAGAAGGCGAAATGGCTGCCCAAGTTCGCCAGCGGCGAGATTCGCGGAGGGCTTGCGCTGACCGAGCCCAATGCCGGCACCGACCTGCAGGCGATCCGCACGACGGCGGTCCGCGATGGCGATCACTATGTCATCAACGGCACCAAGACCTGGATTTCGAATGCCATCAAAGGCAGCTGCTTTGCGCTGCTGGTCAAGACCGACGCCAAGGCGGACCCGCGCTACAAGGGGATGAGCCTGTTCATCGCCCCCAAGCAGGAAGGCTTCACCGTCGGCAAGAAGTTCGACAAATTGGGCTACAAGGCGATCGACAGCGCCGAGCTGATCTTCGACAACTATCGCCTGCCTGCCGAAAACCTGATCGGCGGGATCGAGGGCCAAGGCTTCTTCCAGGCCACCGGAGGCCTCGAGCTGGGCCGCATCAACGTCGCCGCGCGCGGTGTCGGGCTGGCCGACGGATCGCTGCGCCTTGCCACAGAATATGCGCAATTGCGCCAGACGATGGGCAAGCCGATCGCCGACCATCAGGCGATCCAGCTCAAGATCGGCGAGATGGTGACGCGTGCGCGCGCCGCGCGCCTTTTGACGCTCGATGCCGCCGAAGCCTATGACCGCGGTGAACGCTGCGACATGGAAGCCGGCATGGCGAAATACTTCGCCTCCGAAGCCGCGGTTCGCAATTCGGAAGAGGCGATGCGCATCCATGGCGGCTATGCCTATTCCAAGGAATACGAGATCGAACGCTATTACCGTGACGCGCTGCTCATGTGCATCGGCGAGGGCACCAACGAGATGCAGCGGATGATCATTTCCAAGCAATGGGTGAAGCGGAACCCGGTTTGAGCGAGGAGCAACTGGCATGAGGCTGCCGCTGACCGGTTATCGCATCTTGTCCGCCGAGCAATATGGCGCCGGACCCTATGGCACGATGTTCCTGGCGCAAATGGGCGCGGAGGTCATCAAGATCGAGCCGCCGAACAAGCCGGGACAGCCGGGCGGCGACACCGCGCGCGCGGTGGGGCCGCATTTCCTGCGCGAGAACGAAAGCCTGTATTTCCAGACCTTCAACCTCAACAAGAAATCGCTGACGCTCGATCTGCAGAGCGAGCGCGGGCGGGCGATCCTGCGCGATCTTGCCGCGACATCGCACGCGATGGTCAATAATCTGCGCGGCGACCTGCCAGCAAGGCTGGGGCTCGATTATGCCGCGCTGGGGCCCATCAACCCCTCGATCGTGTGCGCGCATCTGTCTGCTTATGGCCGCGACAACCCGCGCGCCAAATGGCCGGGCTATGACTACCTCATGCAGGCAGAGGCCGGGTTCCTGTCGCTGACCGGCGAGCCCGATGGCCCGCCGGTGCGCTTTGGCCTGTCGATCGTCGATTTCATGACCGGGACGCAGATGACGGTCGGCCTGCTCGCCGCGATGCTCGATGCGCAGCGTTCGGGCACCGGCTGCGACATCGACGTCGACCTGCTCTCCACTGCCGCGCACCAGATGAGCTATCCCGCCGTGTGGTACATGAACGAGGCCGATGTCACCCCGCGCGCGCCGCGTTCGGCGCACCCGTCAGTCACTCCGTCACAGATGTTCCGCTCCGCCGATGGCTGGATGTTCGTGATGGCGCAGTTGCCCAAATTCTGGACGATCCTGGTCGATACGATCGGCCGCAGCGATCTCAAGGACGATCCGCGCTTCCGCAAGCCCGCCGACCGGCTGGCCAATCGCGATGTGTTGACTGAGGTGCTCGATGCGGTGTTCGGCACGCAGCCGACCCAGCATTGGGTCGACCTGCTCTCGGGCAAGGTGCCGGTGGCGCCGGTGCATGATCTTGCCAGCGCGATGGACAATCCGTTCCTGCAGGAGACCGGCATGATGCAGCAGGTCGAGCACCCCGACCGCCCCGAACTGCGCGTGCTTGCCAGCCCGATCCGGGTCGATGGCCAGCGGCTGCCTGCGCGCGCCGGGCCGCTGCTGGGCGCGGACAATGACGATGTGCTCGCCAGCATCGGCCTGTCGGCGGACGAGATCGCCACGCTCAAACGCGACGGCATCGTCTGAGCCATGGGCAAGCTTTCCGGCATCACCGTGATCGACCTGTCGCAGTTCCTGCCGGGGCCGATGCTGACGGTGATGATGGCCGATCAGGGCGCGGACGTGATCAAGATCGAACCAGTGGCGGGTGATCCTGCGCGCCAGATGGCGCCGTTCGAGCAGGACCAGTCGGTGTGGTTTCGCAACCTCAACCGCGGCAAGCGCAGCGCGGTGATCGACCTCAAGAGCGACGCAGGCCGCGCAAGGCTGACAGAACTCATCAAGACCGCCGACGTCTTCGTCGAGGGCTTCCGCCCCGGGGTGATGCAGCGGCTGGGGTTCGATTATCCCGCGGTCAGCGCGATCAACCCCGCCATCGTCTATTGCTCGGTCTCCGCTTTCGGCCAGGCTGGGCCGCTCGCGCATCATCCCGCGCACGATCTGGCTGTGCAGGCGCTGTCGGGCTTTCTTGCGGTCAATGACGGAGCCGATGGCACTCCCGTCGTCCCCGGCGTCCCGTCCGCCGACATGGCCGCTGGCCTCACCGGACTGTCGGCGGTGCTGATGGCGCTGATCGGGCGGCAGCGCACCGGCAAGGGCGACTATGTCGATATCGCGATGTTCGACAGCCTGCTGCCCTGGTGCGCGCATATCGCCGGCAGCGCGATCGCAGGCGGACCTTCGCCGCGCTCGGCCACCCAGCGCTCGCTGGGCGGCGCAGGCTTCTATCAGGTCTATGCCACAAACGATGGCCGCCACATTGCGCTGGGCGGGCGCGAGATGAAATTCGTGCAGGTGCTGCTCACCGCGCTGGACAGGCCCGACCTGATCCCGCTGGGCGAGGCCGATGCCGGACCTGCGCAGGCGCCGCTGATCGCCTTTCTGCGCGCAACCTTTGCCAGCCGCAGCCGCGACGAATGGGTCGCATGGTTCGAGGACAAGGACGTCGCCTTCTCCCCCGTGCTCGATTTTGCCGAGGCGCTGGCCAGCGATCATGTGACCACCCGCGGCCTGCTGGTCGAAGCGGGCGGCGCGCATCAGATCGCGCCCGCGATCCGCTTTGCGGGCGAGCCCGACTGGCAACCGGAGGAAGCGCCGGGGCTCGGGACCACGCAATGAGCGCAGCGTTACCCCTCGACGTCGATGTGCATCGAATAGGCGAAGCGGTCGCCGGGATGGTGGCTGACCGACATTTCGAACATCCGCCCGTCCTGGTCGTGATAGCAGCGAAGGATGCGCAGGCATGCGCTGCGCCGCGGAATATCGAGCGCGGCGGCGACCTCGGCGCTGGCGGGCACGGCCTGGATATCCTGCGTCACCCGCGACATCGACAGACCCGCCGCGTTGCTTATGAACTGGAACAGCGTGTTGCTGCCCGGGTTGATGGTCTGGTCGGCGGCATCGGGCGCGGGCAGGATTTCCTCGACCGCGCGCTTCAAGTCGGCGATGACGTAGGCCTCGGTCAGCGCGATCGGTTGGCCATCGGCAATCTGGCGGCGCACCCCGCGGAAGCGGAACCACTTGTCGCTGACCGGCATCGCGATCTGCACCGCGATCGCCTTGGGCAAGGATTGCAGCCCGAGATGGTCGTAGGCGATGCGGGTATCGCGCGCATATTGCAGGATTTCGCCCACGTTCGACAGCGGCTGGTGCAGCGCACCGCCGCGCGCGGCCGCCGGTTGCACCACGGTGCCCGAACCCCGCCTGCGCGCGATCAGGCCCTCGTTCTGCAGCCGCCGCAGCGCCTCGCGCACGGTGAAGCGGCTGACGCCATATTCGGCACACAGCGCGCTTTCGGTGGGAAAGCCGCTGCTGCCTGCAAGCTTGCCCGACAGGATCAGCGCGCGAAGTTCATCGGCAAGCTGCTGATAGCGGGGCTTGTCGCCCCCTTTCTCAGGCGCCTTTTCCATCAGGGTGTCGGGCGCCTCAACGGGGCTGTTCAACGCGTGCTCCTGCTCCAGTGGCGGGCTCGGGAATTGGGCACATGACCGCCGCGAGCCTCACCCAGCGGCTTAGCGCACATTTGGCCCGTTCGCCAAATGAAAGCGACCGCATGCGCGCCCGGCTGCACCTGCTCGACTGGCTGGCGTGCGTGGCAGGTGCGCGGACCACGCCGGTCGCCGCCGTGGCACGGACCGCCGAGCCCGACATCCTCACCCGCGCCGCCTTGCTCGGCAATGTGCTCGAGATGGACGATGTCCACCGCGCAGCCCTGCTCCACCCCGGCCCTGTGATCTGGCCCTCTGCGCTGTCTGCCGCGCGGCAGGAAAAGTGCGGCATGGACGGCCTGCTCGATGGCGCAGTGCGCGGCTACGAAGCGATGATCGCGGTGGGTGCGACCTTCGATGCGCACCATTATGCACATTTCCACCCGACATCGACCGCGGGCGGTTTTGGCGGCGCGGCAGCGGCAGCCTCGATCTTCGCGCTCGACACCGAAGCGACGGGATGGGCGCTGGGCAATGCAGCATCGGTGACCGGAGGCCTCTGGCGGATGCGCCACGAGGACGTGATGACCAAGGCGATGCATGCCGCGCGCGCTGCGCTCGAAGGCCTGTGGCTGGCGCGGCTGGCCCGCGCAGGCCTGACCGGGCCGGTGCAGGCGCTCGAGGGCGAACAGGGGCTATATGCCGCGATGGTAGAGGACCCCAAGGCGATGGACCTGGGCCCGGACTGGCTGATCCACGCGGTCAGCTTCAAGCCCTGGGCGGCGTGCCGCCATGCGCATGCGGCGATCGATTGCGCGATCGAACTGCAGGCGGCGGGCAAGCTGAACCTTCCGGTCGCTGTCGAGACCTATGCCGATGCGATCCGCTTTTGCGACCGACCGCACCCGGTGACCGAACTCGACGCCAAATTCTCGATCCAGCACGCCGTGGCCGTCATCGCCGATGGCCGCAAGGCGGGTCCCGAGGACTTCACCGCGCAGGCGATCGCGGCCCTAGCCGACAAGCGCGCACAGGTGAGCGTGCGCGAGGCGGAGGAGTTCACGCGCGTCTACCCCGCACATTTCGGCGCACGGGTGATCAGCGGCACTGCCCAGATGACGCTCGCGGACACGCGCGGCGACCCCGAGCGCCCGGCGAGCCCCGAGATGCTCGGCGCGAAGCTGCGCTCGCTGGTGCAATGGGGCGGGCTGAAGCCGGTCGAGGCGGATCGGGCGCACGAAATCGCGCTGCACGGCACCAGCATCGGCCCGCTGCTCGCCTTGCTCGAGGACTGGCTGGCATGAGCGCAACCTGCGACCTGCTGGCGTTCGTCCGCGCCGATCATGCGCTGCCGGAGCACGTGCGCGCCGCCGCGCTGCACCTGCTGGGCGATACGCTGGCGGTGAGCGCCGCCGGATCCACCGCTCCGGGGGCCGAGGGCGTGCTGGCCGCAGCGCGCGGCTGGGGTGCGGGCGAGGATGCGCGGCTGATAGGTTCGTCCGAACGCCTGCCCGCTGCGTCTGCTGCCTTCGTCAACGGCTTTGCCATCCATTGCCTCGAATGGGATGCGGTGCACGAGCCCGCCGTGGTCCACGCGCTGTCGGTGGTGACTGCGGCACTGGGCGCGAGCATCGACCGGATGGGCGGCTGCGACCGCGAGGACGCGCTGGCAGCGCTTGCGGTGGGCGTCGATATTGCTGCGGGCTTGGGGCTCGCCGCGACCAGCCCGCTCACCTTTTTCCGCCCCGCCACCGCAGGCTGCATCGGCGCGGCGCTGGCGGTGGCACGTATCGAGAAGGTGGAGCGCCTCGAGGACGTTCTGGGCCTTGCCTATTCCTCGCTCGCCGGCACGATGCAGGCGCATGTCGAAGGCTCGATCGCGCTGCCGCTGCAGATCGCCAACGCCGCGCGCGCCGCAATCGCCGCGGTCGATCTGGTCAAGGCCGGGCTGACCGGCCCACGCGATGCGATCGAAGGTCCGTTCGGCTATTTCCGGCTGTTCGATTTGGGCGACCTTGCCACATACACGCGCAATCTCGGCCGCATCTGGCGGATCGCCGAGATCAGCGTGAAACCCTATCCCTCGGGCCGCGCCAGCCATGCGGTGCTGGGGACTTTGGCAGACCTCAAGCTCGATCCCGATCATGTCGAAGCCATCGAGGCGCATGTTCCGCCGCTGATCGCCCGGCTTGTCGGCCGCCCGGTGAGCGCGGACATGACACCCGCTTATGCGCGGCTGTGCCTGCCGATGCTCGCCGCGCTGATGATCACCGATGGCCGCATCGACCCGCGCCGGTTCGTGCCCGAAACGCTGGCGGACCCCGCGCTGCAGGCGCTCGCGTGCAAGCTCACCATCACCGTCGACGGCAATCCCGATCCCAATGCGCTGTTCCCGCAAGCTCTGGTGGTGCGCCTCGCAGATGGCAGTGTGATCGAGCGCGCGATCCCGCATACTTTGGGCAGCCCCGATGCGCCTTTGTCCGCGGCAGGCACCGCCGCCAAGCGTGCGCTCGCCCGCGAGCTGGCAGGCGATGTCCCCGATACGCGGCTGTTCGACGATCCGCTTGTCTACTTCACAAACCCCACCTGTTTGTCCCGAGCGCAGTCGAGGGACGTGGCGCCAAGTCCCTCGACTGCGCTCGGGACAAACGGAAAAGGAGCAACAGTCCTCCCATGACCTTCCCCAGCTATTTCGAAGCCTTTGACGCGAAACAGATGCTCGCCGATTACCCGGTCGGCGATGCGTTCACGCAGCGCTATACCGGCATGAGCCGCGACGAGCTTTTCGCCATCCAGGACCGCCAGTTCCGCCGCCTGATGCAGCGCGGCTGGCAGATCCCGTTCTACCGGCGGCTGTGGGGCAATGCGGGGATCGAGCCGGGGGATATCAAGGGGCTGGCCGACATCACCAAACTGCCGGTGTACGACAAATCGGACCTGATGGCCTCGATCGCCGACCACCCGCCTTTCGGCGATTTCGCCGGGATAGACAGGACCGATCCCAGCCGCGCGCCGTCGATCTTCCACACAACCTCGGGCACCACGGGACGCCCGCAGGCCTTGCTGTTCGGCCCCAAGGGGCGCGAAATCACCAATCTGCTGGTGGGCCGCATGTACCGCTGGCAGGGGCTCGAGCCCTCCGACGTCATCCAGTCGGTCTATGGCCATGGCATGATCAATGGCGGGCATTACATCCGCGAGGCCGTCACCCATTTCACCAACTCGCTGTTCCTCTCGGCAGGCACCGGTATCGAGACGCGCTCGCTCAATCAGGTCAATCTGATGGCCGATTTCGGGGTTACCGTGCTGGTCGGCTTTGTCGATTACATCCGCAAGCTCGCCGAGACTGCTGCTGCCGAAAAGCTGATGGAGCAGATCAACATCCGCATGATCTGTGGGCATCTGGGCACCGAGGACCGCGCCTCGGTCGAGGCGGCCTGGGGCGGGGCCAAGGCGTTCGACTGGTATGGCGTGGGCGATACAGGGTCGATCGCGGGCGAGGGCCCCGAGCGCGACGGGCTGTATGTGTGGGAGGACGCGCAGTATCTCGAATTGCTCGATATCGACACCGGCCATCCGGTTGCCCCCGGCGAGACCGGCGACATGGTGGTCACCTGTCTGTTCAAGGACGATGTCGCCCCCTGCATCCGTTTCAACACCCACGATATCACGCATGAGCTGACCGGCACGAACGCCACAGGAATGGCGTTCAAGCGCATCGCCGGCTTCAAGGGCCGCAGCGACAACATGGTGAAGCTGCGCGGCATCAACGTCTTTCCGCACGCGATCGGCGCGCTGATCGAGAATCGCGCCGACCTCACCGGCGAGTTCGTCTGCCGCCTGGTGCGCGATCCTGCGAGCCAGCGCGACGACATGACGGTCACGCTCGAAAGCCGGGGCGGAACCGATGCGGCCGAAATCGCCGAACTGCTGCGCCGCGGGCTGGGGGTCGAGGTCAGCATCGATCTGATCGCCCCCGGCGGCACTGCCGCGCTGACCCAGATCGAGGTCCGGCAAAAGCCGATCCGGCTGATCGACGAGCGGGGGGTATGAGCGCGGCCAACCTTGCTCCCCTCCCTGGACAGGGGGGGGCTGGGGGTGGGTGGATGCGAGCACTACTGTCGGCTCCATCTCGCCTACCCACCCCTAACCCCTCCCTGAAAGGGAGGGGAAGGTGACCCTCGACCCCTACAACGCCTTTGTCGAACACGCCCCCGACGCTCCCACATCGTCCGGCTCCCTCACCGGCATCACCGTCGGCGTGAAGGCCAACATCGCGGTCGCAGGCCTGCACTGGACCGCCGGCATGGCGCTGTTCCGTGACCGGATCGCCAGCGAGGACGCCCAAGTCGTCGCCCGTCTGCGCGCTGACGGGGCGTCGATCACCGGCATCCTCAACATGGAAGAGGCAGCGCTCGGCGCCAAGACCGACAACCCATGGTTCGGCGCCACCCACAACCCGCACCGGATGGGCCTTACCCCCGGAGGCTCCTCGGGCGGCAGCGGCGCTGCGGTCGCCGCAAAGCTGTGCGATGCGGCGCTTGGCACCGACACGATGGGATCGATCCGCATCCCGGCGGCCTATTGCGGAATCTATGGCTTCAAGCCCGCGCCGGGCAGCGTCAGCCAGACCGGGCTGGAACTCGCCGAGCCCGGCTTCGATGCAATCGGCCCGCTGGCGCGCTCGCTCGATCTACTCGAAAAGGTCGCGCGCGTTATCACCGACGTCGGCGAAGCGCCTGCCGCGCCCGGATGTGCGACACTGGCCGATCTTGGCGGGGTCGAATGCGAACCGGCGGTGCTGCAGGGTTTCGGGGCGGCCAGGTCCGCGATCGGCGAGATTGCGCACGTCACCCTGCCCCACCCGCTCTCGCGGGTGCGCTATGCCGGGTTCATCCGGACCGTGCGCTTCATGGCCACGCACTTCGCCGACGCCGACCCGGCCCTGCTCTCCGACCACCTCCGGCGGCTGATCGCCTATGGCCCGCGCCGGGCGGAGGCGGACTGGGCCGAGGACCAGCGCGTACTCGCCGAAACGGCGGACGCGGTGCGCGCGATCGTCGCCGACCATGGCGCCTTGCTGCTGCCCACCGCGCCGCAGACCGCTTTTGCACATTCCGCCACAGCCCCCGCCAACCAGGCCGATTTCACCTGCCTCGCCAATGTCGCAGGCCTGCCCGCGCTCGCTCTGCCCGCAGGGTTCAGCGCCGATGGCCTGCCCGTCGGCGTGCAACTTATCGGGGCATCGGGCTGCGAGGCTGCCCTGTTCGCGCGCGCGCGAACGCTCGATGCCGCGCTCGCCGCCTATCGCCCGCCCACTCTAGCCAAGGAGCCCGTCCCATGAAGATCATCGTGCTGTTCAATCTCAAGCCCGGCGTATCGGTCAGCGACTATGAAGACTGGGCGCGCACCCGCGACATTCCCGGCGTCAACGCGCTGTCGTCGGTCAGCAGCTTTACCGTGCACCGCGCGACCGGGCTGTTCGGATCGGACGCCGCCTCGCCGTACGCCTATATCGAGATCATCGACATTGCCGCGATGGACCCGTTCATCGCCGACATCAGCACCCCCGAATTCCAGGCGATGGCCGCGCCCTTCCAGGATTATGCCGATAACCCGCAGTTCATCCTCACCGAGGATCTGTGATGCGCCGGTTCGAGGGGAAGACGATCGTCGTCACCGGCTCGGGCAAGCACAAGGGGCTGGGCCAGGCGATCCTGCAGCGTTTTGCCGATGAAGGCGCGAACTGCGTGCTCTCGGACCTCGTCATCGATGCCGAGGCGCAAGAGGTGGCCGACGAACTGCGCGGGCGCGGGGCCAAGGTTGCGGCGATCGCGTGCAACGTCGCCAAAGCGGACGAATGCCGCGCGCTGGTCGATGGCGCGATCGCCGCGTTCGGATCGGTCGATGTGTTCGTCAACAATGCAGGGATCGGCTTCATGATGAAGCCTTTGCTCGATGTCGATCCGGCGGACTGGGACCAGGTGCTCGCCGTCAACCTGTCGGGCGCGTTCTACTGCACCCAGGCTGCGGCCAGGGCGATGATCGCAGGTGCGCGCGGCGGGCGGATCATCAACATCGCCAGCCAGGCCGCCAAGACCGGCTTTCCGCACCTGCCCGCCTATGTCAGCTCGAAGCACGGCATGGTCGGGCTGACGCGCGCGAGCGCGGTGGAGCTGGGCGCGCACGGGATCACCGTCAACGCGGTCTGTCCCAACCATGTCACCACCGGGCTTGGCGCGCAGCAGAACGAGTATTTCTCGAAGCTCTTAGGCTTTGCCAGCGTCGAGGCGTATCTTGCCAACATGAAGGCCAAGAACCCGATGGGCCGCCCGGGCCTGGCCAGCGACACCGCGTCCGCCTGCGCCTGGCTGGCGAGCGACGATGCGGTGTACGTCACCGGCGAGGCGCTCAACGTCTCGGGCGGCGAGGAGATGCACTGACGCAAACCTCCTCTCCCCTTGCGGGAGAGGATACGAAGCCTTGCGAGCTTGCTCGCCAGGCGCAGTTGGAGAGGGGGGGGCGCAAGATCGCCACCGCAGCATCACCCTCTCCCAGCTTCGACTAGGACCTTGTCAGGTCCAAGTCTGCGCAACCCTCTCCCGTCAAGGGAGAGGGATTTTGGAGACGAAGTGAAATGATCGAAGAACGGATCGACTGGCCGAATGGCGCCATGCTCGCGCTGAGCGTCGTGGTCAATGTCGAGGAAGGCAGCGAGATGACCATCGCGCGCGGCGACCGGGGGATGGAGCCGGTCGACGAGCTGGGTGTCCACGTCAAATCCGCCATCCGCAACTATGGTAACGAGAGCAACTATCTCTACGGCATCAAGGCCGGCGCGCCGCGCGTGGTCAAGCTCTTGAAACGCTATGACATCATGGCGAGCTGGACGGTGGCGGCGATGGCGCTGGAAAACCATCCCGAGATCGCCGCGGCCATCGTCGAGCTGGGCCACGAGCCGGTCAGCCATGGGTGGCGCTGGGTGCACCAGTTCAAGATGGACGAAGCAGCCGAGCGCGAGTTCATCGCGAAGGCCGTCGAATCGATCGAGAAGACGACAGGAACGCGGCCCTATGGCTGGTTGTCGCGCTATCTGCACACCGACAACACCCGCCGCCTGCTGAGCGAGGCGGGGTTCGAATATCACATGGACGACTATTCGGGCGACATCCCCTATTGGGACCGCGACACCGTGCCCGGCAAGCCGATGGTGATCATGCCCTATCAGCTCGACACCAACGACATGAAGATGTGGACCGACCCGGCGATGACGCCGAACCAGTGGCTCGATTACGCGGTGCGCTGCTTCGACCAGCTCTATGCCGAAGGCGAGGAGGGCAACCCCAAGATGATGTCGCTGGGGCTGCACCTGCGAATCATCGGACGCCCCGGGCGCATCTGGGCGCTGGAGGAGTTCTTCCGCCATGTGCGAAGCAAGAGCGACGTGTGGGTGACGACAAGGCGCGCGATCGCGCAGCATTTCGCCTGGACGGTGAAGCCATGACCCTCTCCCTTACCCTCGATAACCGCATCGCGCACCTGATCGTCGACCGGCCCGACAAGCGCAACGCGTTCACGCAAGCCATGTGGGAACAGCTGCCCGGGCTCATCGACCAGGCGATGATCAACCCCGATGTCCGCGTGATGATTCTGCGCGCGAGCCAGCCGGGTGCGTTCAGCGCGGGCGCGGATATCGCCGAATTCGGTGCGGGCGCGCAGGACCCGCACTGGCGCACCAAAAACCAGGCCGCGATCCGCCGCGCGATGGAGACGCTGGCGCGCGCGCCCAAGCCGGTGATCGCGCAGATCGAGGGCGACTGCATCGGCGGCGGCTGCGGGCTCTCGCTGGCCTGCGATTTCCGCATTGCGGCGCCTGCCGCGCGGTTCGGGATCACGCCTGCCAAACTGGGCCTCGTCTATTCGCTGCATGATACCAAGCTGCTGGTCGATCTGGTGGGCCCAGCGGCGGCCAAGCGCATCCTGTTCACCGCGCAGCTGATCGATGCGGACCAGGCGCTGCGGATCGGGCTGATCGACGAACTGGCCGACGATGCCGCCGCCGCCGCAGAAGCGCTTGCGGTTCAAATCGCCCAGGTTTCGTCGCATAGTGTGCGCGCCAGCAAGGCGATGATCAGCCGCATCCTCCACGGCCAGGCGAAGGACGATGCCGAAACGCTGGCGCAGTTTTCCGATGCCTTTGGCGGGCCAGATTTCGCCGAGGGCGTCGCGGCGTTCCTCGCCAAGCGCAAGGCGGAGTTCTGACAGGATGGACGGCGTGGCATCACCTGCAACCGTGCGCCGCCGCTATGTCGATGGCCCTTTCGGCCAGATCCACGTGCGCGAGGCAGGTCAGCCCGATCCGGCCCGTCCGAGCCTTGCCTGCTTTCACATGAGCCCGATGACCGGGCGCACCTTCGAGCCTTTCATGGGACTGTTGTCCGCGATCAGCGGGCGGCATGTGATGGCGTTCGATACGCCGGGCTTCGGCATGTCCGATGCCCCGCCGCGCCCGCCCGCCATCGCCGATTACGCCGATGCGCTGATCGCAGGAATCGAGGCGATCGTGGGAGACCGCGCGGTCGACCTGATGGGCTATCACACCGGATCGATGATCGCCTGCCAGCTGGCCGCCGAGCGCCCCCGGCAGATCCGGCGGCTGGTGCTGGTCTCCGCGCCGGTGTTCACGGCAGAGGACCTCGCCCAGATGCGCGCCGAATACCGCCATCGCGCGCCAGAGGCCGACGGCAGCCACATCCTGCACCGCTGGCAGCGCTTTCACCACCACTTCTCGGCCGGCGGGCTGCCGCTCGACGCGATCAACGATGCCTTTCCCGATGGGCTGATGGGCCGCAACATCGAGCATTGGGGGCATGATGCCGCGTTCGGCTTTGCTCCGGGGATGCGGCTGGCGGAGGTCGATCAGCCGGTGCTGCTGCTCAACCCCGAGGATGACCTGCGCGCGCACACCCTGCCCGCACCCGCGTTGCTGCGCCATGCTCGCATGGTGATGCTCGATGGCTGGGGCCATGGCTTTCTCGATCTGCATGCGGAAGAGGCCGCCGCTTTGGTCGAGAGTTTTCTGGCCGCACAGGCCGACCCCTTTGCCGCACTGACCTTGCCCGCCTGCACAAGAAAGCCTGTCCTGTCCGCATAACCGAAAGGCCCACCGATGTCGCATCACCTCAAGCACGGAACGATCATGGGGGGCGTTGTCGTCACGCCCGATCTGGACGCGGCATTGGCCGATTATCAGGGGCGGCTGGGGCTCGAACTGGTCGAGACGGGCCCGCTTGCCGCCGATCTCGCCGCGAGCTGGGGGTGCCCACAGAGCGCAGGCGCGCCTTATGCGATGCTGCGCCCCCAAAGCGGCGCGCACTGCTTTATCC